>Ga0007827_10000379_pt1 | contig 14580 bp, 11 predicted proteins | sample CryBogCBE16Jul07_FD_60332 | JGI IMG/M metagenome (GOLD analysis project Ga0007827, IMG submission 60332) | Freshwater microbial communities from Crystal Bog, Wisconsin, USA - CBE16Jul07 | ecosystem: Environmental > Aquatic > Freshwater > Lake | place: Crystal Bog, Wisconsin, USA | collected...
GTGAAGGAATTAACATAACAATTAGTAAGAGCGGAGCTTCTGCTGGATTCGTAAAGTTACACGATACTAAATTTTGGGCAGGTGATTGCTTTACAATTACTCCAATAAATACTCTTTTAGATATTAAATATCTTTATTACTATTTAAAATTAAACTCGTATATTACTACTTCAAAAATAACTGGTTCAACTATTCCACATTGTAAGTGGGATGATATTTCTAATCAACTTATTCCCCTACCTCCTCTCTCTATCCAACAAGAAATTGTCACTGCTCTTGACCTTATCTACAACAACGCCGCCACAGCAAAGGCAACAGCCGCTTCTGTGAAATCTCAGATGGCAGCCGTCGTGCGTTCAATTAGGACACGTGGGTATGAACAGAATAAGTTGGGAGATTTTGTAGATATTGAATGCGGTGATTACATCACAAAGACTTCAGAAAAACCTGGTGAATACCCTGTATACGGTGGCGGTTCAGCTTCATATCATATTGATCGTTTTAATCGTGAACCTACTTGTGTTATCAATAAGGATGGAATGTCTGCATCATGTGTTCAAATGGTAAATAGAAAATTCTTTCTAAATCATCATGGTTGGACTTTAAAGTTAAAGTCTAATGATGTTCTTGAACGGTTTCTTCATTGGCAACTTTATTTCAGAGCAGATGAAATCTTTAGCTTGGCAACTGGCAGTTGTCAAAAGGGATTAACACAGAAAGAGTTTACACACTTTATGATTTATACACCTTCTCTCCCAATCCAGCACGAAGTTCTCGCCATTCTCAACGAGATGGAAGCCGAGCTAGCAATGCTTGAGAAGATGGCGGCAAAGGCCGAGCAGCGTGCGAAGTTTGTCCTTGATGGGTATACTTGCTAAAAAAGAAACTATTAACTATTTTTTACTTAATTACCAAATCCTTCGCCATCATCCATGACACCACCTGTATTTGCGTAATCATCATAATCACGAACAGCACGGTCACCATAGTCACCGTAGTCTACCTGTAGTTCAACACCGTTTTCTCCATGAGGAACATCACCATTCTCTATATAATCACGCGTGTCATTGTATCCCTCTTCAGGCATATCTCCGTCTACTTCTTTTGCTTCTTCAAGTTCTGTTTTTGTATTCGCGTATTGACGAGCAAAGAACTCGCGATCAGCATTTGTGATCAGAAAATCGGCAATACCAATGTCCAACAACATCTTCGTAATTTCACGAGACGTGTCGTTCATTGTGCGGAGCTTCTTCTTGAGAGATTCACGTTCGGCTGTACGAAGTGCCTCATTCTCACGAACAGCTTCTTCGGTTGTTAAGAATATCATCTGTAATACAACATCTTTTTTAACAGCTTCTGATATAACCTTTACAAGAGCTGCCGTTTTTCCAACTTTTTCAAGTAGCTCATAAATTAATCCAATAGCAATATCCTTTGTCAATGATTTATCTGAACTCAGATAAACTGCCTTTGTTCGCCACTCAGTTAGTTCTTTCAGGTCATACTTGTGAGTTGACAGAATATCAAGTAGACGATTGAATAGAGTCAAAAACGCAATAGCATCTTCTTTTGATTCTAAGAATTTAACTAGTTTATCTATTTTTGCAAATACTTTCGGAATACCCCCCGTTTTCATCTTACGAATTTCAGCTTCAGTAAATTTGAAAGATTCAGGAACTATTGCGACACCAACTACATCACTTGCTGCAGCAGATACTTGCATTTTATCCCACAACTTAAGTAGATCCTGTGAAACCGATACAGTCTTATTTCCCTGAAAGAAAACATGGGGAGCTGGAGTTGTACAAATTGCAGGCAACTCTTCTTTTGATTTGACTTCACTCGATGTGTATTCTGTTTTCGCAACAGGGATTAGTGGCATTTCAATAAGTTGTTTTGTAGTGATCTCAGTAGGAACCGTTTCTTCGTATCGCAGTTTAGCTTCTTCTAGCTGTGTTTTAAATTTGGCGATAAACGGGGCCATCAATCGTACTGCTTCATCCTTTACTTTGCGAGGGTTATTTATAATCTCTTTAAAGATTTCAGTTGTAGGACCCTTGAACAAATTGGGATTTGATTCATATGGAGCCTTTAGAACAGTCATAAGCGAGAACATAATATCTGCCTTTTTAGGATCATCGGTGTCACGAGGATATCCGGTCAGCTTAGAAACTGCACGACGCGGATATAGAAAAGGATTGTGTGTCTGTAGCAAGAATACACACCCAATTATACCAAGAATACCTTCTACACGATCTTTACCTGCTTGCGGTATCTTGGGGGCCCTGCGAACACTTTCGGCAATTTCGCGAACTGTTTGAAGGATCGGCAATAGCTGCTTAGCCTCAGGCAACACTTGAAGCAAAGATAATAATAGATACAATATATCTTCACTTGTGCGACCAGCCATAAACATTTTTTGAATGTCACGAAGAGATCCTGCAAATGATACGAACTGTGTATCTCCTTTGAATTCGTCAGTGATTAGTGTATCGTAGTTAATCTGTACAGCACCATTGCTGTCAAATTCATCTTGTGCTATAACTACATCTTTGTTAACCTCTTCTCCACAATACTTACAACTTCTTGTTCCATCAATTACGGTTGTCCATTCGTCATAAAACCCAAGACGAACTTCTTCCAACTCGCCTTTCAGAATAGCAACTGTATGCTCACAAACAACAAATAAGGCTTCTTTATCGGTATATACTCTGTCTTTCAATATTAATGTAATTGTTAACTTTTCTATGTCAAGTGCTTTATCTAACTCAGTACGCTGTGTATCTGACAATATAGAAAGAACGTGCTTTCGTGTTTCAGATGTATTCTTCTTTTCAAATCGTTCAAACTTTTCATGCTGTATATTTTTGACAACAGGCTTCTGAAACTTTTTGAGTAACTTTATATGATCTTCTATAATCTTATGTCCCATTTCTTCATTCCACGGTGTTCGTGCGTGTGAAATAAGCTTCTTCTGTTCTTCATGGATAAGTCCAACAGATACACATGTTCCTTTAGGATCATCCGCTTGTTTACCTTTTTCGCGATCTTCAATTGCCTTATTTAACTTTGCCCATTCCGGTGAACGGTATACACCTGCTTCTACCAATGATTCAAATGTATCAAATGTGTAACATTCATCTGGAGTCGAAAAAGGATACTGAGTCGGAGGCTGAGCTTCTATAGGGAGAACAGCAACATTGCCATGCTCGTTTGCTTTGGACAGTAACATTTTAGGAACAAAAAGCCCACCATCTTCTTGATTCATAAGCCAAAAGCGAGGCGCTAGACCATCTCCCCATAAAACTGTGTAGGAATCTTGCAGAGATTTAGAAGGTTGTGTGTCAGTGTCCTGTTCTGGAAACTTTACAGAAAGTGTAGGAGGTGTTGCTGTAATTGGATGAACTGTCGGGAAATTATGTTTCCACGATTCCCAAGGAACTTCTGAAAGCTTTACATCATAAATCTTTAAATATCGTGAACCTTCGCCATATGGATCAGTTGTTGTTGGAACACCATGCGTTAATACGGTCTGAATTGTAGGAAAAATATCTAAAAGAGGTTCGTTTGTAATTACTTTGGTTGATTCATTTGAAGCAAGAAAAGGATGATCGGCGAGAGGATTCGGGACTTCAAGTTCACGCTTTTCTAAAAAGTATCCCTTAATGCGAAGATTATCACTTGTATTTCCTATTGGCGCCAATACTATGTCAAGGGTACCATCTTCGTGTATAACTGTTTTTGATCGCTTATAATTTCCAAGTCCACGAATACCATGCTCACCGTGTTCATCTACGAGTGTTGTGTCTTCTTGTAGAAGAACACCCTCGGTACCTGTAGTTGTATACGGACTAGGTAATGCTGTGATCATACGATTGTAGTATTGGGGAACATACAGCGATTCTTTTGCAAGAAGTGGTACCCAATCTTTCGCATAAGAATACGAAGCATACTCAAATTTTTCATATATGCTTTTTATCCATGGAACATTCAATGATGTACGTGTGCGATCGATCTTATATTCTGCATCGGTAACGGTAACAGTATTCATATATGCCTCTTCCATACGACTCACCTCCTTTGCAAGCTGTTTAATTTCAAATTTAGTAACACTCTTATCTTTCGGAAGCATTTTCTGAAAATAATCATTCAACTGATCAGCCAGTGTAAAAAAACGTTCAGATTCTGATCGTTGAACTTCTTCCTCGAATTCAAATGGTTCATCCAGCAGTTCAAATTCACTTTGAGGATCAAACGTTATAACCTCCGCCATTATTATTCTATAGAACCTTTTCTAGAAGACTACAATATTCCTCAATCGTATCCTTTGCCAGTTTTAGAACTGATTCCGGTGACTTGTCGGTACAGAACTGGATCTTTAGATCTGGCTTTAGAGGATGTACAATATCATAGGATACATATGATGTATTCTTGTCACTATAGATAACTTGCTGAAAGAGACCACCAATTGTGTGGCCTCCAGTTTTAGTTAGGATACTAAATGTCTTATCTTGTTCACGACGGATATTCTCAAGTGCTTCTTTTGCATAATCATTTACCTTCTTACGCAAAACCTCTACAGCAATACGAAGAGCATCCTTAGCACTCATAACTCCAATACTTTCAATAGCAAGACAGATCTGATACGGTTCATCTTTCTCGTTTGTATAGAAGTACTTTTGAACAAGAAAGTTATCAAATTCACGAACATCATTACCGGCATCTTCGTATGCTTTACGAGCAGCTTTGGCCTTTTCGGGGTCCACTTTCCACCACGTACTTACATTACAAAGTTGTCCTACATGCTTTGTCTCGGTTAGAACTCCTAGCGTAGCTTTTAGATGTACTTCTTCTCCCTTGCGAACACGAAGAAATAGCATTGGTTCATTGATGTCTCTGTCTTTCATAAGAATTCCCTCACGACCAGACTGTACTACAAAGTCATCGGTCGTAATTGTTCGTGTCTTCTCGTCCTGCGATGGTAGAATACGTAGTTCAATCTTTGCATCCTTGATCGTAGCAGCATCTGACGGTAGAACATTAATAGGCAGCATCTCTACACGATGCTTGAGCATTTCGTGGGGTAGCTGAGTAGTATTAGTAACAATTTCAACATTTTGGATCGCTACAGTTGGAATGTTTGCAAGTAGAATGCGGCGAAGTCCATTCACAAATGAGATTGGAAAATTCACAAAATCGCAAGAAAGCTCAAACCCACGGTTGCCAGTTTTAAGATTTTCGATCGACGCCATTTGATCTTCTGACATTTCGTTATTGTTTGATCCGTTTTTTTCCTGAAAAGTCATAACGACATGTCCCAACCATACTTATTCTACAGCGATAAGTGTCCGAACTCAAAGCAGGTAATTGAGACGCTAAAGGCCCTTAATAAGGTTAGTCTTTATAAGTTTGTTCTTGTCGATACCATGCAGCGAAATCAAATTCCTGCTTTCCTAAAGGCGGTGCCTACACTCTATAATCCGGAGACCAAAGATGTTGTTGTGGGAAAGGATATTTATGGATATATCGCCAAGCCCACGAATGCTCGCAAAGAACTTCCTGCAAAGAATGATACAAGTCCTGCATCAGCTCAGACAACGGTTGGTGATCTTAATGCATGGGGGTTTGAAGGATCAGGTCGTCTAACCGAGGCATACTCATCTTGGGATGCTCCTTCAAGTTTTTCAGGTGAAGGTGGAAGTTTGTATACCTTCTTGGGCGGTGGTTCGGCAGCCGGTCCTCCTGAACCTACATCACAGAATACAATTTCAAAGGAGAAAGCTGGATCAAATGAAGACGTAAAGGCCCGTATGAAAATGATGGAGGACCAGCGTAAAAGTGAATTTTCAGGAGTCACGCGCAAGTAATATAATACATGGCAACTAAGACCGTTCTAATGACGGCACTTTTTGAACAGCTCCGAGTTTTTACAAACGAGCTTATCTCAATGTATCCAGATGATCCCGATTTTCCACTCTTCATGAATACCGTTAAACTTGCAAAAATGACAAATCCTTCTATGGTTGTTAAAAATATTTATGATGCTACAAATCCGTTCTCCGAAAAGATCATGAATAAGGATGAAGGTTTCTTCATGCAGTATTCATTTGCAGAATATGAGAATGAAGTTGGCGATATGAATGTTTTTGGTAAACTAAAGAAGTATATTGAATCCATGTCACCTAAGTCTAAAGAAGGAGTTTGGGGGTATATTCAAAATATTTATAAACTTGCAACTGCTATTACTCAGATGTAAATCCATATAAATCTTCAGATTTTAGAGTCTTTAGTTCTTCAATAGCTTCATCATGATTTGCAAAGTTTCGGAATAGAATTTGATTTACTTCGGCAGGACTCCATTTATAATCAAGATCTTCGGTAGTCCAGTCGTCATGATCCTTATCGTAAAAACTGGTTACCATTTCACGAAGAATTTGGCGGTTACACTTCTTGAAATGGACAATCATATCAATTCGACCCGGACGAATCAGTGCACGATCGATTCTTTCAGGGAAGTTAGATGAAATAGCAAGAATACGACCTGATGCTTCCAATGTTCCATCGAGCAAATTGAGTAGAAATGAAAGATCAATCGGATCTTTGATTTCATCATCATGTTCCTTGTTGTCCATCCACGCATCGCCAACTTTCTCTTTAGGTTTCTCAACAGGAACAGGTTTCTTCCATTCACGTTTAAGAACAGCATCACCCATTGCATCAATATCTTCAATTACATAGAGTCGCTCGTGAACTGGAATGATAAATCGTTCTGTCACTGTTCCATTATAGACATGAATTTCGTCATTAAAGAAAAGATGACGAAGCTGTGACTTTGATTTCATTTCGGATAGATGAATGTTCAAAATATGACGATGAGCTGTATTTGCAATCGCCTTAATTGTAGACGTTTTTCCACAACCCGGATCTCCGTGAAACATAAATCCAAGTGTGTACGGGATACCTTTCTTCTCATACCAATCCTTGCGAGTCAGAAAAAATTGAACATGATTGCGAACTTTATCACGTTGTTCAAAGAATACATTATCAAATGAACGAGTTGTATGGAATTGATGTTTAGTATACAGTAGATGGGTATTCGGTAGAGTATTCTGCATCGTCTTCTTCGATTTGTTCTGCGTTATCATATCAAAGTAATAAAGAGATGTTCCAAGTTTATTTGCCATTTTTCTAGCAAAATCGGTATTGCAGCGATCAATAAATGCCTGTAAAAATTGAACCTCGTGATCATATGAAAAAAGTTCAAATTTGATTGTTTCTAACTGGCCATCTTTGTGTTTCAATTCCGTAAGCTGAAAGTAAACATCGGTCTCAACTTGAACAGCTTCGAATACGTGTGGAAGATAATCATGTTGCGAAACGCAAAGAAGATTTTTAATTGCAGGAATTGTTGTCACGTGATGAATGATCGCATCCATTCTCAAAGAATTCGGTGTAGTATTTTTTTGAAGAACATGATCACATGTAATTATTGCTTTTTTCGCTTGTACGATTTCTACAACTAGTTCTGGTTTTTTCGCAAAAAACTCCATTCTGTTTGTATTTTAATGATTCCTGTATCTAAATAATGGCACACCCTCTTCCTGCAACCGATTTAAAAAAACCAACTGTACCTCTTCCTGGTGGTGGATGGGGTGATAGTGAAGAAGAGTTGTTAGCAGAATGGTCTGACAAGGCTGCATGCTATCGCTGGCTACACGATCGTACTGAGAAGAAATATAGAGGTTACAATATGGCTCTTACAATTCCAGTTATTATTCTTTCGACTCTAACTGGAACAGCTAATTTTGGTATGTCGTCTATATTTCCTCCTAATCTACAACCAATCGCTCAACTTGGCGTAGGTGGTGTCTCCCTTATTGCAGGTATGGTAACAACAGTTGCGAACTTCCTTCAATATGCCCAAGGTATGGAAGCCCATCGTTCAGTTGGTATCTCGTGGGGGAAACTACAACGTAAGATTTCCGTAGAACTAGCACTTCCTCGTGTTCAGAGAGAAAACTGTATGGATTTCTTACTCGTATGTCGTTCTGAATTAGATCGTCTTATTGAGTCATCTCCTACAATCCCTGAAAGTGTGATTGCGGCATTTGAAAATACATTCAAGAATGTAAAGATATCAAAGCCCGAAGTTTGTAATAATCTCGAAACAACAAAAATTTATGATAGCACAGAAGACAATCTAGTAGAACTTACTGCCAAAGCAGAAGCTATGGTAAAGAAGACTACAGAGGTGAAACGTGTGGAAGCAATTAAAAAGCTAATTGAACCTAAAGTTCGTGAAGAAGTTGAAAAGGAAGTAAGTCGTCGGCGTTCATCTCCTCCTAAGCTCGACACGAGTCAGCTTATTAAAAATGATCTAGCAGCTCTTGCAAGTTCGGGCGTAGTTAGTCGTATGAAAAGTAGCTCCAAACTTATTTCTATCAAACAAGATGTTCAACCTGAACACGTTGCTCTCGTAATGATCCCTGAAAAAAATGAAGAACCTACGTCTTAGTAATACACATATCCAACGTAGGGATACTAGTATTAACAGTCTTTGAACGTTTAAGACGCAGATGCTCTGACGCTTTCTCTACTGCATCTGTAGATAGCGATACATAACGTTTAATATCACGCAGAGGTCCCTGAACATTCATCGATGGGAAGAGCATTCGGATCGGAGGAAGTTCACACATTACAATATCATTGCTACCACTTGTATATTCACGAAACTGTTGAATATCCAATGGCCCACCAAACATTCTCAAGATAGTTCTAGCTGGAGCGGGCGATAAATCACGTTCGGTGTATAGCTCACGATATAGGTTATAAAGAAGTGCATGACGGTTCCATCGAACCGAATCAGGAACAGTTGCATCAGCATACAAATGGGCTAGTGCGCATTCTGGTGAACAAAAATGCCCTTCACATGCATATTTATTTTTGTAAATATCATATGAAATTGGAAGAACTGTAGATACCCAACCAAATGAATTGCAACACCAAAAACATACTGTATGTTCAGAATATGATTCAGTTACAACATTTTCGAGAATTTTCTTTAGAACATCCGTGTTAAATCGCTCCGATACTTTGGATGTTTCAACCGATGTTAGAATGTCTGAATATGAAACTACCTCACCAATTGGAATAACCTGTTCAAGTGTATCTTCATTAACTTTTAATCGAAAAATAACAGGAGCTTCATCAACAGCTACATCTGACTTTACAACCTTTGTCTTGCGACCAACCATTTAGTTTATTAAATCGTGTATTCTGTAAACAAATGCGTATTGTCTGTATGACAAACGATGCACAATTGCCAATGATGAAAAATATGCTTAATTCTGCTATGAAAGTTGGTATTCCTATGAATCTATTTCATTGTTATATACTAGATAGTCAAAAAGAAGCCGCTACATATGGAAGTTTACAGTTTAATTCAATAACGTTAAAGAAACTTGAAGTGATTAAAATGAATATGGGCCTTGATCGTGAAATACTCTGGGTTGATAATGACATTGTATTTTTCGAGAATTGTCTACATAACATTTCGTCAAAACATGGCACATTCGTGATGCAAGATGATTTATGGGGTGCATGTACCGGATTCTTTCTTGCGAGAAGTGGTTATTTTGCAAACTCCGTTATACAAAAATCGATTCAATGGTTGTCTGCGTCTACGAATAAAAGTGCAAACGATCAACACGCGTTCAATCGTGTATACCCGCAAATACCTGGGGTTACAGTAGTTAAGCTATCGACTGAAGAATATCCCAATGGTGAAATATACTTTAATCAAGGTAAGACTTCTAAGGCAAAAATGGTTCATTGTAATTACTTAACAAAGACCAATGAAAAGGTTCAACGTCTCAAAGATCATGAATTATGGGATGATTCTGACACTGCATTTTTACTTACAACAAAGCATTTACTATAGCTTATTTAGGAGGGAATACGAAGCTATAGAATCCACTAAACTGTAATAGAACGTGTAAGACACTAAACTTGGTTAACAGAAGGGCAAATTCTTCAAGAACGTGAGTATCTATCGGATAGCCTCGGAAAACAGCCATGAGTAGGAATACAAGGGCAGGTAAGAACCCCATTAGTAGCACCTCAACCGTGAACTTTACAGGACTCTTCATCGGATACGTTAGATCACGAATGAGACCAGACACAACAGCTAGAAGGAAGAATGCTGCAATAATTACTGCCAGTGTTACTCCTGAAATTAGATCAATTGATGACATGCCGAATAGAGTTCGGATATACGGAGTAGCTGTAGCCTTGCTATATACGCCAAATACAGCGGAAAGAACTGCGCTTAGTACCACGCCGATGATCACACACACTATAACTACGTCCATTTATATAGTTAAGTATATTTTTACTTACGGCTGCGACGTTTAGTCTTCTTTGACTTCTTGGACTTACGACGACGTGACTTACCACCACGAGATGCAACGAGTAAACCTTTATCAAATTTTTCCTGCATAGACTGTATTTCTGCAGCCTCCTTTACATTTTTAACGGGCGATAGGTCTCTAACTACCGATGCAGCAGAATACTCTGTTGATGCTGGTTTCTTATACCCTCTAATCTGTTCTTTAGGTGTCATCAGTCCTTTCGGAACAGGTTCAAGTGTTCCAGACATTTATATATTTAAAACGAATTTACATGGTTCCAATATCAATGGAAAGCACACAGAATGGCCGACCTTTCAAAGCAGTACCGCAAGCACACGCACCGCGAGCACATTCTCTCGCTTCCCGATACGTATATTGGCAGTATTGAGAATTCAAACGATGAACTATTCGTAGTAAAAGACGAGAGCTTTGTCTCCGAGACAATTGCAAACTTCAATCCTGGATTTTACAAGCTGTTCGATGAACTGCTTGTGAATGCACATGATCACGTCGTACGTCTTCGTCAGAAAGGCTCGAGTAATCCCGTGAAGGCAATTGACATTTCAGTAGCTGATAACGTGATTACAATCAAGAATGATGGTGAATCAATTGACGTAGAAAAGCACCCTGAGTATGGTGTTTATATTCCGCAGATGATCTTTGGAGAACTACTTACATCTACAAACTACGACAAGGAGGAAAAGAAGCTAGTTGGTGGCAAGAATGGCTATGGAGTCAAACTTGTCAACATCTTTGCTAAGGAGCTCAAGATCACAGTTGTAGATGGTGTTCGCGAACTCAAGTATGTACAAACGTTTGAAAACAACATGTCTAAGATTGGAGAGCCAACCGTAAAATCAGCAAAGGTAAAGCCGTATGTTCAAATTGAATGGACTCCTGACTTTGCTCGTTTTGGATGGAAGGATGCTTCTATCCCCGAAGGACTACTCAAGGTCATTCAGCGACGCGTGTTTGACCTTGCAATGACAGTCGGAAAGGACGTTCGCGTTACATGGTGCGGCACACCAGTTAAGTTTCGAGACCTTACATCTTACGCTTCCTGGTATCTGGCGAAAGATACAGCCATCGTCACAGACGTTCCCCAAGTGGGCTGGCAGATTGCAGTCGCTGATAGTACATTTGATCGGGCGTTCAATGTGTCTTTTGTGAACGGCATTTGGACGAGGTCGGGTAAGCACGTGGATGAAATTACGAACCAGGTTGTTTCTCATATTGTGAATTATTTGGAGGCTAAGAAGAAAATCAAAGTTAAACCGGCGCTCGTTCGCGATTCCCTTGCAGTATTCATTCACTGCTTTGTAGAGAATCCTTCGTTTAGCAGTCAGACCAAGGAAGTGCTTACTTCTAAAGTCTCGTGTAAGCTAAGCGATGACTTTCTCAAGAAGGTTATCTCAAAGCTAAACGTGGTTGAGAAGGTACTTGAACAACAGAACGTAAAAGACACCAAAGAAAACTCAAAGACTGACGGTAAGAAACATAGCAAAATCAGCGTTCCTAAACTTGATGATGCAGTGCAAGCTGGAACTACAAAGAGCCATGAATGTACATTGATTCTTACAGAGGGAGATTCAGCGAAAGCTATGGCTCTTTCCGGTCTCTCACAGGAACAGAGAAAGACGTATGGCATCTTTCCTCTGCGAGGTAAACTACTGAACGTAAAAGATTCATCTGTTCGAAAGGTAGAACAAACAGAAGAAGTTGCCAACCTGAAGAAGATTCTGGGTCTAGAGTCTGGAAAGAAATATAATGACATCAAGTCACTTCGTTACGGTAAGATTCTTATCATGACAGATCAGGATTATGATGGGTCTCATATTCGTGGACTTCTTATCAATTTGTTTCACGAACTTTGGCACGAACTCATTCAGGTACCGAACTTCATTACCTATATGGCAACTCCAATTGTAAAGGCAACAAAGGGATCTAATGTAAAGTCATTCTACACTCAGTATGATTACGAAGAGTGGCGAAAGACTGATGCGTCTAAGGGTTGGAAGGTCAAGTACTACAAGGGACTTGGTACTTCAACTCGCGATGAAGCAAAAGACTATTTCAAGACTATGAACATTGTACCCTATTCATATACTGACGAATCCAGTGATAAGTCAATTGAACTAGCTTTCAACAAATCACTTGCTGATGATCGCAAAGATTGGCTCAAGACATATTCGCGTAGTGAAATTATCAATGCGAATCCTGGACAGCGTGTTCCATACGAAGAGTTTGTACACAAAGATTTGATTCACTTCTCGAACTACAATTTGGAACGATCGATTCCAAACGTAATGGATGGTCTCAAAACGTCTCAGCGTAAGATTCTGTACTCTGCATTCAAGAGAAACTTGAAGACTGAAATTCGAGTAGCTCAGTTTGCAGGATACGTATCTGAGCATTCTGGTTATCATCACGGCGAGGCATCTCTCACGGAAGCGATTGTAGCTATGGCTCAGGACTTTGTTGGTTCAAACAATATTGCATGGTTTGTTCCCGAAGGTCAGTTTGGCACTCGTCTTCAGGGTGGCAAGGATTCAGCTTCGCCCCGTTATATTCACACCTATCTACAGCCCTACATTCAGAACCTTGTACCTGCAGATGATCTAGATTGTCTTGTCTATCGCGACGATGACGGAACGCCTGTAGAACCTGAATGGTATGCACCGGTTCTGCCGATGCTACTTGTGAACGGTTCTCGTGGCATTGGTACTGGATATAGCACGAACATCCCGTCCTTCAATCCTGCTGATCTTAAATCTGCTCTTACTGAGTGGCTTGAGAAAGGAACTGGACTTGAGCGTGAGTTTGTTCCGTACTATCGTGGATTCAAGGGTACAATTGTCAAAGATGCAAAGAATGATTATATTGTCAAAGGTGTTTGGAAGACTGAGAAGGATACGATGACAATTACGGAACTTCCAGTTGGAACGTGGACTGCTGACTTCCGTGAGACACTTGATAAGATGGTTGCCGATGGAATTATCAAGGACTTTACGGATACGTCTACCGATATGGATATCCTCGTGAAGATCAAGCTTGGTGCTGATGTATCTGCAGTAGAGAAGCAGTTGACCGACAAGATCAAACTAACTAACATGCATGCATTCAATTCGAAGTGCGTGATTCAAAAGTATGATACTCCAAATCAAATTCTATCTGAGTTTGCAACTGTACGACTTGAACTTTATGGAAAGCGTCGTGAGCACATTCTAAAAACATTGAACGACAAACTACCCTATCACGAAAATGTAGTTCGCTTTATTCGCCAGCAGTGTCAGGAAAAACCTGTTCCAGACATTCGTCGTAAGACGCGCGAGGAGTGTGACATTCTACTCAAGAAGGATAAATTTGAACTCATCAAGGAATCGTATGATTACCTGATGAATCTACCTATTGCTTCATTGACACTTACAAATGCAACAAAACATGAGAAGGAACTTGCAGAACTAAAGGCACGTATTGCTGAAATGGAATCAACGACTCCTAAACAGCTTTGGTTGTCTGATTTGAAGAAGCTTAAAGTTTAATTATGTAATCTAATGCCAAGTAAGGATTTAGTATTGGAATAGGTTGTTGTTGATGAGTAGTTCCATCCACCGCAACAGTTCCGGAACCATCGTAAATTATAGTTCCTGTTCTTCCGCCGCCATTTGCTCGATTACCATTACCACCGTCTGATGCTGTGTATCCACTACCCTGACTTAAACTATCGTGTTGGTGAAGAGGTAACTGATTGGCAGAAACAGTTACGCTTGAAGATCCCCCTGAATCTCCAGTACCAAATCCAGCAACACCAGTAGCACCAACCACAGTTTTTTGTCTTAAATCCGGAACATTAAATGATGATGACCCATTATTGCCATTTCCGAATGTAGTACCAATTGTGTTATATAATGGTTCAAATATAGGATCAGTTGCATAGTCATACGCAGAACCATCGCACTTTACCCAACCAAATGGAGGGCTCAATGAATATCCGGCAGAGATCATGATTAGTCCCGGTGGTATAATTGTTCCATTTGCTCCAGGTGGTCCTTGTGCCCCAGGTAATCCAGCCGCTCCAGTCGGTCCTGGTGGCCCGGTTGGCCCAGGAGGCCCAGATGGACCAGTTTGAGGGGCAAACGTTGTTATAACTTGACTTATCGAATCTCCTTCC
>Ga0007827_10000381_pt1 | contig 14548 bp, 11 predicted proteins | sample CryBogCBE16Jul07_FD_60332 | JGI IMG/M metagenome (GOLD analysis project Ga0007827, IMG submission 60332) | Freshwater microbial communities from Crystal Bog, Wisconsin, USA - CBE16Jul07 | ecosystem: Environmental > Aquatic > Freshwater > Lake | place: Crystal Bog, Wisconsin, USA | collected...
GGGCAGTTATTCGCGCAGTAGCGGGTGCCGATGCAGCGGTTGTAGGCCATCAGGTTGAGACCCTCCTCGCTGTGAACGGTCGCGTTGGCCGGGCAGACCGCCTCGCAGGGAGCGCTCTCGCACTGCTGGCACATCACCGCCATCGGGATCATCTCGAGGTTCTCCTCGCGGTGGTCGGCGCTGGCGAACCAGCGGTCGATCCGGATCCAGGCCATGTCGCGGCCCTTCAGGACCTGATCCTTGCCGACGACGGGGATGTTGTTCTCGGCCTGGCAGGCAACCGTGCAGACGTTGCACCCGATGCAGGAATTGAGATAGACCGACATTCCCCACTGAAGATCGGCGGTGAGAGGGGGATGGGGATAGATCGAGGCCTGCTCCCCGGCTGCTTCCCCGTCCATTGCGGCGGCGAAGCCGTTCTCCTTGCGGAACGTCTCGAGCGTACCCTCGCGGGCGATGTCCCTGCCCTCCATGTTCTGATGGTCCTGGGTGCGGGCGAAAACATAGGCATCCTTCGTCAGGCGCTCGGCTTTCACGCCGCCGCGGTAGCAGAGCCCGGAGGCGTCGCGCAGCGGATAGGCGTCGAATCCGACCTTCTCCATGACATGGGAAAGCCCCTTGCGGCCGTAGCCGAGGGCGATGCTGACGGACCGGTCGGCGTGACCGGGGGTCACCAGCGCGGCGGCCTCGACGGAGCGGTCGCCCGCCGTGAGCCTGATCCAGTCGCCGTCCTTGATGCCGAGGGCCTTCGCGTCGGCGGGGCTGACGAGGGCGGCGTTGTCCCAGACGAGCTTGGTGACGAAATCTGGGGATTCCTGGAGCCAGGCGTTGCCGGCATGACGGCCGTCGTCCACCGAGGAACTCCGGAGGAAGACCACCTCGAGGTCACCGGCCGGCTTGGCCGACTGGACGGCGGCCGTCGCGGCGGCACCGTTCAGCGAGGGGGTCGTCGCCGGCCAAGCGGTTCCGGCAGCGAACCCGTGCTTGAGGAACGAGTTCCATCCCACGTTGGAGGAATCCTTCGCATACGAAGCAAAGGTTGTGCGCACAACCGAGGGGCCCTCGACCTTCTCGCCCGCCAGGGCGGCCAGGATTTCAAGGGAGGAGATCCCGTTCCAGAGGGGAAGGATCATCGGTTGGACGGAAGTGACCGTACCGTCGACGGCGCGGGTGTCCCCCCAGCTCTCCAGGTAATGGGCCGCGGGCACCTGCCAGTGGGTCACTTTGCCCGTCTCGTCGCCGAAGAGCGAGAGGTGCAGGGTCTCGGGAACAGAGGAAAGGAGATTCGGGAAATTCAGCTCGGGCGGAGCCGTCAGGACAGGGTTGCCACCGAGAATGAGGAGGGTCTTGACCACGCCGCCCTTGATGGCGGAGGCAAGGTCGGCGAGCGTCGCGGCCGGCCTGGAGGAGGTCCGGAGGGCCGTGACCGTGGAGCCGAAATTGCCGAGGGAGTCGTTGAGGGCCAGGGCCAAGGCCTGCACGGCTCCGGGAAGCTGGGGCCCGGCGATCACGATCCCCTTCCCCTTGGCGGAGAGGAGGTCGGAAGCGACTCCCTTGATCCAGGCGGGGTCGAAGGAGACGGGGGAGGAGGGGTAGGCCGAGGCGAGGGCGGCGAGGGACTGGTCCCCGTTCTGCACGGCGACGGCCTTGGCGACCGCGGCGGCGAAGGAGCCGAGATCCGAGGCTCGGACCCTGAGACGGTGGTCGGCCATTCCCCCGGTCAGGGAGAAATGGTTTTCGGCCACATAGAGACGGTTCATGGTTCCCCGGGGATCGCGGCGGCCGGCGAAGCCGTTGGCAAATCCGACACCCTGCGAAGAGGGATTGAGGAAATCGCTGCCGATGGAGAGGACCACGTCGGCCTTGCGGAAATCGTAAGCGGGCCGGACACCGGTTCCGAGAAGGGCGTCCAACGCGGCGTCGTTCGGGGCGATCGCCTCATCCTCCGCCCAGAGGAGCTTCGGGAACTGTTCGGCCAACTCGGCGCGCAGGCGCTCGACCGTGGGGGAATGGCTCCTGCCGATCAGGATGGCCGTCCCCTCGCCGCCGTTGGCCAAGGCCGTCGAACGGATCCGGGAGATCAGGTTGTCCAGGTCGCCGCGTCCCACCCGGAGGGAATCGTGCGTGATCTCCCTGAGGCGGTGCGGATCGTAGAGGTCGAGGACGGAGGCCTGGGCGAAGGAATCGGTGGCGCTGAGGCCGGAGGCGGCGTTGAGCGGATGGAGAGGGTTCCCCTCGATCTTGACGGGACGCCCGTCGGTCGTGGTCACCGTCAGGGGAACTGCCCCGACCGGGGTCGGCATCGAGGAGGCGTAGTAGAGGAATTTTCCGGGGACGGTCCACTCCGCCGACTTGGCGAAGGGCACCAGATGAGCCTCGGGGCGCCGGCATCCGGTGAGTCCGGCGCCCGTGAGGGCGGTGGCGGCCCCCATGAGTCGGACGAAGTCGCGGCGGGAGAGCCCGCCGGCACCGGAGGAATCGCGGCCTGAGGCGGCGTCGGAGAACTCGCGCCCGAGGGCCTCGTTGAAGGCCTCCGTGTCGTCGCGCTCGGAAAGCGAACGCCAGGTCACCGGCTTCGCGTCACGCGTGGGGTGAGGGAGGATCTTCTTCATCGGTGGCAGCCCCCGCAGGTGACGGGAGGATTGATTTTCCACTCCTCCTTGAACTTCAGACCCATCTCCCGCTGGGCGTCGGCCGAGGCGGGATGCCAGTCGAGGTTGAAGACCTCGGCGGGCGGGCGGAGGAAATTCTCGGGCGAGCGGTGGCAGTCGAGGCACCACTTCATGCTCAGCGACTCGGCCTCATAGACCACGCTCATCTCGTTGACGGCGCCGTGGCAACTGTAGCAGCTCACGCCGCGGTTCACGTGGACGGCATGGTTGAAGTAGGCGAAATCGGGGAGCCTGTGGATCTGCACCCAGGGAATCGGCTGGCCGGTCTTCCAGCTCTCGCGGACCGGGGCGAGACGGGGGCTGTTTGCAAGGATCTTGCCCTCGCCGTGGCAGTTGATGCAGGTCTGGGTGGCGGGGAGGTTGGAGTGCCCGGCGACCTCCACGAAGCTGTGGCAGTAGCGGCAGTCCATGCCGAGCTGCTTGACGTGCAGGGCGTGGGAGAAGGGCACGGGCTGATCGGGTTGGTAACCGACGCGGGTATACTTCGGCGTAAAGTAGTACCAGATCCCCAGCGTCACGGGGGCTCCAGCTACCAGCGCGCAGACCAGCAGCTGGAGCGGGAGCCAATTGGCCCATTTGGGAAAGAAATTCGACATCGGTTGATCTGTGCGCCCGTGGCGGGTGGCCCGAGGGCCCGAACAGAGTAGAAACTCGTGCGCCGAAGGCAAGAACTTTGGACCGGAAAATGCCTCCCGCTCCCCCCGGAACCTCTTTCCATCAGCCCCCTTGCCCGTGGGATCGCCGCGCCCGGCGTGGCTTTCCCCGATCGGGACGTCCCTCCGGCGACTTCCCGCTCGCCTCTTGCATCACCCGCCCCCTATCACTGGAGACCCATGATCCCGCGCAACGCCCGCCACCCGGCTAACGTTCCTCCCGCCTTGCCGTTCGTGCTCCCCATTCTCCCTGCCGCCCTATCCCTTCTGTTTGTCCTTCTGCCCGCCGCGCCCGCCTCGGACGCCCGCCCCGGTTCCGCCCCGGCTCCGCAGTTGGGGCTGCCACGGACGACGCTTCGCCTCGGCACGAACTCCCTTTCCGTCCAGATCGCGGCCGATGATTCCTCCCGGGAGACCGGCCTCATGTCCCGCACCAATCTCGGCGAGGACGAGGGAATGATCTTCCTCTTCCCAACGCCGCGACCGGTCTCCTTCTGGATGAAGGACACCCTGATCCCCCTCTCCATCGCCTATGTCGGGCCGTCGGGAAGGATCTTCGAGATCCATGACATGAAGGCCCTCGACGAGACCCCGGTCCCCAGCGTTTCCCCGGCTGTCGCCAGCGCGATCGAGACGTCCCTCGGCTGGTTCGGCCGGCACGGCGTGCTGCCCGGAGACATGGTCCTCGGGATCCCATCCCCGGCAATGGCCCGGTAGGGGGGCACCCGGAGGGAAACCTCAGGCGACCGTTCCGTCGGACGGCTTCCAGCCGAAAAACTTGCGGCTCTTGATGATCTCCACGACCTGCCCGGGAACCATCTTCTCCCATTCCGGGTCACCCCCCTGGAGCTTTGCCATCGTCTTGGCCGAATCGATGCCGAGATACTCGAGGTTGCACCCCGCCATCGGGACAATCAATCGGTTCTCCAGCAGGAAGGCGTAGAGGGCGCGCAGGTCGGGGTCGACCTTGAAGGAAGCGGCCTCGATGATGTGCCCCTTCTCGTCCTTGGTCGGGTAGACGTAGATCCGCACCCCCTTCTTGAACAGGCGGCCGAGCCCCTCGAGGATCCCTCCCTCGAGATCTTCGTAGTACTTCTCCTCGAAGATCTCGTGGAGGCTCGGGATGCCGATCGGCAGGCCGATGGGACGGTCGGAGTAACGCCTCAAATATTCCACGAGGCGGTAGAATCTGCCGTAGTTGGAAATCAGGACATTGCGCCCCAGCGCCCCGAGCATGTCCACGCGGTCCAGAAAGTCCTGCAGGTCGAGCTGCCCGCCGCTCATCAGGTTCCTCATCGTGATCTCATGGAGGATCTCCGGCTGCCCCCCCTCGAGTTCCTCCTCCATCAGGAACATCTTGTGGGCGCACTCGATCATGTCGCGGTGGACATTGGTCACCGGCCGGAAGCTGCCGCGCTCCACCAGCAGGGGCTTGTGATAGAAAAGGTCCGCCGCCTGGATCACCTCGCCGTCGCCGCGGAAGAGGACGGCCTGCGCCAGCCCCTGCGTCACCAGTTCGAGGCACATGATCCGGTTGTCGACCATCGCGAAGTCGGGACCGGAAAAACGGATCATGTCGATCTCGATGCGTCCCGCCTCCAGGTCGTCGGTCAGCGAGGCGACGAGGGAGCGGAGATCCTTGCGCTTGAAGAAGGCCCCATGGACCAGGTTGACGCCGACGATGCCGAGAGCCTCCTGTTGCTGGAGGTTCGTCTCGTCCAGCATCCGCACGTGGAGGACGATGTCATTGGGCTCCGTCCTCGGGGCCGACTGGAAGCGGATGCCCACCCATCCGTGCGACTCGTTCCGGGTCTTGTAGGAGCGGGCGGCGACCGTGTCGGCGAAGGCGAAGAAGGTCCGCTCGGCGCCCACCTTCTCGTCGAGACGCTCCACCAGCAGGGAGTACTCGTGGTCGAGCATCTCCCCGAGACGCTGGCGGCTCACGAAGCGCGAACTCTTGCCGTAAATCGCGTCCGAGAAGGTCATGTCGTAGGCCGAGATCGTCTTGGCGACCGTCCCGGCCGCGCCCCCCACATGGAAAAACCGGCGGGCCACCTCCTGCCCCGCCCCGATCTCGGCGAAGGTGCCGTAGATCGGCTTGGTCATGTTGATCTCGAAGGCCTTCTTGTTGGCGACCTGATCGAAGTGCGTGCTCATGATCCCGTTTTAGGGTAGCGCCACTCCGCCCGCCAGCCAATCTCTGTGGCGATTTCGAAACATGGAACGCGGAAAAAAGGAAACCGGAACACGGGAAGGAAATGCAGGTGAAGGCAAAGGCCGTTCCTTAAATCAGGAAAATAAAAGGGGTTTGTCTTAGGAATTCTCTTTCAGTCCCTGAGTTCCTGAGTTCCATATTCCCGCTGAAATTCTCTGCATGAAGCGCGCCTTCGCCATCCTGTTCCTGATCCCGGTTCCGCTGTTCCTGGGGGGATGTGCCCATCCGCTACCCCGGTACGAGCCCCCCCTCCCCAGGGCCGCCGTCCAGAAGGTCCGCACCACGGCCTACACCCACACCGAGAGCGACCATGTCCGTTATCGCAACCTGACCGCCCTGGGCACTCCCCTTCGTAGCGGACCGCTCGTTCACAGCGCCGCGGCCGACTGGGCGCGCTGGCCGTGCGGAACGATGTTCAGGATCCGTTCGACGGGCGAGATCTTCGAGGTGGACGACTACGGGTTCGCCCTCTCGGGCGTGAACACCATCGACCTCTACAAGCCAACTCGTCGCCATATGAAGGAATGGGGAGTTCGCCGCGTCACCATCGAGATCCTGAAATGGGGCGACCCATGGGCCAGCTACCGGAAAATGGTCCGGGTGCGGACCTACCGCCACATCCGCAGGATGATGAAGGAAATCCGCATGTGGTTTGGCGGCCACAGGCCTCCCGAACCGGTCTGCCCCATGCTCCCTCCCCAGACCCGCCAACCGGTCAAACCACGGTAAAAGCGCGCATCCAGACCTTAAATATATGAAGAAAACTTTGCTCCTCCTGATTGCGCTTCTACTTTCTGTGACAAGCATGGAGGCTGTAGACAATCTGCCTCAATTTGCCATCCGTTTGGGTGATCTTCAGCGGGCAGGGTTGGTTGCTTATCTTGGAAAGCACCAAACTTTTGAAATCACCCTTACTAGAGAAAAAAGCGCTGAATTCACTGCCTTTACTAAAACCAATCTCAAGAAGCAGATTGTCATTTCCCTAAATGGCAAATCGATTGCGTCTCCTGTGGTCATGGAACCCATTACTGGAGAGACGATGAGCTTCCCCGCAGAAAAAGATTTAAAAATTTATTGCGATCTTCTGGATCAGATTGCTTCCTTCAAGGGCGCTCCAGCGCCGTGAGGTTGGATGGAGAGCAAGACGGCCAAGCGTTAGCCGTAGTAAACCTACGGCAAGCGTAGGCCAACACAGCTATCCGCCAATCCTCACAAGCTAGGTCGGTTCGACCCACTTGTTGTGCTCCCTGATCAGGTCGATCAGTCGATCGACGGCCTCGGCCTCCGGGATGTTGAACTTCACGGCCTGCTTGCCGACATAGAGATTCACCTTTCCGGGAGCACCCCCGACATAGCCGAAGTCTGCGTCGGCCATTTCGCCGGGACCGTTGACAATGCACCCCATGATGGCGATCCGGACTCCCTTCAGATGGGCGGTCGAGGCCTTGATCCGAGCAGTGGTTTCCTGAAGGTTGAAAAGCGTGCGACCGCAGGAGGGGCAGGCGACGTAGTCTGTCTTGAAGATGCGGACTCCCGCTGCCTGGAGGATGTTGTAAGCGAGACGGAGTGACTGACCGGGGGCTTCCTCGGAGCGCAGCAGGACGACGTCACCGATCCCGTCGCAGAGAAGCGATCCCAGGACCGTCGCGGAGCCGAGCAAATGCTCGAGAAACTCACCCTCACCCGTCGGCGAGAGGGTATCCTTGAGCAGGATCGGATGGCGCGGATCGACGCGGGCCGCCAGCAGACGGAAGGCGGCGATGGGATCAATCTCTGTCCCGTCGCGCACGGTGACGAGTCGAGGTCCGGTCACGGCATTGACCGCCTCTGTTTCCTCCACGGAGAGGGGATCGATTTCCACGAGAGGCAGATCTTCCAGAATGAGCTCCGGTTGATAGTCACCCAGACCGTCTCTCTTATGGGCGACGGCCTCATCAATACGACGGGGCACGGCAACGCGGACAAGTTCGGCGCCACCCAGGGGCACGTCGCCCGCGATGCCCGGCAACTCGATCCGCTCCGCGGAGCGGCGGGCGTAGTCATAGGGATCCCAGGCGGGTTCGACACCAGCGACCGGCGGCGCTTCCGCGGCACGGTTGAGGAACGGGGCGATGAGGGCGCGCGCCACCGGGATCTCGTGATGGCTGTCCTCGGTGAGGGAGACGCGGATCGTGTCGCCAATCCCGTCGGAGAGGAGGGATCCGATGCCGATGGCGCTCTTGATGCGCCCATCCTCGCCATCGCCCGCCTCGGTGACGCCGAGGTGGATCGGATAGTTCCAATCGGCCCCCTCGGCATTCAGGCGCGCCACGAGCAGGCGGTAGGCGGCGATCATGACCTTCGGGTTGGAGGCCTTCATGGAGAAGACAAACCGATGATATCCGAGATCCCGGGCGATCCGCGCAAACTCCAGGGCACTCTCCACCATGCCGAGGGGGGAATCACCGAAGCGGTTCATGATCCGGTCGCTGAGGGAGCCGTGGTTTGTGCCGATCCTCATTGCCACACCACGCTCCTGGCAGAGCTTCACCAGCGGAGTGAATCGCTCTCGGATCCGGTCGATCTCCGCCGCATACTCCGCCTCGGTGTAGTCGCGGGTGGCGAATTTCTTGGAATCGGCGAAATTGCCCGGATTGATGCGGATCTTCTCCACCCATTTGGCTGCTTCCAGGGCCGCCTCGGGCTTGAAGTGGATGTCCGCGACGAGCGGCACCCTGCATCCACGGCGATGGAGTTCCTCGCGGATGTTCCTGAGGTTCGCCGCATCCTTCACGGTGGGCGCGGTGATACGGACCATCTCGCATCCCGCCTCCGCAAGCCGCAGGGTCTGCTCCACACAGCCCCCCGTGTCCATCGTGTCGCTCGTGATCATCGACTGGAGACGGATCGGATGATCGGCTCCGAAACCGAGGCCTCCCACCATCACCTCCCGGGAGGGCCGGCGGGTGCGGGAGAACAGGTCGGCGACGTACCGGAGAGGGGCCGGCCCCCCGTTCCCGGTCATGGCTTGACCGGAGTACTCCCCGCGGCCGGGGCGAAGGTCATCGTCTCGGCAGCCTTCCCCCCCGCTGACAATCCGCTCCTGTGGCCGCTGACCAGATCCCCGACATCGTAGAAGGAGATGTAGAGCATGGTTCCGATCAGGAGCATCGCGAAGGTGGTCTGCACGATCTCCAGCGTCCTGCGGTGGATGGGATGGCCGCAGACACCCTCGATCAGGGCGAGCAGGATATGGCCGCCGTCGAGGACGGGAAGGGGGAGGAGATTCATGACGGCGAGGTTCACGTTCAGCACGACGCTGAACCAGAGGGCGAGCTGCCATCCCATGGGACTCTGGAAGAGGAGATAGTAGATCCTCATGATGCCGACGGGACCGCTCAGCTGCTGGACGCCGATCTCGGAATGCCGGTCGAGAAGCGTGGAGAAGGTCTCCCACATGGTCAGGATGCTGGTGCGGACCTGCGTCCAGGGATCGGGGTGAACGAGCGTGACGATCCCCCTCTCATCCCACTGGAGGCCGATGCGGGGCTTGGTCTCCCCCTCGGGAATCCTCGGCGTGACCGCGAGGTTGAACTCCGAGGAGCCCCGGCGGACGGTCAGTGTCACCGGCGTCCCCGGCGCGGAGTCCGAGAGGATCTCCGCGAGGGCTGGCTGGCTCAGCAGGCGGGTGCCGTTTGCCGCGACCACGAGATCCCCCTGCCGGAGACCGGCCTCCTCGGCGGGGCTGTTGGGGAAGACCCTCGCCACGAGCGGCGTGGTGGCCGGCATGATCCTGATCTGGCGAAGCGGCTTGCGCCCCCATCCGTGCCTCTCTCCGGCCACAGGCTCGATCTCGGTGACCCGCTCCCTGCCCTCCCGCTCGAAGCGGACAGGAATCAGCGGGGCGGAACTCGTCGCCACATTCCACGCGACGCTGTCGCTCATGCGGCCCATCCCCGTGATGCGGGTGACGGGATGCCCGTTCACCGAGAGAATCCTGTCTCCGGGCTGGAGCCCGGCCTTCGCGGCGGGTCCCTCCGTGTCGACATAGCCGATCACATTCGTCGTCTCGGCCTCGCTGACGGGGCGTCCCGTCACCCAGACAATGCAGGCGAAGAGAAAGGCCAGTGCAAGGCTCGCCGCGGGACCGGCGGCCGCCACGAGGATCTTGTCTAGCGGACGAGCAGCGGGCAACTCCTCGCCCGATTCGTCGGTTTTTCCCTCGATCGCCTCCATCGGGGCGAGCTGGGGGATGGCGACGAATCCTCCGGCCGGGATGGATCCGAGGCGGTACTCCACGCCCCCGACTGTCTTCGACCAGAGGGGCTTGCCGAACCAGATCGCGAATTTCTCGACTTTCAGGCCACGCCAACGGGCCGCAAGGAAATGCCCCAGCTCATGGACGACAATGAGCAGATTGAAGAGCAGGACCACCTCGAGAAGGATCCCGAGCACCTTGAGGATGGAGAAAAGCATGAAGGGATAACGTCACCCCGCACCTGCCGGAAAGCAATCCTTACCCGCGCTATAAAGAGAGGAAAATCTGCCTCAAGAAGCACAAAATGCACAGAAAGGAGCGCCTCTCCGGAGCCTCCTCCCCAGCCCTCCGCAACGCAAGTCCCCCGCCCGTCAAATCCCCGATCCCTTTGTCAGATTCCGTTCCCAAACTCAAAAACCTCCACGGGATGGTCGGCAATCCCCGAAAGCACGATCAGTTTCTTCAGGAGCAGAAGGCAGGCCACGGCATCGCTCAGAGCCTCGTGCCAGCGGAAATCGGGGAGCAGAAGTCGCGCTTGCTCCTCCAGGGAGAGTTCCGCACAGAGATCGGACAGGGCGTATGATGCCCTGCCCGGGAGGATCTTCCTGCTGAGGGTCAGGGTGTCGACCCATGGTCCGAACCCGTGGGCCGGAAAGGCCCGCAGGTAGCGGCGTTCCGTTCCGGCGCCATGGGCCACGATCCACCGTCCCGTGAGTCGCGTCTTGATCTCCGGCCAGAGCGAGAGGAGGGAGGGTGCGTCGGCCAGATCGGCATCGGTGATGCCGTGAACCCGCCGGGCAGCCCAAGTGACCGGTCTCCCCGTCCGAAGGTAGCTCCGGTAGAAGGATCCCGGATCCGCAGAGAGGGAGGATACTTCCGCGATGCCCACCTGAACCGGAATCCCGACCTCGTCCGGACGTTCCCCGGCGGACTCGAAGTCCAGGCCCGCGAACACCGTCTCCCGGATCAGGGGCACGGGGGCAGGCCTTTCAGGAGTTGCGAAGCAGGTCCGCGGTCGCCTCCCAGCCGAGGCAGGCATCTGTGATGGAGACGCCGTAGCGGAGCATCGAGGGATCGTCGCCCAGCGACTGGGCCCCGTGCTCGATATGGCTCTCCAGCATGGCCCCGACGATGTCGGCGCGGCCCGCTGCCCGCTGCTCGAGGATGCTCTTCCAGACTTCGGGCTGGCGGGCGGGATCCTTGCCGCTGTTGGCATGGCTGCAGTCGATCATGATGGCCGAGGGAACTCCCGCGGCCTTGAGTTTCGCGGCGGCGTCGGCTGTCTGGTGGGGATGGTAGTTCACGCCGTCACGGCCCCCGCGCAGGACCAGGTGTCCGTCGGGGTTGCCGGCCGTCTTGATGATGCTGGTCATCCCGTCCTGATCGATGCCGAGAAAACTGTGGGGCGTGCGCGAGGAGCGCATGGCGTCGATGGCCGTCTGGATGCTCCCGTCGGTCCCGTTCTTGAAACCGACCGGCATGGAGAGTCCGCTTGCCATTTCACGGTGCGTCTGCGACTCGGTTGTCCGGGCGCCGATCGCCGACCAACTCACGAGGTCGGCGATGTACTGGGGCATGATCGGGTCGAGGACTTCGGTCGCGGCGGGCAGTCCGAGTTCCGCCACATCAAGCAGGAGTCGGCGGGCCACCATGATCCCGTGGGCCATGTCGCCGGAGTCGTTAAGGTGGGGGTCATTGATGAGCCCCTTCCACCCCACGGTCGTGCGGGGCTTCTCAAAATAGACCCTCATGACGAGGAAGAGGCGGTCGGAGACTTCCTTTGCGAGGGAGGCGAGTCGCCTTGCGTACTCGATCGCCGAAACGGGATCATGGATCGAACAGGGACCGACGATCACGAGCAGGCGGGGATCCTCCCCACGGAGGATGCGGCGGCAGGTCTCGCGGTGCTCCGCGACGCGGGCGAGGATCTCGGGGGTGGCCGGGAGCTTCTCCTTCACTTCCCTTGGGGAAACGAGGCGAGTGACACCGCGCACGCGGGTGTTCTCCGTGACGGGATTGAAAGCTGCAGTCTCTGTCGTGGCGGTGCTCATGCGTCGGTAAAACCCGCCGTTTGCGGGTCAAACACCATCCATCCGCGGGGTTCGGAATGCAACCCGCAAGTGGATGGGGGGTGATCGTGGCGGTAAAGGGATGAAGCGGCCGGACTCGACTTTTCGTTTTCCGGCCAACAGTCTGGAAAACGAAAGCACGAACTCTTTTCCCACTTATGCCTTCCTTTGACATTGTTTCCGAAATCGAGCGGATGGAGATCGAGAATGCCGTCAACCAGGCGGTCAAGGAACTGGCGACCCGCTTCGACTTCAAGGGAAGCAGCGCGAAAATCGAGCTGACCAAGCCGGAACTCATCACCCTGAGCGCCGAGGATGGCAACAAGCTCAAGGGGATCCGCGAGATCATGGTCGGGAAACTGGCCAAGCGCGGCATCGACCTCCGCAACGTCGAGCAGAAGGATCCCGACATCTCCCCCCTCGGACATGCCCGTCAGGAATTCCTCATCACCCAGGGACTCGACGGCAACAGGGCCAAGGAGATCGTCACCGCCATCAAGGGGGAAAAGTTCAAGGTCCAGGCCTCCCTTCAGGACCGGCAGGTGCGGGTGACCGGGACCAAGAGGGACGAACTTCAGGAAGTCATCGCCTTCCTGAGGGCCAAGGACTTCGGGATCTCCCTTGGGTTCAAAAATTTCCGGGATTAGTCAGGACGGCAACCCAACGGGGATCAAGGGGAGGAACGGGAGATCCCGTTGTTCCTGTCCATCCCCGTGAATTGTTCCCAAGCTTCCTGGCAAGACGGGAGATCCCTTCAAGAGACACCGCCGGATTTTGATCAGACCTTCAGCTCCTCGTTGGTCAGGGCGTTGGCGATGATGAATTTTTCAACGTGCAGCGTGGGGTCGGAGCGGAAGGAAAGACGTCCCGCGTACTTGCGCTCGATGTCGATGAGAAGCTCCTCGTCCTCGGAGCGGAGGCGGTTGAGCAGCTCGGGGTGGACCGTGACGCGGAACTCGTGGACATCCTCCTGATGCCGCTTCATGAGGGTGTGGAGGGCGCGTTGCAGCTCCACGCTCATCGTCATGGGGCTCTTCACCACGCCCTTGCCGTGGCAGTAGGAGCAGTTCACGTAGAGGGAGCTGGAGAGGCTCTCCTGCGCCCTCTGCCGCGTCATCTCCATGAGGCCGAGCTGGGAGATCGGGAGGACGTGGGTGCGGGCCTTGTCCCTCTTGAGCCGCTCGCGCATCCGCTGGTAGACGGCCTGCTGGTCCTTCCGGTTCTTCATGTCGATGAAGTCGGTGACGATGAGCCCCCCGATGTTGCGCAGACGGAGCTGGCGGGCCACCTCGTCGGCGGCCTCGAGGTTGGTCTGGAAGATGGTCTTGTCCATGTCCTTGCTCCCCTTGTTGCGGCCCGTGTTGACGTCGACGGCGATCATCGCCTCGGTCTCGTCGATGACGAGGTAGCCGCCGCACGGAAGCCAGACCTGCCTGAGGAAGGCGCTGTCGATCTGCGACTGGACGGAGAAATTATCGAAGATCGGCTTTTGACCGCTGTAGAAGTGGATCGACTTCTTGGCCCGCTTCGAGATCGGGGCGACGAGTTCCTGCATCCGCTCCGCGGCCTTCAGGTCGTCCACGTGGACGGCGTGGACGTTCTCCGTGAGGAGGTCGCGGACGGTCCGGTCGACGAGGTCGGGCTCGAGCATGAGGGTGCTGGCGGCCGGCTTCTCGGCCATCCCTTTCTCGACCTCGCGCCACTGGTCGAGCAGGAAGCCGAGGTCGCGGACGAAGAACCGGGCCTTCTGGCCCTCTCCGGCGGTGCGGATGATGATCCCCATCCCCTCGGGAAGGGTCAGTTCGGTGAGGATCTTGCGGAGACGGGCGCGCTCCTTGGGATCCTCGATCTTGCGGGAGATGCCGCACTGGTCGTTGAAGGGCATCAGCACCATGTAGCGGCCGGCCATGGAGATATTGGTCGTGATGCGGGGGCCCTTGGTGCCGATGGGGCCCTTGGTGACCTGCACCATGATCTCGCTGCCGACGGGGTAGACGTCGGGGATGTCCTTGGCGGTGATCTTCTGCTGCTTCTTGTTCCCGCCGCCCGCCCGCTGGACCGTCTCGTATCCCCCGTCCAGGGCGGCCGGAATGGCGTCCCAGAAATGGAGGAAAGCGTTCTTCTCGAAGCCGATGTCGACGAACATCGCCTTCAGGCCGTGCTCGATGTTGCGGACCTTGCCCTTGAAGATGCCCCCGACGATGTTGCGGTCGCTGTCCCGCTCGATGGAGTACTCCTCGAGCTTGCCGTCCTCGAGGACGGCGACCCGTTTCTCGAGCTTTTCACAGCTGACGACGAGTTCGATGCGGGGGCCGGATCGCTTGACCCCGAGGAGACGTTTGACGGTTTCGATGATGTTCATGGTGTGAGTGGGAAAGGATGGGTGGGGAGGTGGATGGGGTTTGGTACTAGGGGGAAAGGAGGTGTCCCGGAGGATGACCCGTCATCATGAACGATGATCGGGAAAAAAGCAGTCCGATAGCGCCCGGGGGGGGAGAATTTTCACGGGAGGGGTCACCGGGAGGGTTTGGGTTGGGAGGGACGGCCTCCGAGGAAATTGAAGAATTTCTGGAGCCCTCCGGGCTGCTGCTTGGCCCTGTTGTTGGCATGGCCCTGACTGTCGGCATCCTCCCGGATATCGGGCTTTGCGGAGGGGTCGGAGGACTCACCCGAGTCGTCGTGGGAGCCGCCGCCCCCCGTTC
>Ga0007827_10000383_pt1 | contig 14487 bp, 14 predicted proteins | sample CryBogCBE16Jul07_FD_60332 | JGI IMG/M metagenome (GOLD analysis project Ga0007827, IMG submission 60332) | Freshwater microbial communities from Crystal Bog, Wisconsin, USA - CBE16Jul07 | ecosystem: Environmental > Aquatic > Freshwater > Lake | place: Crystal Bog, Wisconsin, USA | collected...
TGTCCGGAGGCGTCGAGGGCCTCGGTCAGGCCGTCAGTGTACAGCAGCAGCAGGTCCCCGGCCTCCAGCCTGAAGGATTGGTCGGCGCAGATCCGGTCGAAGACGGTCCCGCTGTCGATGCCGACCGCCATCCCCTTGGGATTGAGGGTCTCCACCACGCCGCCCGAAGCACGGTAGAGGAGCGGCGCATCATGTCCGGCACGCGCCACAACGGCCTCGCCGGTGCGGCGGTCGAGGACGACATAGGCCATGCTGATGAACATATCCTGCTTCATGTCGGGATAGAGCTGCCGGTTCACCCCGCGGAGGAGGGCCGCCGGGGAGAGTTCCCCGCGCGATTGGATGCGGACCGCGCTGCGGCACATGGCCATGATGAGGGAGGCGGGCACCCCCTTCCCGGAGACATCGGCGATCACGATGCCGAGATGATCGTCGTCGACGGGCAGAAAATCGAAGTAATCGCCGCTGAGCGTCCGCGCGGGAAGGTTCAGGCCGCGCAGCTCGAATCCGGGCAGGTCCGGAGGCGTGGAGGGCAGCAGGATCTTCTGGATCTCACGGGCGATCTGGATGTCGTGGTCGAGCGCATGCTTCTCGCCGGCGGCCAGGTGGATCGCCTGGTTGAAGAGGGCGAAGGCCGACTGCTCGGCGATCGCCTGAAAGAGATCCAGCTTGCTGTCACTGAAGGCGTCGCGCCCGGTTCCGCGAGCCAGCGCGAGCACGCCCAGCAGGCGCCTGCGGTAATGCAGCGGCCCGATGACGAGCGACCCGAGTCCCTGCGCCACAAGCTCCGCGGGCAGGTCGCCCCGGCGACGCAGGAAGTGGGGTTCGTTCCACCGGGCGGATTCCCCGACGATGCCCCGGCCGATCCGGATGGAGTGAAGGCGCAGGAAGCTGTCGGCTGCCTGTTCGGAGGAGGCGGTGTGCGGCGGCAGGACGACAAGCGGGGGACATCCCTTGGAGACGAAGGCGGGCAGGAGATTCTCCCCGGCGCGGTCGGCCAGGTAGAGGGCGCCGCCGTCGGCCTTGAGGATATGCTGGGCCCCCTCGACGATGAGACGGTGGAGTTCCCCTGCGGGGACCCCCTCCGAGAAGGCCGCGCCAAGACCATGAAGGAAGTCGAACACGCGCTGCTCCTCCTGATGGATTTCCGCGGAGGTCCGCTTGAGGCGGCCGACATGGCGCCGCGAACCGAAGAGGACGCCGACCAGCACCGCCATCCCGACAAGGAGGATGACGATGGCGATGGTCTCGAGAAGGAGCGGGTTCATCCGGGAAGCGATGATGCACCGGATTCGCCCCCAATGCCAGCGTCCCCGGAGGATTCCCCGGCCGGAGACCCAACGCCCGTCAGTTTTCCTTCAGGTAATCGAGCACATCCCGGAACCGTTCGGCGTTGTCGGGATTTGCCGCGATCAGTGCCTGGTGGGCGGCAAGAACCACCTCCCGGTTGGCCGCCTCCGGATCGCACGGCAGGGGGAGAAGCTTGGCACCGGGAACGGTGGTGGTCGCCGGAATGTCGCCGACCGGTTCCACGGCAAAGAGGTGGTTGAGGCCGAGGTTCTCGAAGAGCTCCACGTTGCGCGGGCTCACATTGAGCGTCCGCAACGAACCCCCGCCCAGGGAGCGGAGTTTTTGGGAAATTCCGGTGAGCGTCCCCATGAAGGTCGAATCCATGTGTTCGCAGACGGCCAGATCGACGGAGAAATCTCGGTAACCGCGCGAGATCATGGCTTCGGTGAATTTCTTCAGCGACGGACAGCCCTGGAAGCCGGCCCGTCCCTCGACCCTGATCCAGACTTCCCGTCCGAAACAGGCGACGCTGACGGTGGTGGAGGCGCTCATGCCGGTGCCTGGATCCTTCCCAGGACGAGGAAGGTCTTGGTCGATCCGTGATCGATCTCGATGGTCGCAAGGATTCCCAACCCGCTTCCCTCGGGAAGATGGGGGGGCTCTGCTGCGGTGCCGGGAATCACGCCGCACTCGGCTTCGCCCCTGCGCAACGCCTCGACGACTTCCCGGGTGTCCGGGAGGAAACCGTACCTGATGCTCGAGCCGAACTGCTGCCGTGCGGCGAAATGAGATCCTCCGCCCGGTTCCCCGACGCAGGCGACGACCATGTCCTTCTCGAGGGAGAGGGCGGCCGACATGATCTCGGTGTAGATAGAGCGGATCGCGCTGTCACCGAGTGGTCCGGCGCTCTCGGCCGAAAGACGGCGGATGAGTTCCTCCGCCCTGTCGTGGACATAGACGGGGCGTCCGTCGCGTTCCTTGATGCGGCCGATTTCCTGGGCCAGCCGCGCCCGCTCGTTGAGCAGCCCGACGAGGCGTCCGTCGATCGCGTCGATCGATTCCCGCAGCCGCTGGAGTTCCGCCATGAAAGTGGGTGGGTGGTGGTTCCTCGGGCGTTGCGGGGCCGTTTATTCCCGGGAATCCGTCTCCTCTTCGGGAGAAAGCGGTTCCTGCCCGTTTGCATCGGCATCCCCCGCAACCTCCTCGAAAACGACCGATTCGCGCACCTCGATGATCTCGGTGACCTCGACCGTTTCCAGAGCGGGTTCCCCGGTGCTTTGCGCGGATTTATCCGCCGAGACTCCGGGAAGTTCCGGCGTCCCCTCGCCGGAGGTCGGGGCGGCGGCGCCCTCCGCAACCCCCGCCTTCGGAAGCGGGATGTGGCGGAGTTCGGCGGAATTGGGCAGCTCGTCGAGATGGCGCAGGCCGAAGTGGTCGAGGAAGAACTGGGTGGTCGCGTAGAGAAGGGGGCGGCCGGCCGACTCGGAGCGCCCGGCGATCTTCACCAAACCGCGGTCGAGAAGCGTCTGCATCACGCCGTCGACGGAAACGCCTCGCACGGCTTCTATGTCGGCACGGGTGATCGGCTGGCGGTAGGCGATGATGGCGAGGGTCTCGAGGGCGGAAGCGCTCAGGCGCGCGGGCTTCGCCTCCGGGTAGAGGGCGCGGAGCCACGGGGCGTATCCGGGACCGCTCGAAAGGATCCATCCGGTGGCGGTTTCCCGGACCTGGTAGGCCCGTCCGGAAGCGGCGACCGCGGCCTGCAGCTCCACGAGGGCTTCGTTGACCTGACCCTCCTTCACCTTGGCGTAGGAGAGGGCGGGGGAGGCCGGATCCGTCGCGGCGGAGGCGGCGTTGCGGAGATGGGAGACGAGTTCCTTGGCGGTGACCGCCTTTTGCGAAGCGAAGAGGATCGCCTCGAGGATCAAGGGAAGCGCGGGGGCCGCGCCCTGGGCGGGTTCTCCCTCGAGCGCGCCGGGAGCGACGCCTTCGGGAAGATCATGAAGGTCTCCCTCTTCCCCGGTGCCGTCGGTTGCCTCGACGGCGTGTTCCCCGGGCACGGCGTTCTCTTCGAGGTCGGTCTCGGGAGCGGTGATCCCGGGGGATTCCCGGGACGTTTCATCGACAGGCGGAACCTCGGGCGTTTCCTCCGGTTTCTGCTTCTTGCGGGATTTCTTGCTCATGCGGGTTCCTGAAGTTCTTCGTGTTCCTCGGAGGGCTCTTCCTCCCCCTCAAGGGTGCGGTCGAGCCAGATTTCACCGAATTGCTCTTCCTGACGCACGCGGAATTGTTTCATGCGGATGAGTTCGAGCAGGGCCAGGAAAGTCACCACCAGCTCGTTGCGCGAGCTTGCCTCGCCGAAAAGCTCCTCGAACCGGACCGAAACGCCCCGGTCGATGCGTCGCATCAGGTGATTGATGCGGTCGGTGACGGTGTAGGTCTCCTCGCGGATCTCTCCCGGCTTTTCCTCGACGGGGAGGCGCCGGAGAGCCTTCTGGAAAGCGTTGATCAGGTCGAAGATCCCCAAGTCGCCGAGCATCATCGTCTCGTCGAGGACGGGCGCGTGCGCGGGGTCCAGCGAGACGGCGCGGGGGAAGAGCGAGGACTGCAGCTCCTCCTGATCGCGGAGATGGGCGGCCGCCTCCTTGAACTTCCGGTACTCGATGAGCTGTCGGATGAGTTCCCAGCGGGGATCCTCCTCGTCCGCCTCCTCCTCGGGCATCTGCTGGTCCTTGGGAAGCAGGGTGCGGCTTTTGATGTAGAGGAGGTTGGCCGCCATCACGAGAAACTCGCCGGCCACCTCGATGTGCAGCACCTCGAACGCCTCCAGGTACTCCAGGTACTGCGAGGTGATCCTCTCGATGGAGATGTCGTAGACATCGACCTCGTCCTTCTTGACGAGGTAGAGGAGAAGGTCGAGGGGACCCTCGAAAACCTCCAGTTTGACTTTCAGATCGGACTCCATCGATCCCGCTTGCGGGGGGAATTCAGGCGGGAACCTCAGCGGCGGTAGCCGTGGCGCTCGATCTCACGCGCGACCCGGACCCTGTGCTTCTTGGTCTCCTTGGTCTTTGTTTTCCGCTTGCGCAGCTGCTGGACGAGCTTGTGCACGGTGAGGTCGATCGCCGAGTAGAGATCATCCTCGGCGTCCTCGGCATGAAGGTCGGGCCCGGGCATGGCGAGGTGGATCTTCACCTGGTAATCCTTCTTCTTGGACTTGTGCTCGTCATGGAGCAGGACCACGTGGGCGGCGAGGATGTCATCGGCGAATTCCTCAAGGTGCTCGACCTTCTCGGCGACATGGCCGTGGATGGCCGCGGTGAGCTTGACGTGGCGTGGGCTGATGTGGATTTGCATAATCGTTGTCTCTCTTTCTTCTGTCCTAAGGCTACGCCCGCCGCGGGCCTGTTGCCATCAAAATGGGACCGGGACGATTTATCGCTTGAAAAATCCGAGGATCGCCTCGACCAGCCCCGGGATGTCGTGTCGCGCGGCCTCCAGGTCCACGGGTAGGCCGAGCTTCCTCATGGCCGCCGAGGTGACCGGGCCGATGCTCGCGGTCCGGAGTTCCCCTGGAAGGGAGAGGCCCAGCGCCTTGAAATGGGTCGCCGTCGAGGCGCTCGTGAAGGTGACCAGATCGGCCCCCTCCGCCCGGAATCGCGCGATGCCTCCGGAGACATCCTCCGTCTCGGGGACTGTCCGGTAGGCCGGCACGTCGTCCACGATGGCTCCGAGATTCTCGAGCTCCGTTGCCAGAAGTTCCCGCGCCCCGGCGGCGCGGGGGAGGAGAATCCGGAGATTCTCGACATTGGTCTCCTTGAGCGACTCCAACAACGATTCGGCCACGAACTCGTTGGGAATCAGGTCGATACCAAAGCGAAACCCTCGGATTTTGGCCGCCGTTCCGGTGCCGATGGCGGCAATTCTGGCCCCGCCCAGCTCGCGTGCATCCTCATAGGCCGCGTAGAAAGCCTTGAAGAAAGCCTCCACTCCGTTGGGACTGGTGAAGACGATCCAGTCATACCCCCGGATATCGGCGATGGCCTCGACCAGTGGCATCTTTTCCTCGGGCGGCTCGATGCGGATCGTCGGCAACTCGAACGCGTCGGCTCCCAGCGAGCGGAGCGATGAGAGCAAGGCCCCCGATTGCTTGCCGGAGGCACGGGTGACAGCGATCCGTTTTCCGAAGAGGGGGCGTGTCTCGAACCAGTCTAGGGTGGGACGCTGGTTCACGACATCGCCGAAGATGGCGATCGCGGGAGCCTCGAAGCGCTGCTCTTTGGCGAGGGCTGCGATCGTTCCAAGGGTGCCGGTCAGGGTTTTCTGCCGACCCGTGGTCGCCCAGCGGACAAGGGCCGCAGGAGTCGCACCCGTCATGCCGTGCGAGATGAGCTCCCCGGTCACCAGCGCAAGATTTTCCACCCCCATGACCATGACCTTCGTCCCCGGTGCCGCGGCGATCGCGGCGAAGTCGACGCCGGTGGGTTGTTTCCCCTCAACGACATGGCCCGTGAAGACGGTGAACATCGCGTTGTTCTCACGGTGGGTGAGCGGGATGCCCGCATAGGCCGGACCGGCAATCACGGAACTCACGCCCGGGACGATCTCGAAGGGAATCCCGGCCGCGGCAAGCTCGGCCGCCTCCTCGCCCCCCCGTCCGAAGACGCACGGATCGCCCCCCTTGAGGCGGACGACATTCTTGCCCTCGCGTGCCTTGGAGAGGAGAAGGGCATTGGTCTCCTCCTGCTTCATCGCGTGGCGCCCGGCTGTTTTCCCCGCATAGATTTTCTCCGCTTCGGGACGCGCCAGGCGGAGGAGTTCGGGATTGGCCAGATAGTCGTAGATCACGACGTCGGCCGCCTCCAGGCACTCGCGGCCCCGCAGGGTCAGCAGGCCCGGATCACCGGGGCCCGCACCCACAAGATAGCAGGTGCCGTGATGTTTGGAGCGGGATGGGCTAACCATGACAAGCAGTTCAGGAAAGCAGCTTTGCGGCGACGAGTCGCGCGGCTTCTTCGGGCGTCGGAGCCGCCGATTCGGCGGAGCGCAGGGAGCGACGGTCGTTCTGGTCGGGGATGAAGACTGCCTTCAGCGACATCATGCCATCCCGTTCGAGCGCCAAGGCGCCGAGTGCGAGATGGCACCCGCCGCCCAGATGCTTGAGCACCAGACGTTCGGCCTGCACGCAGTCCGCTGTCGCGGGGTCATGCAGGACCGAGACGATCGCCCCGGCCGGATCGCCGCGACGGGTCTCGACCGCAACGGCCCCCTGTCCCGGAGCGGGAAGCATCCAGTCGAGGGATTCCAGAAAAAGGGTCCGGTCACCGGAGAGGAGGGTGTCCCCGGAGAGATCATGACCGAGACGGGTCAGGCCCGCCTCGGCGAGGATTGTCGCGTCGTAGGAACCCCCTGCGACCTTCGCAACGCGGGTCGGCACGTTGCCGCGGATGGGAACCAGATGAAGATCCGGCCTTCGCTCCTGCAGCAGCAGAGCACGGCGCGGACTGCTGCTCCCCACGGTCGCGCCCTCGGGCAATCCGGCAACGCCGCCCGGATGAAGCGAAACCAGCAGGTCGGCAACCGGTGCCCGGGGCAGGATCGCCGAGAGGACGAGACCCGCCGGGGTCTCGATGGGGAGGTCCTTGAGGCTGTGGACGGCAAGATCGATCTCGCGTGAGAGCAGCGCCTCCTCGAGTTGCTTGGTGAAGAGTCCCGCACCCTCCGCGGTCGGTTCGTGGAGAGGCATCGCCGTCCTGGCGTCGCCGGTCGTGGTGATGATCTTCAGCTCCACCTCCAGTTCCGGATGGCGGGCCAGCAGGCCGTCGCGCACCATCTTGCTCTGAGCCAGTGCCAGATCGCTGCCGCGTGTTCCGAGGACCAGTTTCACGGGCGCCACTCGGGGTTGTGCAGGGATTGGAGCCAGTTCATGAATCCCCCGACATGGCTTTCGATGAGCGACTCGCAACGCTCGACCTCGCGTTGACGGATCACCAGCGATTCCGTGGCGATTTGTTCAAGGCTGTCGATATCGTGGAGGAACACTCCCTCCATGTCGTTGATCGCCGGATCGGCATCACGGGGCACGGCGAGGTCGATCACGAAGAGAGGGCGCCCCCCCCGGCCCTTCATGACGGGTAGGAGGTTTTCCGGGATGACCAGCGGTTCGGGCGAGTTGGTGGAGCTGATCAGGATGTCGGCATCGGCGGCCGCCTTGCCCCAATGGTCGAAGTGGGTCGCCATGCCGCCGATCTCCGCCGCCAGCGCGGAGGCCCGCTCGTAGGTGCGGTTGGAGACCACCACGTTGCGGACACCGCGTGATTGCAGGCTTCGGGCCGTCCGCTCGCTGATTTCGCCGGCGCCGAGCAGCAGGACGCGGAGATTGCCCAGGTCGCCGAAGATCTTTTCGGCGAGTTCCACCGCGACCGATCCGATGGAGGTGGGCCCGCTCGTGATCTGGGTCTCGGTTCGCACGCTCTTGGCGACCCGGAAAGCGTGCTGGAAGAGCTTGTGCATGGTGCGGGTGGCCGTGCCTGCCTCGCTGGCGGCGGAGTAGGCCTTCTTCACCTGACCCAGGATCTCGGTCTCCCCGATCACCATGGAGTCGAGGCCGCTCGCCACCCGGAAGAGATGGCGCACCGCGCGGGGAGTGTCGTGATGGTAGAGCGGGGCCTTGAGTCCGGCGCGGGAAGAGAGGATCTCCCGGAAGCCGTCCAGGGCACGGACTGGGCAGAGCCCCGAGGCGTAGATCTCGACACGGTTGCAGGTGGAGAGCACGACAGCCCCGGAGACACCCTCCACCGAACGGAGATCCGAGAGCAGGGCGGGTGTCTCCTCGGGAGCCACGGCAAAGCGCTCCCGTACCGCGAGTCGGGCGGTGCGGTGGTTGATGCCGGCGCAGAGGATGTTCATGGCGGCGGGCGATCAGCCGAGGGTGGAGAGTCGCTGGATCACGGGAAGAAGCAGCAGGGCGAGGAGGAAGACGAGGATGGCACCCTGTGCCGTCCGGCGGTTGCCCAGGCGTCCGCTCCAGGAATCCACGAGCAATCCGGCATAGAGCAGCCAGATGAGCGCGGAGAAGCAGATTTTCACCTTGGGGATCGGGGTCAGCGCAAGAAAACCCGCCGCAAAGCTCACGGACAGCACGACGAATCCCGCAAGCAGAAGACGGCGGACCGTCGCGGCCAGCGTGGCGACGGGCGGGAGATCGTGGAAGATGGCCGAGGGACGGCGGGATTTGAGCTGACGTTCCTGAACCAGATACATGAGTCCGGCGATGCAGGAGAGGCCGAGAGCGCCGTAAGCGACAAGGGAGAGGGAGGCATGGGTCTCGATCCACGGATCGACCCCGCGGACGGCCTCCAATGGTTCGGTCGGCAGGACCATTGCGGCGCCCTGAAGAATGAGGACGACCGGTGCGGTGAAGGCACCCATCAGCGAAAGCCGGTAGGAGGGTCCGATCGCCAGGTAGAAGAGGGCCATCGACCAGCCGAGGAAGACGAGCACTTGGGGAAGATTCCGGATGGGGCAGGCATGGAGCTGCGAGCCGAGAAGGGTGAGATACCATCCCTGCAGGGCGGCGCCGGCCGCGATGGCGGCGACATTGAACCGCCCGGGGCGGAAGCGCCCCTTGAACAGGGAGAAGAGGGTGTGTCCCAGAGCAAAGAGATAGCAAAGGGACGACCCGATCAGGGCGGCGCGTTCCATCGGCGGATCATAGAAGCCGCGCGCGGGAATCGGAAGGAGGAAACGGGGGCGATCCGCGCTGGAAACAGGGCGATTCCCTATCAGTTGCCATCACGGCGCGATCCATGGCAGGTTGTATGCCGACGATGGACGACGAACTCTATCAGGAACTGATCCTCGACTATGCCAAGAGGCCGCGAAATTTCGGCCCGTTGGAGGGGAGAACCCATGGCGCCGAAGGACACAACGCCCTCTGCGGCGACGAAATCTGCGTCTCCCTGCGCATCGAGAACGGCTCCGTCGCCGACGCGAAATTCACGGGGAGTTCCTGCGCGATCTGCACCGCCTCCGCCGGCGTGATGACCGGTGTCGTGAAGGGGAAAAGCTGCGAGGAAGCCCTCCGTTTGGCCGAGGGATTCCGCGAACTGGCGCGTGGCGGCGAACCGGAGGGACTACCTGACAAAGTGCGCCTTCTTCAGGGGGTGAGCCGTTTTCCCCAGCGTGTGAAATGCGCCGTGCTTCCCTGGGAAACTCTTGTCCAGGCCGTGGAGCATCCCTCCGACCCGACCGCCTGACCGTTACGGGAAGCCGGACTCCCGTTAACCGTGCGCGGGATCGGGATTCATCCTGGGCGACACGAGGGTCAGGGCGATGAGGGCGATCTGGAGGCCCATGAATGCCGCCAACCACGGCACGGCCCTGTCCATGAACCCGTAGGAGTGAAGACCGACGCCCAGCATGTTCACGCCGAACCATGAGAAGGCGGTGACCACGTTGCCGAAAAGCGCCATGGCCACGAGACCACGCTGGCGGATGTATCCGCCGAGGCGGGCATGGAGGGTGATGGCGCACCAGATGACGATGAGCAGGGCCCCGTTTTCCTTGGGATCCCATCCCCAGAAGCGTCCCCATGACTGGTCGGCCCAGATCCCGCCGAGCACCGTACCGACAAAACTGAAGAGCGTGGCGAAGCAGATCACGCCGTAGATCATCCGGGTCAGCGAACGGGCACTGTCCGGGGTCAGCGAGGAGGTGAAGAGCCCCCGCGCCACGTAGATCACCGCGAGGAGCCCGGCCAGGAACATCGCCGAGTAGCCGATCGTGATGGCCACCACGTGGGTCGCCAGCCAGATGTTGGTGTCGAGGACCGCCTGCAGCATCTCGAGCGTGTCGCCCCTGCCGGCAAGGTGCTGCGCGATGATCAGCGTCACGAACCCGATGATCGCCGAACAGGCCGCGCCGATGCCGTCGCGCTGGAGGCGTTCCAGAAAGAGGCCGAAGAGGGCTGTTCCCCAGCCGATGAAGACCGCCGAGGAGTAGAGGTTCGTCACGGGTGGGCGTCCTTGGAGCCACATCCGCGCGGCCAGCCCGAAGGTATGCAGGAGCAGGGCCGCGACGATCACCGTCAGCGCGCTGCCGCGCAGCACCCCATCGCCGCGCAGCCAATAAGCGCAGAGGATGAGGAAGCCGAGCACATAGAGTCCCATCGCCTGATAGAAGGGCTCGATCCGGTTGAAAAGTGCCTCGAAGGCTGCGCGGCGCGAGGCATCGGGTGCTTTGCGGGAGAGAAGGTCCGTCAGTCCATGCACGGCGGAGGCGAACCCGGAGGCATCGCCTCGTCGCCAGGAATCCCCCGCCGTGGCGTAGGCGGAGACGGTCTCGGGGATGCCGCCCGTGGCGACCATGCCGAGCAGGGCCTCGCCGACTGGCAGCCATGTCGATCCGGATGGCGGCGGGACGGGGAGCAGAAGCGCCGTTTGGGCCATGCCGCCGAAGCGCTTGGCGAAGGCGAGGAAATCATTGCACGCGACCTCGTCGTACGGTTTCCCCTCGCGCTTGGCCACCAGCGCCGGGGCCCCGGCAGGGACGACCGAGGCGAAGTCGGTAAGCTCCCCGGAGAAATCCTCCGCCCCCGCAGGACGCAGGCTGTTCTTAAGTCGTTGGTAGAGATAAAGCCCGTTGCGGAGATTGAGGATCGCCGTCTGATAGGGCGTGCGCCGCGCGGACTCGATGCCGGCCGCCATCTCCCCCTGCGCGTCGATGATGCCGAGCGAGGGCTCAAGTTCCGCAAAGGAGAAGAACTTCCGCCCCTGCGTCTCCCAGCCGAAGAGGGCGAGCACCTCGGGGTTGTTGATCGCGAAGAGCGGCCTGCTGTCGGCGAGCGGTGCATTGAAGAGCGCCTCGGCCAGCCACCGGTCGGGCGGCAGGACGCCTCCCTCAGGGAGACGGAGCGTCTGGCGTCCATGGAGGATCATCAGGGAGGTGCGGGCCACGGTGTCGAGCGGCTTGATGCGTCCACCCTCCAGTACGGGAAGCCGGGAGAAGTCGGCCAACCCCTCGACATCGGGACGGGTGACCAGATTGGAAACGACCCAGAGCAGGGCGATCACGGGGCCGGTCCAGAAAAGCAGGCGGTTCTTCATGCGGTTCGGCGTCGGCGGGCAAGATACCCTAGGAAATGGTAAGCGAATTGCCAGAGCATCCCGATGCCGACGAGCAGGCATCCGAGGTAGGGGGCGAGGAACCCGGGATTGCGCACGACCTGCAGGATTGTTCCGGAATCACCCGGAAGGAATCCCGATTGGTAGACGGTCACGCCGCGGTAGCGCAGCGGGCGGTTCATCGAGATCGCCACCTCGCGACGCTCGCGGTGGGCGGAGTCGGTCAGCAGGACGCGGCTGGAGAAGTTCTTCGGGATCTGGGTGCCGGGATAGAGATCGTGGGTGAAGGAGCGGAGCGTGAGTTGGAACGGCAGGTCATGCCGTGTCGGCCTGAGAAAGAGCGCCCAGGTTTTCCCGCCGTAGGAAAAGGTCTGGGGATCGACCACGTCGTTGACCGCGAGCCAACTTCCGCCCTGCTCGTCCTTCGCTCCGGGAGGCGGCTCGATCGCGATCACGGCGGCCTGCACATTACGCTCGTTCATCGCCGTCGCGGGCCTCACGCCCACCACCGCGGTCCGGGCCCCGACTCCCCGGGTCGAGGCCGGTTTGGTCTCCGCGCCGGAGCGACCGGGTTCCACGAAGCGGGCGTTGCGGTGAAAGGACTTCACGACGACGCGGAAGGGGAGCGAGGGATCCGTGATCTCCCCGCCACGCTCGAGCAGGGACTGGGGGATGGTGGTGACGGTGTCGAAGTCCTTGCCCGAGGTCTCCACGAGCGCGAGTTCGCAGGACTGCTGATCCTCGGCGTAGCCGCTCGTCTGGGAGGGCGAGAGACGCATCGTGCTCTCGACGGCAAGGAAATCGGTGAGCAGGGCTCCGAGCAGCATCACCACGAGCCCCCCGTGGATGAGGTGGATGCCGATCTTGGCCGCCGTCCAGCGGAAGCGGCGGATGTGCGCGGTGAGCAGGTTGACGAGCAGGACGATGATGATCAGGTGGCCGCCCGGAAAAACCGGGATTCCGCTAGGCGCGTCGGGCCAGCGGATGAAGAGGCTCTGGAAGTAGCGCTTCTGCACGTCGTGGATGCCGCCGTCCACCTGGGCGAGCGTCCCCGCGAAGACGAGCACCATCGCGGCGGAAAGACAGACCACCGTGAGCTTCAGCGACGAGACCGCCCCGAGCAGGGATCGCAGGGCCTTCCTCATGGCTCGATCATGGCTGGAAGCGGACCGTGCCGATCCATTTCACGAAATCCCCCTGGGATCGTCCGGTCAGTGAGGGGTTCCCGCGGAGTTTGAAAAAGACGGTCTCGTTCCCCCGGTCGAGGATCCCGGCGATGATCCTGCCGTCACGCGCGGGGTCACCTTTTTCGGGGGTGCCCGTGAAGTCCACGATCAGGACTTTGCCGAGCGGGGTCGTCAGGGGAGGCTTGAGTTCCTTTTGGAGCGAGGCGTCGTCGAGCGGCGGCAGGCCGAGTTGCGACCGCCAGCGGTTCACGTTCTCGAGGATGCCTCCCGCTCCTCCACCGAGGGTCACCAGCGAGACCTCGCAGCGGGTGCCGTCCGATCGGGAGATCAGGTAACTGAGCTTGCGGAGCGGCGAGGGAGGTTGGCGTTGCCAGAGGGCGGGCGGTTGGTCGGTGATCCCGGTCTCTCCGGCGGAGGCGGGCTGGGCCATCGGGGGAGTCGCCTCGGGCACGGGTCCCTGCGGTTCCCCTTTGGCCACGCGGCGGACCTTCACGCCCTCCCGGTCGTGGCAGCCGCAAAGGGAAATCAAAACGCCGAGAAGCGCCAGCGCCGGGATGATCGCCGCGAAACGCCGCATCACGCCTGTGCCTTGCGTGCGTTGGCGGCCCCGAGCTCGAGAGCCGAGCGGATCATGGTTTCCATGGCCGCGATCCAGCGCGGATGCTCGTTCATGCACGGGATCATGCCGTACTCACCGCCGCCGGCTTCCTCGTAGGACTCCTTCCCCTGCATCGCGATTTCCTCGAGGGTCTCGAGGCAGTCCGAGACAAAGGCGGGGCAGATGACGAGCATCTTCCCTTTCTTCTCGGCGCCGAAGCGTTCCAGTTCCTTGTCGGTGTAGGGCTGGAGCCAGGGATCCCTGCCGAGGCGCGACTGGAACGAGACGGAGTATTTTCCCTCGGGAATTCCCGCCTCCTTGACGAAGGTCCGCACGGTGGCCAGACATTGCGCCTTGTAGCAGGTCGCGTGGGCGGGGCTTGGGACGTTGCAGCAGTCGGGAGCCTTGAGGCAATGGCAACGGGTGGGATCTCCCTTGCGCAGATGGCGCTCCGGTATGCCGTGGAAGCTGAAGAGCAGATGGTCGAATCCCTCCTGAAAATGCGGCCGCGCACTCTCCACAAGCGCTGCAATATACTCGGGATGCTCGTAGTAGGGTGGGATGACCGTGATGCTCATCTCCGGCGCAACCCGGTTGGCGAGCTCGCGCGCACGCACCGCGGCGGTCTCGAAACTCGACATCGCGTAGTGTGGGAAAAGAGGGAAGACCAGCAGGTCGGTGACGCCTCGGGCCTTGAGATTCCGGATTGCCTGCTCGATCGAGGGATTGCGGTAGCGCATCGCGAGCTCCACCGGGATCCCATCACCGAGACGCTGGCTGACGGCCTGCGCGACTTTTTTGCTCGTGACCACGAGGGGCGATCCCTCCGGCGACCAGATCGATTCGTAGGCATGGGCCGACTGCTTCGGGCGGAAGGGAAGAATCGCCAGATGGACGACGGCCCAGCGGATCGGCCAGGGGGCGTCGAGCACCCTTCCGTCCATCAGGAACTCACGCAGGTAGGTGCGGACATCGCCGACCGAGGTGGAGTCGGGCGAGCCGAGATTGATGAGGAGGACACCCTGCTTCTTCATGGGGTGGAAGCGTGTCCCGATCGGAGCGACTTTTCAACCCGTTCCGCGATCTTCCACCCGGAGACGATGGAATCCGCCAGCGAGATGCCGTCGCGGTAATGCCCCGCCAGATGGAGGCCGGGCAGGCGTTCTTCCAACCGGGTCATCGCTTCCCGGTGACGGCCGAAGCCGAGATTGTACTGGGGGATTGCCTTCCGCCAGAGGGTGACATGGCGGAAGGTCGGCTTGCCGCGGACTCCGAGCAGCCGTTCCAA
>Ga0007827_10000390_pt1 | contig 14350 bp, 12 predicted proteins | sample CryBogCBE16Jul07_FD_60332 | JGI IMG/M metagenome (GOLD analysis project Ga0007827, IMG submission 60332) | Freshwater microbial communities from Crystal Bog, Wisconsin, USA - CBE16Jul07 | ecosystem: Environmental > Aquatic > Freshwater > Lake | place: Crystal Bog, Wisconsin, USA | collected...
CGGCGAAAAAAATACCATGCGCTCGCGCCTTCAATCTGTGCGGCTTCTTTATAGCTGGGACTTAAAGCTTGTAAAGCTGCCAGATAAAAAATCATGAAAAATCCGGCTTCTTTCCAAATGGCTACGACAATGACGGAGCCAAGTACCAGACCCGGATCTCCCAGCCAGTTTTGACTCGAAAATCCAAGTGCCTGTAGCACCTGATTAATCAAGCCATAGCCGGGGGTATAAAAAAATATCCAGATATTGGCGACCGCAATCATCGGCAATACGGTCGGTAAAAAATACGCCATCCGCAAAAAACTACGCCCAGCAATTTTGTCATTGACCCACAACGCCATACCGATTGACAACGCAATCGAGACAGGAATAGTGGCCAGTGCAAACCAGAGATTATTGATGGCGGATTTCCAGAAAATAGGATCCGCCAGCATATCCTGATAGTTTTGCATTCCGACAAAACTCGCCGCTCTTCCCGCCCTGGGCGTCGACATAAAACTATCGAGCAACGTTGCCATCGCAGGATAGTGCGTAAAGCCCACCAGAAAAACAAAGGCAGGCAATAGCAGCAGATAGGCGTAGACGTTGCGAACGACGTGATACCGCATGCTTTTACTTGTAGGGGCGCAACAAACGGGTTGCCTCAGCCTGCGCATCCTTCATCGCTTGCTCAGGTGTTTTAGTCCCCGTCAGTGCAGCTTGCAAGCCATCATTGAGTGCCTTGGTGACGCGTTGATTATCGTGCGTTGACAGTTCAGCGACAGCGAAGGGCAACTGATCTCGTGCGACAAGCGCAGGAGGAAAATCCGCCGCATATTTTTGCAACGCCGGTGTCTCATATGCTGCGGGTGATACTGCAACATAACCAGTATCGATACTCCATTGGGCCGCACGCTCGGGCTGCGTCAGCCATTTCGCGAACTTATAGGCGCCCTCTTGCTCAGGACCTGCGGCTTTCTTGAAAATAAAGAAATTACCGCCCCCGGTTGGCGAGCCGCGACGCTTACCCTCAGGCAACATGGCCACACCAAAATCAAACTTCGCATTACTGCGGATATTGGTCAAGTTACCAGTCGTTGTCCAGATCATAGCCACTTTCTTTTCCATGAAATCGCGCGGTGTCGTGCCCCACTCCACTACGCCGCTGGGATGAATGCCATATTTTTTGGACAGATCAACCCAGTACTGCAGTGCCGCTACGACGTTCGGGTCGTCATACTTGACCTGATTGCCTTCTGGATTGGCAAGAATGGCGTCATTTTGTGTGCTGAAACCCTGAAACAGCCAATAGGGGAACCCGCTCGAAGGCACTTGAATGCCCCACTGCGTAACATTGCCACTCGCGTCCTTTTTAGTCAGCTTTTGTCCCATGCTGATCGTTTCAGCCCAGTTTTTAGGCGGCGTATTAGGATCAAGGCCTGCTTCTTTAAACAAATCCTTGTTCCAGTAGAGCACCACTGTAGAACGCTGGAATGGGACACCCCAGGTCATGTTTGCGAACTGGCCGTTCAACATAAAGGCGGGGAAAAAACTTTTCATCCAGGCGCGATCGGCATCAGTTTTCACAAAATTATCGATCGGTACGATGGCGTCTTCGTCAGCGAGCGTGAACGTGTCGGTTGACAAAAGAATCGCCGCTGTGGGGGGCTTGCCTGCTTTATGCGCTGTCAAGACCTTCACAATCGTCTCCTGATAGGTACCCGAATAAACCGGGGTCACATTCAACTCAGGATTCTCTTTGTTAAAGTCGGCCGCGTACTGATCAATCGTTTTGGTGATTGGACCGCCAACCGCTACAGGGAAATAAAAAGAAATTTCTGTCTTAGCCAAAGCAGCAGCACTTAAACACAAGCCAATTGTTGCCGCAGCAATTTTTGTTAACACATGATTCATCGCTCACTCCTCAAAATATTTATATACGTAAACCATCAACATCAAACCAGTGCAAACTAGAGGCATCCCATCCCAGTTGAATCTGCGCCTTTGCATTCGTTACGTAACTACCCTGGGCACGCACCACAATCGTTTGTAAGCCCGCCCGGGCATGCAGCATTAAATCTGCACCGGTGAATTCCGTACTTGAAACTGGCAAAGAGTAAGGACCCCCAAGATGAACATCCTCTGGTCTGATCCCAACACTCACAGCCCCTGGGGGAGCTTGCAGAAAAATATCTGTACCAGCGACACGCCCCGCCTCTAGTTTCAGGATATTCATCCTGGAGCTACCGATAAATTGCGCCACAAACAAGGAACTGGGTGTCTGGTAAATATCCAGTGGTGTCGCGACCTGCTCAATTCGGCCCGCTTCAAGCAACACGACACGGTCAGCCATGCTCATCGCTTCAGTTTGATCGTGTGTCACATAGACGACTGATAAACCGAGCTCTTGTTGTAAAGCTCTGAGTTCATGGCGCATCTCCTGGCGCAGCTGTGCATCAAGATTAGATAAGGGCTCATCCATCAGACAGAGCTTTGCGTCGCCCACTAGCGCGCGGGCAAGCGCAACGCGTTGTTGCTGACCGCCCGACAACTGCCCTGGCTTGCGCGCCCGATAGGGTGTGAGGCTTAACAAGTCGAGAGATTTCTTTAACCGATCCTCAATGACAGAGCGTGCAACGCCCCTGACCTTCAGACCAAAGACGATATTTTCAGCAACAGATAAATGAGGAAATAGTGCGTAATTCTGGAACACCATGGATACACCACGGTGCGACGGTGGGACCGAGGTCACATCTTGACCAAAAATAGAAATCCGCCCAGCACTCGCAACCTCAAGGCCTGCGATCAAACGCAAGGTTGTTGTTTTGCCACACCCCGAGGGCCCAAGCAAAACGGAAAACTGACCAGCCATTAAAGACAAATCGCTTGGCTGCAAGGCATTAACTGAACCCCAGTCCTTGCTCACTTGCTCAAAAGTAACGGCTGTCATTATTAATTTATTTTTCTTTTAGTTTTAAGATGTCTAATGAAATCGTATTTGGTTCATTACGATTTCTGTAGATGAATTTACAAAATATTTCTTGTCATAAATCTTAGCTCAAACCAGGTTACAGGAACATGACACAGCGCAGCATAAAATTTCTTCGCCCCCGCAGGCATCGCCATTGCTGCTAAGCAACATTTCTACTCTGAATATTAAAGTTAATGATGACTAAAGCCTCTAACCGATCGCACATCCGTATCTGGGACTTACCTACTCGGCTTTTCCATGCCTGTTTTGCATCTTGCATAGCAGGTGCACTAATCACCGCAAAAATCGGTAATGCGTGGATGGACTGGCACGTCAGGCTCGGAATCGCCGCGCTTGCCTTGCTGAGCTTCAGGATAATCTGGGGATTGATTGGCCCGCGTTACGCACGATTTAGCCAGTTCATGTGCGGCCCTGCCAGGGTATGGGCCTACATCACCTCGCTGTCGAAACAAGCTAAAAAAACACCAGGCCATAATCCGCTCGGTGCGTTGTCAGTGCTGGCCATGCTCCTGATCACAGGTATTCAAGCCATAACCGGGCTCTTTGCCAATGACGACATTCTGACTCAAGGCCCATTTGCGCAATTTGTCAGTGATTCAACCAGCGCCTTCATGACGGGCCTGCATCAACTGAACGAAAAGTTCGTTTTTGCAATCATCGCCTTGCACTTGCTGGCGATTCTTGTCTACACACTAAAAGGCGAAAAATTGATTGGCCCGATGGTGCATGGCGATGTCGCTGCACAAAATCTTGTCGCTACGACTGTCCCGGCACGCGACGACCTGCAAATCCGACTGCTCGCGCTGAGCTTGAGCCTCGTACTAGCCTGCGCTGCATGGTGGCTCATTCAGCTCGCCGCCAATGCGGGCTCGAGCTTTAATTAATTTGCTAATATCGCTCAAAATACTTTTAAAAATTCAGGGGATATCACATGCCAGTTGTCACAAATGGATCGGTTCGCATTTATTGGCGCGGAGACGGTGACGCGACCAAGCCAGCTCTTGTTTTAGGAAACTCGCTTGGTAGTGACTTTTCTTTATGGGATCCGCTACTAGACACGCTGATGGACGACTTCTACGTCGTGCGCTTTGACATGCGTGGCCATGGTGGCTCTGACGCACCACAGGGCGATTACACACTGAACCAGTTAACTGATGATGCGCAGGCCGTGATTGCGGCAGCTCGACTGACGTCCTATGACTACTGGGGTATTTCAATGGGTGGCATGGTTGGTATGGAGCTCGCAGCGCGCCGCCCTCCTGGGCTGCGCCACCTTGTGCTGAGCAATACCTCTGCCGAGTTCGATGCGGGGATCTGGGACCAGCGCATGGCTGCAATCAAGCAAGGTGGCATGCCTGCGATTATCGATGCGGTGATCGGACGTTTTTTCACGCCTGAGTTTGTCTCCAAAAACAATATGGGCTTGAAACGTGTGCGAAACACAGTGCTCTTGACAGCCGGTCATGGCTACAGTGGCTGTTGCGCGGCGATCCGGGATATGGATTTATATCCGCGTCTGGCGTTGATCGATAAGCCAGCGCTTGTGGTGGTTGGTGATTTTGATTTGTCGACACCGCTTGCCCGAGGGCAGAAGCTTGTCGAGCACATCAAGGGTGCAAAGCTCGTCACAATCCCCTGTGCGCACATTCCAACAACAGAAATTCCCGAGCAATACATGCAAGCTGTCGTGCCTTTTCTGAAATCCTGAGCAAAAAACACAGCATGCTTTGAGGTCTGCCGCAATCCCCTTTACCTGGAAACTGTGGCGGACCTCTGACTAAATACCCTTGCGAAAGGATTTTATTTTTTTACGCGATAACTATCGTGACAGGCCTTGCAGCTTGCGCCAACATCACCAAACGCAGCGCGGACTCGCTCGAGATCGCCCGAATTAGCAGCGACCGAAAGTTTATCAATCGCCCCCTCGAATTTGTTCTGTGCGGCTTTAAAACCAGCTGCGTCGGTCCACACCTCGGGTTTTGAGTTACTACCAGTCTGTGAGCCGTCTGCAAAGCCAGCCCAAGGCAGTGCCGATAAGGTTTTGAGTAAATCGACGTTCGCTTTAATCGCTGCCGCATCGTATGGAGCCTGGCCTTTCATAACCGGCTGCATGCGGCCGAAGTGAGATGAAATAAGCTGGAAAGCAGACTGGCGATATTTAACCGCGTCCTCAGGCTTTGCGAATTGAGCGTGCGCGCTACCCATCCAAAATGAGCTAGCTAGTGTTGCAGTTACAACAAGTAGTGATAATTTTTTCATCAAAAGCCCCAGTCAAGTTGGTTTAAATAAAAGCGCTGCAAAATCGACTACCGTAGTAGAGAGTAGATCCGGATTCTCGTTAATTTAAACTAGTTAACTAAACAGCGCGAGCGAGTTGAGCGGCCAGACCGATGTAATTGCGTGGCGTCATCGCTAGCATGCGGGTTTTAACTTCAGCGGGGAGATCCAGCCCGGTAATAAAAGTTTTTAAAGCCTCCTGCGTAATCCCTTTACCGCGCGTCAAAGCTTTAAGCTGCTCATAGGGCTGAGGCAGACCATACCGGCGCATCACAGTCTGGATCGGCTCGGCCAGCACTTCCCAGCAGTTGTCCAGGTCATCATCAATGGCAGCGGCATTGACCTCGAGTTTTCCCAGCCCACGCAAACCAGCATCATAGGCAACCAGGCAATACCCGAGCGCTACGCCCAGATTACGCAGTACCGTCGAGTCGGTCAGGTCACGCTGCCAGCGGGAAATCGGCAGTTTTTCTGATAAATGACGCAACATCGCATTAGCCAGCCCCAGATTACCCTCAGCATTTTCAAAATCAATCGGATTGACTTTGTGCGGCATAGTCGAGGAACCAACCTCACCGTCTTTCAGCCGCTGTTTAAAGTAACCAAAGGCGATATAGCCCCAAATATCGCGATTCAAATCAATCAAAATCGTATTAGTACGGGCAATCGCATCAAATAAAGCAGCCATCCAGTCGTGTGGCTCGATCTGGATCGTATGGGGGTTTTGTTTCAGACCGAGCTCTTTGAGCACGCGGGCGCTAAAAGCCGCCCAGTCAATTTCTGGGTAAGCCGACATATGTGCGTTGTAGTTACCCGTCGCACCGTTCATTTTGGCTAGAGGTTGTACCGCAGAAATATTTGCAATTGCATCACGAATGCGCGCCGCGACGTTGGCGAACTCTTTTCCTAGCGTCGTCGGTGTAGCGGGCTGGCCATGGGTGCGCGCCAGCATAGGCTGATCTGCCTGTGTATGGGCAATGAGCTGCAGGGCTTCAAGCGTCTTGTTAAGCTGGGGCAAAACAACCTGATTTCGCGCCCGAGTCAGCATCAACGCGTGTGAAGTATTGTTAATGTCCTCGGAGGTACAGGCAAAATGAATAAATTCACCCGCTTTTTCAAGCTCGGCGTGGCCGGCAACCTTTTCTTTTAACCAGTACTCGACTGCTTTGACATCATGGTTGGTTACACGCTCAATTTGTTTAATACGGTCGGCATCGGCCTCTGAAAAGCCACTGACCAGGTTTTTTAGAATTTCGCGCGCCGCTGGCGAAAACGCTGACAACTCCGGCAAACCAGCCTCAGACAAACCAATCAGCCAGGCAATCTCAACCTCAACCCTGTGCGCCATAAAACCGGCCTCTGACAATAGGGGCCGCAGTCCCTCGCATCTCGAGGCGTAACGACCATCGAGGGGGGACAAGGCATTCAGAACACTGAGGGAGGAATTTGTTTGCATGGGGAAATTTGATTAAAAAACGACAGATTGGATAAGGATGATTTTATCACCGCCTTTTAACCCTAATTTTGCCTGCCAGGCTATACACTTGAAGGACTACATTTCCATATTGTTGCTAGATGAAACTGATTGCCGCATTAACTAGTCCCTACGCACGAAAAGTACGCATCGTGATGTCAGAGAAAAAGCTCGACTACCAGCTTGAGCTTGAAAACGTCTGGGCTCCCGACACCAGGATCCAGGAGTCCAATCCCTTGGGCAAAGTTCCTTGCCTCATCATGGAAGACGGTGGCTCGCTGTTTGATTCGCGCGTCATTGTTGAATATCTGGATACGCTTTCACCTGTCGGACGCTTAATACCGCAAGGTGGTCGAGAGCGTGCCGCAGTCAAATGCTGGGAAGCCCTGGCCGATGGCACCGTGGATGCCTGCATCACGATCTTTCTGGAAAACAAACGCCCAGAGGAACAACGCAGCGGTGACTGGATTGATCGTCAATACGGCAAAATTCGCGCAGCACTCAACTCGATGGAGTCCGAGCTAGGAGAGCTCAGCTATTGCATGGGTGTGAATTACAGTCTTGCCGACATAGCAGTAGGATGCGCACTCGGTTATCTGGATCTGCGTTTCGCTCATATCGACTGGCGCAGCGATCATCCTAATTTGACACGTTTGTACAAAAAACTCGAGGCGCGTCCGGCATTTGTGGAAACAGCGCCACCCGCCCCCTAGTCCCGAATAGTTATTTCCGGATATTTTTATCCAAAAAAAGCCCGGTTAGCTTAGCTAGACGGGCTTTTTTGATATTCGTTCATTTTAAAAACATCAAACAGATACGGCGAAATCCGGAAATTAGATATCCAGATCTTTTTCCAGCGTACGGGCAATAATTTCTTTCATTACCTCGCTACTGCCTCCGTAAATTCGACCAACTCGCGCATCAACCCAAGCACCTCCAACCAGATACTCAGACATATAGCCATAGCCTCCATGAAGCTGTAAAAACTCGTCAAGTAAACGGGATTGCATCTCTGAGGCATTGAGCTTAGCCATTGCCGCGCGCTCCGGTGTCAGCTGCCGCTTGAAATGAAGGGCAAGACAATCATCCACAAATACTCTGAGCATAGTGCACTGAGCTTTTGCCTCTGCAAGCTTGAATCTTGTGTTTTGATAAGACAGGACAGAATTACCAAAAATCTTGCGGTCACGTGTGTACATGATCGTGCGTGCGAGGAAGGTTTCAATCGAGGCGACTGCTCGTACAGCAATCACCAGACGCTCTTGTGCGAGCTCCTGCATCAGGTATTTAAAGCCCATGTTTGGCTCGCCCAGCAGATTTGCTGCAGGCACACGGACGTTATCAAAAAATAACTCTGAGGTGTCTTGCGAGCGCAAGCCGATCTTTTTCAGTTTGCGTCCTTTAGTAAAACCGGGTGTGCCCTCCTCGACCACGATCAAGGAAATCCCTTTGGCCCCCGCCTCAGGATCCGTTTTGGCAATCACAATCACCAGGCCGGCATTCTGACCGTTCGAGATAAACGTTTTTTGACCATTGATGATGTAGTCATCACCATCTCGCACAGCGGTGGTACGAACTGCTTTCAGATCGCTACCCGTGCCTGGTTCGGTCATGGCGATCGCACCAATCAACTCACCACGCGCCATAGCTGGTAGCCAGCGCGACTGCTGCGCGGCGCATCCATAGGTATGGATATAAGGTGCCACGATATCTGAGTGCAGAGGAAAGGCCACGCCACTGCAATTCGCACGCCCAAACTCTTCAAGCAGTACCGCCGAATGACCAAAATCCCCACCCCCTCCAAAAGGCTCGGGTAGCATTGGATTGAGTAATCCCTCCTGGCCGGCTTTGAGCCAGACCGATTTAGGCACAATCCCCTGCTCTTCCCACTCTGCGTAAAAGGGGGTGATTTCCCGCTCGACAAAACGTCTGACCTGGGTGCGGAATTGTTCGTGATCTTCTCGGTAAACGGTACGCATCTAATTTTCCCAATAATTTTTTCAGAGTTATTTAATCAGAAAACCTGCCAGAGGATTAGCCTGATACTTTTCTTTCAGTACCCGGCGCAAAAGTTTGCCTGTCTCTAATCTGGGCAAAGCCTCCTCGAATACGATTGAGCGTGGCATTTTGACTTTTGACAGATGTGTTGCACAAAACGCGATGATCTCATGCGCCAACTGCTCGCAGGCCTGACCATGGTCACGCAACTGGACAACTGCTTTAGGCACTTGACCAAACACCTCATCAGGCACGCCCACGACTGCGACATCCTGAATCAGTGGATGCTGGCTCAACGCATTCTCAATTTCCTGAGGGTAGACATTCACGCCACCAGAAAGAATCAAGTCAGTTCGCCTATCCGCCATGTAAAGATAGCCCTCGGCGTCAACGTACCCCATGTCACCATAAGTCGCCCATCCCTTAGCGTTATAGGCGTCCTGGGTTTTTTGCGGGTCATTCCAGTACTCAAATTTAGGTCCGCCAGAAAAATAAATTTTTCCAATCTCACCCACGGGTAATTCGACACCGTCTTCATCAACGATATGAATCACCCCCAGCGTGGCGCGACCAACCGAGCCGGGGTGCGAGCGCCAACATGCAGAGTCGATGGCCGTGACGCCAAAGCCTTCCGAACCGCCATAGTATTCATGCACAATATCACCCCACCAATCAAGCAGTGCCTGTTTGACGTGGATCGGACAAGGTGCAGCGGCGTGAATCGCAACCCGCATCGTTTTGAGGCTGACAGACTCTTTAATCGAAGCTGGCAAATCAAGCATGCGCACAAACATCGTCGGCACCCATTGCGAGTGTGTGACCGAATATTGATCAATGGCCTTGAGGGCGCGCTCGGCATCGAATTTTTTCATCAAAATCGCGCAACCACCGACCTCGACCGTGCGCATCACATAACGAAGTGGCGCTGCGTGATAGAGCGGCGCGGGCGACAGATAAACAGTCTGCTCATCAAAACCAAAAGAGCGTTGCCAGTTGAGCACCTCGGTTTCGGGTTGATCTCGCAACTCAGCGCTGACCAACGCGCGCCGGATACCCTTTGGAAAACCGGTTGTACCTGACGAATACAGCATATCTCGGCCAAGGGGGCACAAAGGCAATTCAACGGCATCGTCAACCTGAGACAATTCAGACTCGTAGGCCAGCAGTCCTGCGACCGGAGCGTCGCCGACACAAACTACGCGCAAGGAGGCAAGTCCTGGCATCTTGACCAAGGCTTCTACAACGTGAGCTGTCTGACTTGAGACAAACAGCATTTTTGCCCCACAGTCGCGAGCGATATGGGCAAGCTCGGGCAAAGTCAGATGTGTACTAGTGGGAGTGAAATACAGACCCGCACGACGAGCGGCCAGACCGAGTTCAATGATTTCAGGACGGTTTTCCAGCAGTAACAAAATGCCATCACCAGATTGCAAGCCCTGGTGTCGCAACCAGAGCGCTGCGCGTTGCACGCGCTGATCTAGTATTTGGAAAGTAATAGCACGACCCGAGTCCAGATCAATCAGAGCAGATTTTTGAGGTGTTTTTAAGGCCCAGTGATGCAGTCTCGACATGCCGGCTTGTCTCCATGATTTTAATTCAAGTAATGATACCCCCTCCCAAGCAAATATCACCATCATATAAAACAGCGGATTGACCTGGGGTGATCGCCCACTGTGGTTCTGAAAATGACAGCTTAAAGTCTTCAGGATTAGCTACTGTCAACTCACAGGGGGCATCAGCCTGGCGATAGCGTGTTTTAGCGGCATACCGGCCTTCGGCGGGAGCCATGCCTGAGACCCAGCTAATTTGACCCGCCGTCAGGTCACTGGAGAGCAACCAGGGATGCTCGTGTCCTTCTACGACATAGAGAGTGTTACTTGGGATGTCTTTGCGTGCGACATACCAGACGGGACCTGTGCCATCAGCCTGTTGATGTCCTTTAACCCCACCGATCCCCAAACCCTTGCGCTGACCAAGCGTATAAAAAGACAACCCATGGTGGGTACCGATTTTTTTGCCTTTCTCAGTGACAATCGGACCTGGTTTAGTCGGTAAATATCGATTGAGAAATTCCCGAAAGGGTCGCTCGCCAATAAAGCAAATCCCGGTGGAGTCTTTTTTAGTCGCATTCGGCAGCCCAATTTCCATGGCGATACGTCGCACCTCGGTTTTGGGGATCTCACCTAGCGGAAATAAAGTTTGCGAGAGCTGGGACTGATTGAGTCTGTGCAAAAAATAACTCTGGTCTTTGGTAAGGTCCAGAGCCTTGAGCAGCTCGTAACGCTCCCCACCCGTTGTTGTCACTGAACGTACACGCGCATAGTGCCCGGTCGCGATGTGGTCTGCGCCCAGCGTCATGGCATGATCGAGGAAGGCTTTGAATTTAATCTCAGCATTGCACAATACGTCTGGATTTGGCGTACGGCCTGCTGAATACTCGCGCAAAAAGTCAGCAAACACTCGATCTTTATACTGCGCAGCGAAATTGACGGCCTCGATATCCACGCCCACCACATCCGCGACACTGGCGGCATCGAGCCAATCCTGACGCGTCGAGCAGTACTCGGAGTCGTCATCGTCCTCCCAGTTTTTCATGAATAAACCAACGACCTCATAGCCCTGCTGCTTGAGTAACCAGGCTGTCACGGACGAATCCACACCGCCGGACATGCCGACGACAACGCGTTTCTTAGGGTGTAGGTTTTGGCTCATAGTAACTAAATTGTAGTCCCAACCCCAATGGTGTATAAAACAGAGGTTAAGCACAACTCAATCTGATGGAGACGTCGATGCGCATTGGTATACCGCGCGAAAGCCGCGATGGGGAAACCCGTGTGGCCGCCACCCCCGAAACGGTCAAGAAATATTCGGGTGCCGGGCATCAGGTGCTCGTCGAACGCGATGCTGGCCTGCACGCGCATTACGAAAATACAGCCTATGAACAAGCTGGCGCAACCCTGGTTGATGCAGCTCAGGCCTTTGGCGCGCAGCTCGTCCTGAAGGTTCGTGCTCCAGACGCCTCAGAGTTAGTCCTGATGCAAAGCGGCTCATGCCTGCTTGGCATGCTGGATCCATTTGATTCGGTAGGTATTGATGCCATGGCGGCGGCTGGCTTGACGGCCTTCGCGCTTGAAGCCGCTCCGCGAACCACGAGGGCTCAAAGTCTTGATGTTTTGTCCTCCCAGGCCAATCTGGCAGGCTACAAGGCAGTTTTACTGGCAAGTCAGTACTACGGTCGAATGTTCCCGATGATGATGACGGCTGCGGGCACTATTAAAGCCGCACGCGTTGTGGTCCTGGGAACCGGGGTTGCGGGTTTGCAAGCCATCGCCACAGCAAAAAGACTAGGCGCTGTCGTGGAAGCCTCTGATGTTCGCCCTGCGGCAAAAGAGCAAGTCGAATCGCTTGGAGCAAAATTCATTGATGTTCCATTTGAAACCGACGAAGAGCGAGAGATCGCCCAGGGAGTCGGTGGCTATGCCCGACCCATGCCGGCGAGCTGGATGACACGCCAGGCTGCCCTGGTAGCCGAGCGCTGCAAGCAAGCCGACATCGTCATCGCCACGGCGCTCATTCCTGGACGCCCCGCCCCTCAACTGATTGCGGCTGAAACAGTTCATGCGATGAAGCCCGGTTCGGTGATCGTTGATCTGGCCGTCGAACGTGGTGGTAATTGCCCACTTTCAGTTAAAGGACAGGTCATCCACGTCAAGGGTGTCACGCTTGTAGGTCTGACTAATTTGCCAGGAATGATCGCGACCGATGCCTCCGCGCTCTACGCAAGAAATCTGATGGATTTCCTCAAACTCATCATCGACAAAGACGCAAACCTCGCGATTGCACGTGAGGACGATATTGTGATGGCTTGCCTGATCTGCGAAGGCGGACAAAATTTAAGGAATAAATAATGGATGCGATCAACCCAACCTTGGTCAATCTGATCATTTTTGTACTCGCTATTTACGTGGGTTATCACGTTGTCTGGAACGTCACCCCCGCGCTGCATACGCCGCTCATGGCGGTAACGAATGCCATTTCCGCCATCGTCATTGTCGGTGCCATGCTGGCCGCCGCGCTGACAGAGGGCGGACTGGCCCGGGGCATGGGTGTCTTTGCGGTTGCCCTGGCTGCTGTTAATGTCTTTGGTGGTTTTCTCGTCACGCGCAGGATGCTTGAGATGTTCAAGAAAAAAACGCCTAAAGCGCACGCGGACAAAACAGGAGCCAAAGCATGATTTCAATCAACATGGTGACCCTGCTCTATCTGGTGGCCTCTGTCTGCTTTATTCAGGCACTTAAAGGACTGTCACATCCCACCACCTCCCGGCTAGGCAATGCCTTTGGTATGGCTGGAATGCTCATTGCAGTACTGACCACCGCAGCGCTGATTGTGAGTCTTGCCAAGAGTCAGTCAGTCAACCCTGGTATCGGTCTGGGCTGGGTGCTCCTGGGTCTGCTGATTGGCGGCACCATTGGCACCATCATGGCCAAACGTGTCGAAATGACCAAAATGCCTGAGCTCGTCGCTTTCATGCACAGCATGATCGGCCTGGCTGCGGTAGCCATTGCTGTCGCAATTGTGGCCGAGCCTTTTGCCTTCAGTATTGCGCCAAAAGGTCAGCCCATCCCCTTGGGCAACAGGCTGGAATTGTTTATCGGTACTTTTGTTGGCGCGATTACCTTCTCTGGTTCTGTGATCGCTTTTGGCAAACTGTCGGGTAAGTACAAATTCAGATTTTTTCAAGGTGCACCCGTCGTATTTCCCGGTCAGCATATGTTTAATCTGGCCCTGGCCCTGGCCATGATTGGTTGTGGTGTCTGGTTCATGGCCACACAGGATTGGGCACCTTTCGTGCTCATGACGTTGCTGGCTTTCATGCTCGGTGTGCTGATCATCATCCCGATCGGTGGAGCCGACATGCCAGTTGTCGTGTCAATGCTCAACAGTTACTCGGGCTGGGCGGCGGCAGGTATCGGATTTTCACTGAACAACCCTATGCTGATCATCGCGGGATCACTGGTCGGCTCCTCCGGTGCCATCCTCTCCTACATTATGTGTAAAGCAATGAATCGTTCATTCTTTAACGTGATTCTTGGGGGCTTTGGAGGCTCAGCCGACGCGGCTGCCGGCGCCGGTACACAAACACAGCGCAATGTCCGCTCTGGCAGTCCAGATGATGCCGCGTTCCTACTGATGAATGCCGAGACCGTTGTGATTGTTCCTGGTTACGGTCTGGCTGTCGCCCGTGCCCAGCATGCGCTCAAAGAGCTCGTGGAGAAACTGCTCGAACACGGTGTCAATGTGAAATATGCGATCCATCCTGTTGCCGGCCGGATGCCAGGACACATGAACGTGTTACTCGCTGAGGCGGAAGTTCCCTATGACCAGGTCTTCGAGATGGAAGACATCAACAGCGAGTTTTCACAGACCGATGTGGTGCTGGTTCTTGGTGCGAATGATGTGGTGAACCCGGCTGCGAAAAACGATCCAAAATCTCCGATCGCAGGCATGCCAATCCTCGAAGCCTACAAAGCTAAAACCATTATCGTTAACAAACGCTCAATGGCTTCAGGTTATGCGGGACTGGATAATGAACTGTTCTACCTCGACAAAACCATGATGGTGTTTGG
>Ga0007827_10000400_pt1 | contig 14041 bp, 12 predicted proteins | sample CryBogCBE16Jul07_FD_60332 | JGI IMG/M metagenome (GOLD analysis project Ga0007827, IMG submission 60332) | Freshwater microbial communities from Crystal Bog, Wisconsin, USA - CBE16Jul07 | ecosystem: Environmental > Aquatic > Freshwater > Lake | place: Crystal Bog, Wisconsin, USA | collected...
CACCGATAATCGAATGCAAGCACGCTGAACGCCGGACTATCGCGTTCGCATCACTGCTGTGACTAACCAAAATCTCGGTGAGAGGCGATTGGTGATACGCATTGCGTTGAACCGTGCCGGGAATCCCGGAGACATTTTTGTGTAAGTCACGCCGCCACGGCGTGAGCTTCCCGTTGCCGATAGTACATCAGCTCAAACTCTGCCGGCGGGACATAGCCAATCGGCTCGAGCAGGCGCCGATTATTAAACCAATCGACCCATTCCAGCGTTGCATACTCGACCGCATCGACGTGCCTCCACGGACCCCTCGGACCGATGACCTCCGTTTTGAAAAGCCCAATGATCGATTCGGCGAGCGCATTGTCGTAGCTGTCGCCGGTCGTTCCGACGGAGGCCGCAATGCCGCACTCGGCAAGCCGATCGCTATAGCGAATAGAAAGATATTGGACCCCGCGATCCGAATGATGGATCAGCCCGTCGGTGTCTGAACGGGCATGAACCGCCTGCTCCAGCGCGTCGAGAACCAGGCCCGCCTTCATCGAAGTGCTCACCCGCCAACCCACCAGCATCCGCGAGTACACATCGATCACAAAGGCCACGTAGACGAAGCCGCGCCAGGTGGCCACATAGGTAAAATCCGCCACCCACAACTGATTGGGCCGCTCGGCGACAAACTTCCGCTCTACCAGATCGGCAGGGCGCAGCGCGTTAGCATCTGAGACCGTTGTCACCTTGAACGCCTTGCCGCGTGTAAGCCCGCTCAAGCCCATTTGGCTCATCAGTCGACGCACGGTGCAGTGCGCGACTATGAGACTCTCTCGCTTGAGCTGCTTCCAGGTCTTGCGGGCACCGTACGCGCAGAAGTTCTGCTGCCACACCCGTTGGATGTGGCCACGAAGCTCTGCGTCGCGGCGATGCCGCGCCGGCAGCCGGCTCGGATCCTGTTCGCGCGCCTTCATCTCATAATACGTCGATGGGGCAATCGGCAACATCTTGCAGATCGGCTCGACCCCGAATCGGTCCTTGTGTCGATCGATGTACTCGACCATCACTTGCGTCGGCGGCCGAGCTCCGCCTGGGCAAAATACGCGCTGGCCGTCCGTAAAATCTCGTTGGCCCGCTTCAGCTCCCGGTTCTCACGCTCCAGATCCTTGAGCCTCTCGCGCTCCGTCCTGCTCAAGCCAGGCCGTTTACCCTCGTCGCGCTCGGCCTGCACCACCCAGCGATGCAGCGTCTGCGCTGCACACCCGAGCTTCTCAGCAACCGACACCACTGCGGGCCACCGTGAACCCAGCTCCGCCTGCTGCTCCAGGACCAGCCGGACCGCTCTCTCTCTGACTTCCGTTGAATACTGCTTTTTGGTTGACATAGACTCCATCCTCTCTCAGGTTGAAGTCTCCGGTAAACCCGGCACGGTTCAGCACAGTTAATACCCAGTCCGGTAGCTGGATATTCAACGCACCTCGCAACTTTTTCGTCTGGCGGTGAGGAGCAATTCGCGCTTTCGATGTCGCCCGCCTCGGCATTTGTGCCGGAAATTGGATATCAAATCGGACCTTGGATCGGTGCTTATCAGGATCGGACGGACCCGAGTTACAGTGAGCCCGCAGGGGGCTGGAAATGGGTCACCGGTGAGCCAACAGTATTTACCGATTGGGGTCCTACTCTCGATAACGCAGGTGGCGTAGAGGATTACGGTCAAATTATTCAGTACGGATCAGGCGTAGCGGGAATGCATTGGAACGATTTCCCGAGCGATCCATCATCGCTTTTTGGAACTGGGATAGGAGTCAAGGGCTACTTAGTAGAGGCCGAACCTCAGCCTGGCTCACTATTGCTCAATGAAAATTTCAATGGCGGATTTTCAGAAGATTGGGATCTAAACGGAGATCGAATTCCAAGGTTGTTTTTCGAGGGGGTGGCAGATCCGGGATGGTCCCCTGTGTATTCATTCGGCTCGATTGCGGGTTCCTCTGCTTTGGTTATGCAGGCGCCCACGGATAATTATGGTCGGTTTGGCTTCAGTTCAATCAAGACCTTCGGAACTGGCATATTCGCTGAAGCTCGTGTGAATACAATGGATCATGCGAGCGGAACCAATATGGAGCAATTTGCGGAATTTTGGCTCGTCAATGCAAACGATAGTTCGAAATTTGTCTACATCGCAATTCATAATGGGTGGTGTGGCACTGCACGTTACGTTACTGTCGCTTCAAGTCCAGGCAATGGCGGAATGAACATCACAGATGTCCCGTGGACTGATAATCAATGGTATCGCTTGCAGATAAAGGACGATCCAATTCAGGGCGTCGTCTTGTCGTTGGTTGATGATTCGGGTACGAACACTCTGGTTCGCTATGTTGTTGGTCAGCCACTAAGCGCGATAGGTAGCGCCTTTAATGTCGGATTCTCTCAATTCCGCTTACCTTACTGCGGAACCTCGGCTAAACCCACTGCAGCAGTCGATTCAATTACTGTTCGACAACAATTGTGAATCTGAGCGAGGTCGTTGGCCAAATCAAATTAGGCGATGGTTTGATATTAGTAAGTTGCTAAGGAACAGCATTCATGCGCCAGACTTCACGGACGATTCGGGTTTCCGTTGCCGCGGCTTTGGGATTTTCTGCCGCAGGTGCACATGCTGCTCCGGTCATTATCTCAATACTGACCACCTATTCGGCACAAGGCGCACCCGCTGCATTAACCATCGCAGAGAGCGGGGTTTGCTCGAATACCACCGATGCACCACAATTACGACATATCGCGTAGACGGAGATTTCTGACATGGGGTGGTCGAATGCCCGATTCTTTCAAGTTATATTTTTGGCAAGCTTTGTCACCGGAGCAGCAGATGGCGGAGAGACGAAATCTCTTCCGAAGTCTCTTCCGAAGTCTCCCTCGTTATCCAGCGAGCCAACTGATTGTTACCTCATGGTCGGGGCGATCGATACGGAAATGACCGTTGGCCTCGCTGTCGATCTATGCGGTGGCACTAAAGATGCCAAGGCAACGGTGACCTGTTACGCCCTTGCATTCGGTAATAAGGAATCCGGTGGTCTCGGTCTCAATAGAGGCCTGTCTGTCTCACTTTGCAGGTCGGCAGGCGGAACTAATCGATAGCTTGAGATCCCGTTTGGTTAGATCAACTCCTCACGGAGTTTGAGATATGACCGCACTGAATTTATCTGGAAATATTATGCGTAGGCTGACCGTATTGCTCGCGTTGGGCACATCGCTTACGGGGTGTGTAAGCCCGATTATCACGTACGTACCAACTGCCGGTCAGTCGGTCGTTTATAGCGAAGGCGTTGGCGCAATTTCCGACGTAACTGCTGCGGCCAAATTCGAGATTTATCCAACGTTCAAATATCAGGCGCCTGACGAAGTACCAACGTTTACGCTAATGGTGACCAATAATTCGGATCAACCTATGGATTTTGACCCTTCGGCGATTGCATCCCAAGTTGACGCTCATTCCTGTCACGTTTATTCGTTGGAGGCGAGAGTGGCTGAGATCCGTCGCGTCGCCAAGAACAAGCAGATCGCTCTGGCGATAGCCGGTGGGTTAGCTGCCGGGGCTGCAGCCTACAAGGCCTCCCATCACACTACGAACTACTCGAGCTGGAATTATGTGGGTAATCGTCCGGTTTTTGTGTCTGGAACGATCCAGACTTACAACCCGGCTGCCGGAATGTTTGCGGGAATGGCAGTGACTGCTGCGACGGCGGTAGGCATCCATCAAATTGCACAGGCAGCTGGAAATCAGGAACAAGCAGCGCAAGGCATTTTTCAACGAACGACGATTGCGCCTGGCGCGACGGCGGTTGGTCAGATTCAGATCAAGGCCGGTCGATCGAGTTATTCGAATGTCAGGCTAACTGTGCCTTTGTCCGGCCAATCGGTTTCCGCCAGCTTTGACAGAAGGGTTACGCGGTAAGAGGTTGAAAAAAAAACTTTGGTGGCAATTGCGTTGGGTCCATTTGCAGATTTACAGCACCGTTAAACCCGCCGAAAAATCTCTCTAAGATTTCAGTGACTTTGCGCCAATCGCGGAAGTTGTTGAACTACCCAGACTGACTCCGGTCGATTCGTCGGCATTCGCCCGCCCCGTTACTCCCACTCCCCGGGGTGGCTCTCCTCGAGGGCCTCCTCCGAAATATGTGATATCCGTCGACAGTCCGCCCACGTTCTGCCCCTAAAATCGGCTCTTCCGACTTTGACCCTGGCGGGTAACGCGATGGCTCCGAAGATTTGTTTGAGCATGATCGTCAAGAACGAAGCGCACGTGATCGAGCGGTGTCTCCGGTCCGTGTACCCGTTTGTGGACGCGTGGGTCATTTGCGACACGGGTTCGACCGACGGCACGCAGGACATTATTCGGCGCGTCATGGCTGGCAAGCCGGGTCTCGTCGTGGACCGGCCCTGGGTCAACTTTGCCCACAACCGCAACGAGGCCTTGACCCTCGCCCAAGAACGGGGCGAGTACGTGTTCTTCATCGACGCCGATGAAACCTTGATGCTCGAACGCCCGTTGGACACCTCCGGGCTCGACGGTGACGCGTACTACCTCACGTGCGAGTACGCCGGCATGAAGTATGGGCGGGTCGCCCTGATCAAAGGCGCGCTCCCGTGGCGCTGGAACGGGGTGGTGCACGAGTTCCTGGAGTGCCCGGCGCCCTACACCCCGATGAGCTTACACGGTCCGATCATTTGGGTTGCCCACGAAGGCGCTCGCAGCAAAGACCCCTCGACGTACCTCAAGGACGCGGCGCTGTTGGAAGAGGCCCTCAAAACGGAGCCCGAGAACACTCGCTACTGGTTTTATCTGGCGCAGTCCTACCGCGACGCGGGCAAGCTCAACGAGAGCCGTCACACCTACAAGAAGCGCGCCCAGATGGCCGGCTTCGACGAGGAGGTTTGGTATTCGAAGTATCAGATCGCCGTGTTGAGCATGCGCCTCGGCGACAGCCCGGCGGTCGTGTCGCAGGCTTTCCTTGACGCGTTTCAGACCCGTCCGACCCGGGCCGAGCCGTTGGTGGCACTGGCCCGGTATCACCGCGAACGCGGGGAGTACGCGCTGGCCGCGATGTACGCGCGGCATGCGCTCACCATCCCTCGGCCGGCGGATCTGTTGTTCATCGACGCGGCGACCTACGACTGGTCGGCGCTCGATGAGTTTTCGGTGGCCGCGTACTACGTCGGGCCGCGCGAGGAGGGCATCGCGGCCACGCAGCGCCTGCTCGCGAACCCGCATCTGCCGGCCGACACGCGCCCGCGGGTGGAGCAGAACTTGCGCTGGTACCTCGGCACCGCCACCGCCTGACGGAGGCGCGCCGCCGCGTTAAGCCGGCAGCACCTCGTCTAGGGCCGTCAGCAAAAGATCCGCGTGCGCTCGCTGAAAGGCGAGCGGCGGGCGGATCTTCAACACATTGCCGCCGGGACCGGACGCACTCAGCAACACGCGACGCTGACGCAGCGCGTTGACGACGCGGGTCGCGAGCGCCCGATCCGGAGCGCGCGTGCCGCGGTCACTCACGAGCTCCACCCCAATGAACAGTCCCGCGCCACGCACGTCACCGATGGCCTCGTGACGCTCAGCGAGTGCACGCAGACCCGCTTGGAGGTAAGCGCCGACGTCGGCTGCGTGCGTGACCAGCTGCTCGCGCTCGATCACGTCGAGGACGGCGTTGCCGGCCGCGGCGGCCACGGGATTGCCGCCGAAGGTGTTGAAGTAGCGCGCTTCTCGCCCAAAGCGCTCGAGGTGTTCGGGACGCGCCGCCATGGCCGCGACCGGATAGCCGTTGCCCATCGGTTTGCCGAGCGTGATCAGGTCCGGGATCACGCCGTGCCGCTCAAAGCCAAAGAACGCATCCCCGGTACGCCCAAAGCCCGGCTGCACTTCGTCGGCGACGTACAGCCCACCGGCGTCCCGCGCGGCGGCCACGGCCGGCGCCAAGAACCCCGGCGGATCGGCGTACACGCCGTCGCTTGAGAAGATCGAGTCGACGATGAACATCGCGAGCCCGTAGCCTGCGCGCGCCAGGTCCTCCGCCGCGGCGCGCACGCCGGCGGCGAACGCGATCGCGACCGAAGGATCGCCCCGATAGCCGTCCGGCGCCCGCACCGTGCGCACGTGCGCGCCCAACGGCATACCGGCGCCGAGGGAGGGCGAGAACTCCGCGACCGATTGGGTGACGCCGTGGTAAGCAAGCTCCGTGACGATGACGCCCTGATGCCCCGTCGCGGTGCGCGCGATTCGGTAGGCGAGATCGTTCGCTTCCGAGCCCGTGCAGGTGAACATCACGTGCCCCATCTCCCGCGGCATGCGGGCGAGGAGTCGTTCGGCGAGCGTCAGCACGCCGTCGTGCAGGTAGCGGGTGTGGGTGACCAGGGTCGCCGACTGCGTGGCGATTGCCTGCACGACGTCCGGCTGCGCGTGGCCGAGACTGGCGACGTTGTTGTACGCATCGAGATAGGCGTGACCGTCCGGGTCGTATAGCCAGACGCCCTCACCGCGCACGAGGTGCAAGGGCTGCTCGTAAAAGAGCCGATAGGCGGGCCCGAGCACGGACTCTCGTCGTGCGATCAACGCGCGCGACGCGGGGTCCAGCGCCGCCGCGGTCGTCGGATCAAAGGCATTGATCATGGCCATCCGGTTCATCGCGATCCTTCCGTTACGAGGGTGCGCAGCCGACGTCCGCCGTCACCGCTCAGCGCGGTCAGGCCGCGCCGAGAGGCGGGGTTGTTGCGCAGGATATAGGCCGCGTTGTCCGGTTGCAGCCGGCTGCGCCATTCGGTGATGAGCACCGTCATCGCCCAGCGCGTGGCGATCAGATCCGGGAGCACCGCCCGCTCCAGGGCATTAAGCGGGGTCACCACCGCATACCCTGCCACGCAGTCGTGGATGGCGCCGACAAGGTCGGGCGCGTCGGTGAGATAGGCGCAGGCGATCGCGAGATCGACCACCGCCGGCGCGACGATCATGTCCCCAAAATCGAGCACGCCGATGAGCGACTCGCCATCCGCGCTGACCAACAGGTTCGTCGGGTTGAGGTCGTTGTGGATCGGCTGGTCGGGCAGTCCGGCGAGGCCATCCAAGATGCGGGCATGGCGGTCCAACACGACGCTCACGGTGTCCCGCAGCGGATCGTCGGCGAGGTGAGTCAACAACGGTCGTAAGGCCTGTGCCTGCCGCAGATCCCACAGCAAGCGCTGCTCGGCGCCCGGGTGCGCGAACGCGCGCAGCGCGTGCGCAAGCTCAGCGGCCGTGGCGCCGATCGCACCGGCCAAGGCCGGTTGCCACGGCGTGTCGCGGCGCAAGGTCCCGGGTAAGTAGGCCGTGACGCGGACGCGCCGGCGCGGATCGGGCGGATAGATCACCATCGCCGCGCCGTCGCGCGTTTGCACGGCGCGTTGCACCGGCAGCGTCGGGGCGACCGCCTGCACGTGCTCGAGCACCGCGCACTGCGCCGCCACGGCGCGAAGGTTCTCATCCGGATGGGTCACTTTGACGAGGTACTGGGCGTCCGCGCTGTCCAGCCGAAAGTTGCTGTCGCGCTCGCCGGCGACCGGCGTCAGACGGCCCGCCAAGCCCCAGTGCGCGTGCAGAAGCGCCGCCACCGCCGACGGGTCGGCCGCCGCGCTGTGGGCGGCGAGCGCACCGGCGCCGGGGAGGGCCGCGGCGCCGTCGGTCATGGTGCCGCGGGGGCGGTGTAGACGCGGTGACCGCCGACCCACGTGCCGGCGACCGTAATGTCCCGCAGATGCGTCGGGTCAACGTGGAAGGGGTCCTCGGTCAAGAGCACGAAGTCGGCGAGTTTGCCGACCTCGAGCGTGCCTTTGTCGTGCTCCTGGAACTCCGCGTACGCAGAGCCCGCGGTGTAAATCGACAGTGCCTCGCCGACGCTCAGTTTTTGCTCGGGGAACCAACCGTTGGGGTTGCGATCGTCGAGCGTCCGGCGCGTCACGGCCGCGTAGGTGGAGATCAGCGGATTGAGGGGCGCGACCGGCCAGTCGGTGCCAAAGGCGAGGTGCACGCCGTGGTCTAAGAACGTGCGAAACGCATAGGTGCGGCTGGCGCGATCGTGACCGATGCGCGGCTCCGCCCAGCGGCCGTCGTCGATCGCGTGCGTGGGTTGCACCGAGGCGATGACGCCAAGGTCGTGAAAGCGCGCAAAATCCGTGGCCGCCATGTGCTGGGCGTGCTCGATCCGGAAGCGTCGATCTTTCGGGCCGTGCTGCCGCGCCACCTCTGCGTAGAGGTCGAGGATGGTCGAGATCCCGCGGTCGCCGATGGCGTGCGTGCACAGCTGCTGCGCGGTCTCGTCGGCACGCAGAAAATAATCGCGCGTCCGCTCGATCGGGTGCATGGTGTCGGCGAGCAAGCCGTGGTTACCCGGTTCGTCGAGAAAGTCGTCGAAGAAGTAGGCGGTGCGCGAGCCCAACGAGCCGTCGGCGAAGGCTTTGACCGCGCCGATGCGCAGCCACGCATCCCCAAAGGCATGACCGATCCCGAGTTTGGCTTGATCCTCGACGGTGTCGATCGGGGAGGCCACGTAGACGCGGGCGGTGAGTTTGCCCTCGCGGCGCAGCTCGGCGTAGACAGCGAGGTCTGCGTGCGCAACTGCCATGTCCTGCACGCTGGTCACGCCGACGGACGCCGCGTGCTGCAGCGCGCGCTCGATCGCATCACGTCGTTCCGCGTGGCTGGGCGCCGGAATCGCCGCACGCACGAGCTCTTGCGCCGCGTCGCGCAGCACGCCCGTGGGATCGCCGTGCGCGTCTTTTAAAATCACGCCGCCGTCCGGGACCGGTGTGTTCCGATCGATGTGGGCGAGCGCTAGCGCCTCAGAGTTCGCCAGCACCGCGTGACCGTCGTAGCGGTCGATCGCGACCGGGTTGTGGGGCGTGGCAGCGTCGATCATCTGCCGGGTGGGCAGTACGCTGCCCGGCCATTTGGTCTCGTCCCACTCACCGGCGAGGATCCACTGACCGGGCTTCAGCGTGGCGGCTTTGGCCGCCAGGCGCCGCACCAGTTCCTCGGGGCTGCGCGCGTCGTTGAGCTGTACCGCGACGAGCGACGCGCCGCCGTCGGAGAAATGCACGTGAGCGTCGTTGAAGCCGGGAATCACGCGGGCGCCGTGCGCATCAACGATCTGCGTCGACGGGCCCTTCCAGGCCATCACCGTGGCCTCGTCGCCGATCGCGACGATTCGCTCGTTCAGCACCGCCATGGCCGAGGCATCGGCCGCGCCCAAGCGGGGCCAGATCTTGGCCTTGTGGACGATGAGATCCGCCGCCGGGGGCGCCGCGAGCGCAGTGCCCGTCAGGAGGCCGGCAAAGACGATCAGGGCGGAGAGCCGTGCCATGGGGAGTTCCTTCACGAATATCCGAGGGAGAGGGTCACGCATCGCAGCGGAGCCTGTCAGGCGGCCGCGCGGCGGTCAATTGGGGCGTGTCGGCGCGGCGGTCAGGGGGCTAAAAAAGTCTGCGTGCGCTAGAGACGGGAGCGACAGGATCGGTAGACTGCCCGCGGGTCACCCAGAGACACACCATGCTCACACCGACGATCGATTTGCGCAGCGACACCGTCACGAAGCCCACAGCGGCCATGCTTGAGGCCATGATGCGGGCGGAGGTCGGCGACGACGTGCTCGGCGAGGACCCGACCGTCCTGCAGCTGCAGTCCGAGGCCGCGGCGCACTTTGGCATGGAGGCGGCACTCTTTTGCCCCTCGGGCACGATGACGAACCAGATCGCCATCCGGTTGCACACCCGACCGGGCGATGAGGTGATCTGCGCGGATCTGGCGCACATCTATCTCTACGAAGGGGGCGGCATCGCCGCCAACTCCGGCTGCTCCGTGCGCCTGTTGGCCGGCGATCGCGGTCGCTTCACCGCGGAGGCCGTACGGGCCTCAATCAACAACCGTCAGGACGCGCACTTGCCATGGACGCGGCTCGTCGCGATCGAGAACACCGTCAACAAAGGCGGCGGTGCCTGTTGGGATCTGGCGGAAGTGGAGCGCATCCGCGCGGTCTGCGACGAGCAGGGGCTTGCGCTGCACCTGGACGGTGCGCGCCTCTTCAATGCGCTCGTGGCCCGCGGCGAACGCGCGAGCCGCTACGGCGAACTCTTTGACACGATTTCGATCTGTCTGTCGAAGGGCTTGGGGACCCCGGTCGGCTCACTGCTGCTCGGCAGCCGCGAACACATCGCGCGCGCGCATCGACTGCGCAAGCTCGCGGGCGGCGGCATGCGCCAAGCCGGCTTTTTGGCCGCCGCAGGGCTCTATGCGTTGGAGCACCACGTCGAGCGGCTGGCGCGCGATCACGCGACCGCGCAGACGGTCGCGGCGCAGGTGGCGCCGCTGCCGTGGGTGGCGACGGTGCTGCCGGTCGAAACCAATCTGCTGATCTTTAAGCTGCAGCCGTCCGTGACCGCTGCCGCGGTGCTTGCGCACCTCGCGACGCACGGCATCCGTGCCTCGACGATGGGTCCGGATCTCGTGCGCTTCGTGTTTCACCTGGACGTGCCGACCGGCGCGGTCGAGCGCATTGCCGCGGCACTCGCGAGCTTTCAGCCCTAAGCGCCGTTCGCGCGGCGGTCATCCCGTCATGGGATGACCGACCGCGCGATCTAGCATGCGATGGCGCAGGGCGTGGCGTCACTGCCGCGTGATGGTCACTGCGATGTTGTTGCGCGTTGCGTTCGAGTACGGGCACACCGCGTGCGCGCGCTCGATCAGGTCTTGCGCCGTCGCCGGGTCAAGGCCCGGCAGACTCACGGCCAGACGCACCGCGATGCCAAAGCCGTTCGCGATGGGGCCGAGGTCGACCTCCGCATCGACACTGGCCGCCGTGGGCACCGCGATCTTCTGCGTGCTCGCGACAAACTTCAGCGCGCTCAAAAAGCAGGCCGAGTAGCCGGCGGCGAAGAGTTGTTCGGGGTTCGTGGCGGACCCGGTGCCGCCGAGCCCGGGCGGTGGCGAGAGCGCGACGTCGAGGCGGCCGTCGTCGGAGACCGCGCGGCCGTCGCGCCCTCCGGTGGTGTGGGTGCGGGCGGTGTACAGCACGTCGTGTAAGGTCATGAGCGTCACTCCGTCGGTTGGTGAGGGGCTGCGGGTGCCGCGCCGATGGGGAGAGACTAAGCCCGCGCTGGCGCGGCGCGGATGCATAGATCCGATCGCAGGCATGGGCGGTGACTATCGATCGACGGAACCGCCGATCGCCAAGGCGGCGTCTTAGCCGCGGCTCCACGCGTCGTAGAGCGCAGGCCATGCCGCGCTCGGGGTGCCGGGCCGACCGACCCCAAAGGCGTGCTCGCCGTGTTCGAAAGCATGGTATTCGACACCGACGCCCGCGCGCCGCAACGCGGCCGTCATGCGTTCGGCGTTTTCGATCGGCACCGCGCCGTCGTCGGCGGCATGCGCGATGAAGCAGCGCGGCGTGTCGGGTTGCACGTGCTCGTCCGGGCTGCGGTGGTGTATCAGCGCCTCCGACGCCGGCACGCCCAACAGCTGATCGCGCGACTCGGCGTGGGTGTAGGGCGTCGTCAGCGTGATCACGGGATAAAGCAGCGCCGCGTGATCGGGTCGAGCGGAGACCTCATCAATCACGTCCACCGCGGCGTACACGGGTTCATCCCACGCGGTCGCCAAGGTGGCGGCGAGGTGCCCGCCGGCCGAGAAGCCCATCACGCCGATCGCGTCGCGACGCACCCCCCAGTCCGCCGCGCGGTGACGGATCAGACGCAGCGCGCGTTGCGCATCCTGCAACGGCACGTCGCTGCGCTGTAGCCAGCCTTCGCCCGGTAAGCGATACGCGAGCACACAGACGGTGATCCCGGCGGCATTGAACGCGCGCGCGACCTCCACGCCTTCATTGGCGATCGAGACGAAGCGGTACGCGCCACCCGGGCACACCAGCACGGCGCGTCCGTCCGGCTGTGCGGGGCGATAGACATGCAACGTGGGCGAGGCGATCCCGCGCAGGAACGCCGGCGGCTCATCCGCGCGACGCGGCGGGTCCCGATAGCCCTCGTGACCGGGGACAGCGTCGGGCCACAGGGGCACGACGCAAGGCCCCGGCCATCCGGCGACCGCCGGGGCAGACGGTGTCTGTGCCCCGGCCGGTAGCGATACGGGCGCGACGGTCATCGCGAGGACGCCCTGCAGCCACTGACGTCGATCCATCGCCATGACGACACCGCGCCCGTGGCCCCGGCCTTAGGAACTGAGCCCAATCGCGCCGATCGCCGGCACGAAGGTGCCGTCCAGCACCAGCCGCTTGATGGCTTCGATGTCCGGCGCGAAGTAGCGATCCTTCGAGTACGTAGAGACGCGCGTCCGAATGATGTCACGGCACGCCTCCAGCACCTCCGAGCTCTGGTGCGGGCGATGAAAGCCGATGCCTTGCGCGGCCGCGAGCAGTTCGATCGCGACCACCGTGGCGCTGTTCTCGGCCATCTGGGTGAGACGCCGCGCGGCGTAGGTCGCCATCGAGACGTGGTCTTCCTGATTGGCGCTCGTCGGGATCGAGTCGACGCTGCTTGGGTGGGCGAGGCACTTGTTCTCCGAAACGAGCGCGGCGGCCGTCACCTGCGCGAGCATGAAACCCGAGTTCAAGCCGCTGTTCTCGACGAGAAAGGCCGGCAGTCCGCTCATCTTCGGATCGACGAGGATCGCAAGACGGCGCTCCGACAGCGAGGCCATCTCGCAGACGGCGAGGGCGAGGTGATCCGCCGCAAACGCCACCGGTTCGGCGTGGAAGTTGCCGCCCGAGAGCACGTCACCTTCCACCGGGAAGATCAGCGGGTTGTCGGTCACCGCATTGGCTTCGCGGACGAGCACGGTCGCCGCCGAGCGCATGACGTCCAAGCACGCGCCCATCACCTGCGGCTGGCAGCGCAGCGAGTACGGATCCTGCACGCGTTCGCAGTCCGCGTGGCTTTGCCGGATCGCGCTGCCGGCGAGGAGGCGGCGGTAGATCGCGGCGATGTCCGATTGGCCGGGCTGACGGCGCAGCAGATGGATGCGCGCATCAAACGGCGCATCGGAGCCTTTCAGCGCGTCGACGGAGAGGGCTCCGGCGACGACGGCACCGGCGTAGACGTCTTCGATCTTCAAGAGTCCGACAAGCGCGAGGGCGGTGGAGACCTGCGTGCCGTTGAGGAGCGCGAGGCCTTCCTTGGGGCCGAGTTCGATCGGCTCGAGTCCGGCGACCTTCAAGGCTTTCTTCGCCGAGACGATCTTCCCGCCGACGCGGGCTTCGCCCACACCGAGCAGGACGGCGACGAGGTGGGCCAAGGGGGCGAGGTCGCCCGAGGCGCCGACCGAACCCTGGCCCGGGATGCACGGGTAGACCTCGTGCTCGAGGAGTGCCATTAACGCCTGCAAGGTCTCGAGGCGAATCCCCGAGTACCCCTGCGCGAGGCTGGCGATCTTGAGCACCAAAATGACCCGCACGACCTCGTCGGGCAGCAACGCGCCGGTGCCGGCGGCGTGCGAGAGCACGATGTTGCGCTGCAGCGTGCGCAGATCTTCTTTGGGAATGCGCGTCTGTGCGAGCAGGCCGAAGCCGGTGTTGATCCCGTAGGCCGTTTGGCCGCTCTCAATCACGTGGTCGACGATCTTGACGCTGCGCTTCACCGCCGCGATCGCGCTGCTGGTCAGCGTCAGGCGCACCGGCTGTTGGTACACGCGCCGCAGTGTGGCGAGGTCGAGATCCCGATCACCGATGGACAAGGATGGGATACGGGTGGGGTGCTTCGCAGATGCCATAGGATCCTCGCAAGACTAGAGAAGACGGACGCGCGACGACGGCGCGCCGGCGGCATTCTATAAGGTTACGCGCTCGGCGGAGGTCTCGGGTGACACCGTCACGAGTGGCGCGGACGGTCGGTTAGGCACACGCCGCCCGTGAGGCCTATGATCGAGACTCCCGGCGCGCGCAGTGCGGCGCCGGGACTTCTTCAGTGTCCCCACGGAGTACTCATGTTTTCTCACGTAATGATCGGCACGAACGATCTCGATCGCGCCAAG
>Ga0007827_10000409_pt1 | contig 14000 bp, 7 predicted proteins | sample CryBogCBE16Jul07_FD_60332 | JGI IMG/M metagenome (GOLD analysis project Ga0007827, IMG submission 60332) | Freshwater microbial communities from Crystal Bog, Wisconsin, USA - CBE16Jul07 | ecosystem: Environmental > Aquatic > Freshwater > Lake | place: Crystal Bog, Wisconsin, USA | collected...
TCCCAGGGGTACTTGACCTGGGGGAGTAGAAGTTTTAGGGTAGGGCCAGCCGATCGGGGCCTGCGCCAGTTCTCTGGCGCCACTTGTGTTTGCCCGCCCGCCCGTAGTAGTGTTGAAAGACCGTGTCCCTGCACCCCACTTTGTCATCCCTTGACGGCGTTGGGCGTATGGAGACGGCACCAGCCTGTAGTAGCCACCCACTCACACGGAGGATAGACCGTTGACGTCTCGGTCCACTAGCCCCGCTCGCTTTAATTTCTCGGCCTTGGGTGAAGCGTACCCACTGCCAGACCTTCTCGAAATTCAGCGTAAGAGCTTCGAGCTCTTCATGAAGGAAGGTCTGCGCGAGGCCTTCGAGGCCCTCTCGCCGATCTCGGACTTCACTGGGCGCCTGTCGCTCGAGCTTGAGTTCGACCCGGACGACCTCGACCTGAAGAGCCCACCGAAGTTCACGGTGGAGGAGTGCCGCCAGCGTGCGACCACGTACTCGCAGCCCATCTTCGTTCGTGCTCGCTTCTTGAACTCCGAAACTGGAGAAATCAAGGAACAGACCGTCTTCATGGGTGACTTCCCCATCATGACCGAGCAGGGCACCTTCATCATCAACGGCACCGAGCGTGTCGTGGTGAGCCAGCTCGTTCGTTCACCCGGTGTGCTGTTCCAGCCCGGTAAGGACGAGAAGGTGGCCTTCGAAGGCACCATCCACCCAAGCCGCGGTGAGTGGCTCCAGGTGGACCTCGAAGAGAAGAAGAACAAGGCTGCCAACGCTGGTGCACGCATTGCGCGCAAGCGTCGCATTTCCATCTTCACGTTGCTGCGCGCCCTCGACACCAAGATCGACGACGCCTTCTTCGCCACGTTCATTGAGCACTTCGACTTCCTCGAAGAGCAGTACCACACCGACTCCAAGAAGTCGCACCTGGAACTGGTCAAGCACATGGACAAGTACGGCTACGACGACACGCCCGACAACGTCGCTCGCGCCAGCCAGGAAACGGCCTGGCTCGAAATCTACCGTCGCGCCCGTCCGGGTGAAGTGCAGACCATCGAAGCTGCTCGCCAGTACTTCGAGGGTGCCTTCTTCTCCGAGAAGCGCTACGACCTGAGCCGCGTTGGTCGCTACAAGCTCGACCGCAAGCTCGGTGACGAAGTGCGCAAGAACGTCGAACTCTTCGGCGAGGTACTGGAGCTGCCCAACGAGGACCTGCACGTGCTGTCGAAGGCCGAAGTGTTGGCCACGGTCACGTACTTGCTCAACCTCTCGCGTGACCGCACGGCGAAGGAAACCACGTACCACATCGACGACCAGGACCACTTCGCCAACCGCCGCATCCGTAGCGTGGGCGAACTGATTCAGAACGCCCTGCGCACGGGTCTGACCCGTATGGAGCGCGTCGTTCGTGAGCGCATGAACACCCAGGACGTCGAGGCGATTGCGCCCCAGACCCTGATCAACATCCGTCCCGTGATGTCGGCGATCAAGGAGTTCTTCGCCACCTCGCAGCTGTCACAGTTCATGGACCAGAACAACCCACTGTCGGGTCTGACGCACAAGCGTCGTCTCTCGGCCCTGGGACCTGGTGGTTTGAGCCGTGAGCGCGCCGGTCTGGAAGTGCGAGACGTGCACTCCTCGCACTACGGCCGCATGTGCCCCATTGAGACCCCTGAAGGTCCCAACGTGGGTCTTATCGGCTACTTGGCGAACTACGCCCAGATCAACGAGTACGGCTTCATCGAGACGCCGTATCGCGTCGTAGAGAACGGTCGCGTCACTGACGAGATCCGCTACTACACCGCTGACGAAGAAGAGCGTTTCGTTATCGCCCAGGCCAACACCGAAATCGACAAGAACGGCAAGATTGCCGGTGACCGCGTGCTCGTTCGCCGTGGTCCCGCCGGTACTGGTTTGCGCGTCGGTGCCGCCAACAAGTCATCGTCGACCACGTCAGAAATTGACTACGTCAAGGCGGACGAAGTTGAGCTCATGGACGTGTCCACCAAGCAGGTCATCTCGGTTGCGACCGCCTTGATCCCCTTCGTGGAGCACGACGACGCCCAGCGCGCACTCATGGGTGCGAACATGCAGAAGCAGGCCGTTCCACTCGTCATGCCCGAAGCACCATTCGTGGGTACGGGTATGGAAGAGCGTGCCGCCAAGGACTCCGGTGACGTGTTGCTGGCCGAAGGTAGCGGTGTCGTGACCAAGGTCTCCGGTGACCTCGTCGTCGTGACCTACGACAAGGACGAGAAGGACCGCTTCGGTGCTCCGTTGGGCAAGAAGGAGTACAAGCTCAACAAGTTCCGTCGTTCCAACCAGGACACTTCGATCAACCAGAAGCCTCTCGTCTTCGGTGGCGAGCGCGTAGCAGCAGGCGACTTGCTCGCCGACGGTACGTCGACGCACAACGGTGAGTTGGCCTTGGGTAAGAACCTGCTCGTGGCGTACATGCCATGGGAGGGCTACAACTACGAAGACGCCATCATCTTGAACGAGCGCCTGGTCCGTGACGACGTCTTGACGTCGATCCACGTCAAGGAGTACGAGATTGACGCCCGTGACACCAAGTTGGGTGCGGAGGAAATCACGCGAGACATTCCGAACCTGCCAGACGACATTCTGGCTGACTTGGACGACATGGGTATCGTGCGCATTGGTGCCGAAGTCAACCCTGGCGACATCCTCGTCGGTAAGGTGACGCCAAAGGGTGAGACCGAGCAGTCGCCCGAAGAGCGCCTGCTCCGTGCCATCTTCGGTGAGAAGGCCCGCGAAGTGCGTGACACGTCGCTCAAGGTCCCTCACGGTGAGTCGGGTAAGGTCATCGACGTCAAGGTCTACAGCCGTGACGAAGACCACGAAATGCAGCCTGGTGTCAACCAGCTCGTGAAGGTCTACGTTGCTCAGAAGCGCAAGATCTCCGAAGGTGACAAGCTCGCTGGTCGCCACGGTAACAAGGGTGTTATCTCGAAGATTCTCCCCGAGGAAGACATGCCGTACTTGGCTGACGGTACCCCAGTCGACATCATCTTGTCGCCACTGGGTGTGCCAAGCCGTATGAACGTCGGTCAGGTTCTCGAGTCACACCTTGGCTACGCTGCTCGCTTCGGTTGGCAGGGTGTGGAGGCCGCGGAACTCGCTGGCACTGCTGGTCACGACGACCAGGCCAAGGGCGCGTACCGCAAGACCCGCCCACGTACCGTGCCCGCTCTCTATGTCTCGACGCCCTCCTTCGACGGTGCGCACTGGGACGAAGCCGAGCGCGCTGGCCAGAAGCCCACGATCCAGAAGACGTTCGAGACGCTCAACGCCGACGGCGCCAACGGCGACCGTCTGCTGAACGCGACGAACGGCAAGGTCACCTTGTTCAACGGACGCACCGGTGAGGCCTACGACAACCAGATTTCGGTTGGCTACGCCTACATCTTGAAGCTCGCCCACATGGTCGACGACAAGATTCACGCCCGTTCGACTGGTCCGTACTCCATGATCACGGCCCAGCCACTTGGTGGTAAGGCCCAGTTCGGTGGACAGCGCTTTGGTGAGATGGAAGTGTGGGCCCTTCAGGCCTACGGTGCCGCCTACGCCTTGCAGGAGCTGCTCACCGTCAAGTCAGACGACATGAAGGGCCGCGAGCGCGCCTACGAAGCCATCGTGAAGGGCCAGAACTTGCCGGAACCAGGTATTCCTGAGTCCTTCAAGGTCCTCATTAAGGAAATGCAGTCACTCTGCCTCAACGTTGAGGTCCGTGACAAGAACCACCAGCACGTTGATCTTGCTGACACCGAAGAAGACTTCTTCTCCGTGACCCGCGAACTTGGTATCGACATCAGTCGTCCCGAGCGTGGTTCCGACGAAGAAGATGCCCGCCGTGCCGCCGAAAGGAAGTTGTCATGAGTCCACTTGACGTAAACCAGTTCGACGAGCTCTCCATTGGCCTCGCGACCGCTGCGAACATTCGCAGCTGGTCGTCAGGCGAAGTGAAGAAGCCCGAGACCATTAACTACCGCACCCTCAAGCCCGAAAAGGACGGACTCTTCTGCGAGAAGATCTTCGGTCCACAGAAGGCCTGGGAGTGTGCCTGTGGCAAGTACAAGCGAGTCCGTTTCAAGGGCATCGTTTGTGAGCGCTGTGGCGTGGAAGTCACCAGTGACAAGGTTCGTCGCGACCGCATGGGCCACATCGCCCTGTCGGCTCCCGTCGTGCACATCTGGTACCTCCGCGGTACCCGTTCGTGGTTGGCCTACCTCCTCATGGGCACCGCCCCGAAGGAAGAGCTCAAGGCCAAGCAGCTCGAGAAGGTCATCTACTTCGCCGCGCACATGATCACCTTCGTGGACGTCGACAAGCGTCACGAAGACCTGAGCGAACTGCGCTCGGCGTTGACCGAGGAGATCCTCGAGATTTCCGAGCGTGAGGCCAAGTCGCTGGACGCCAAGTTGAAGGACATCGAAGCCCGGGCCGCCAAGCTCGAGGCGGAGGGTGCCAAGGACTCCGAGATCAAGGCGCTGGAGCGCAACTCGGTCAAGGAGCTCGACACGGTGCGTAGCCGCTACGCCGAAGAGCGTGAGCTGGCCTCACGCGCCTTCGACACCTTCGAGGGCCTCCACAGCCGTCAGATCATCGAAGACGAAGTGCTCTACCGCGAGATGGAGTTCCGCTACGGCGAGTACTTCAAGGGTGGCATGGGCGCCGACGCAATTCTGCAGCTCATCGACCACATGGACCTCGACGAAGAAGAGAAGGTCATGCGCGAGATGATTGACGCGAAGGACGGCCGCAAGCCGCTCTCCGCGCAGCGTCACGCCAAGTTCTTGAAGCGTCTCGCCATTGTGCAGTCCTTCAACCGCCGCGACGAGCACGGCGTGCGTCTCAACGACCCACGCGCCATGATCCTCGAGGCCGTTCCCGTCATCCCGCCGGACCTGCGCCCCATGGTGCAGCTCGACGGTGGCCGCTTCGCGACCTCGGACTTGAACGACCTCTACCGCCGCGTGATCAACCGCAACAACCGACTTAAGCGCTCGCTCGACCTCGGTGCGCCGGACATCATCGTGAACAACGAAAAGCGCATGCTCCAGGAGGCCGTCGACGCACTGTTCGACAACGGTCGTCGTGGACGTCCCGTGGCCGGCCAGAGTGGTCGTCCACTCAAGTCGCTGTCGGACATGCTCAAGGGTAAGCAGGGTCGCTTCCGTCAGAACTTGCTCGGTAAGCGCGTTGACTACTCCGGCCGTTCGGTCATCGTGGTGGGACCAACCCTGAAGCTGCACCAGTGTGGTCTGCCCAAGATGATGGCGCTGGAACTCTTCAAGCCCTTCGTTATGAAGCGCTTGATCGAGACCCAGGTCGCCCAGAACATCAAGAGCGCCAAGCGCATGGTCGAGCGTCGCAAGTCAATCGTCTGGGACGTGCTCGAAGAAGTCATTCGCGAGCACCCCGTGCTGTTGAACCGCGCCCCGACGTTGCACCGCCTCGGTATCCAGGCCTTCGAACCGATTTTGGTTGACGGCAAGGCCATCCAGATTCACCCACTCGTCTGCAAGGCTTTCAACGCAGACTTTGACGGTGACCAGATGGCAGTGCACGTGCCGCTCTCGGCCGAAGCACAGGCGGAAGCACGCATCTTGATGCTCTCGACGAACAACATCTTCACGCCCGCTACTGGTCGCCCCATCACGGAGCCAGCACAGGACATGGTCTTTGGTGCGTACTACCTGACCAACCTGGACGCTGGCCAGAGCGATGAGACCTTGGCTGCGACGAAGAACGCTCGCGTCTTCCGTCACGTCTACGAAATCGAGAACGCTCTCGCCGACGCCACGATCACCTTGCACGCACCAATCGAAATTCGTCCGGCTGCCGGTACGACGCTCGACGCTCGCTTGGCTGCCGCTGGCATCGAAGCGACGGGTGCCAACCGTCGTCTCATCACCACGCCCGGCCGTGTCTTCTTCAACGAAGCACTGCCGACACGCGTAAACGCCGAAGGTGCCATCGAAGCCTTCGCCTACGTGAACGTGTTGATTGGCAAGAACGCCAAGCCGATTGGTGACATTGTCTTGGCAATCTCTGAGGGCTACGGCCGTCAGGTAGTGGCCGAGTCGCTCGACGCCATTAAGAACCTGGGTTTCAAGTACGCCACCAAGTCTGGTCTGACCATCTCAATTAACGACGTGGTGACCACGGCGGCGAAAAAGGCCATCTTGGAGAAGTACGAAGAGCAGGCTGCCAAGGTTGAGCTCAACTACCGCCGGGGTGTGATCGTCGACGACGAGCGCCGTCAGCAGGAGATTGAGATCTGGACGAACGCGAACAAGGAAGTCGGTGACGCCACCGACAAGGCCATGAACGCGGCCTACGACAACCCAATCCGCATGATGGTGGACTCGGGTGCTCGTGGTAACTCACAGCAGATCCGTCAGATCGCCGCCATGAAGGGCCTCGTGTCCAACCCGCGTGGTGAGATGATTCCTCGTCCGATTAAGTCTTCCTTCCGTGAAGGTCTGTCGGTCCTCGAGTACTTCATCTCGACGCACGGTACCCGTAAGGGTCTGGGTGACACCGCTCTGCGTACCGCTGACTCGGGCTACCTGACTCGTCGACTTGTCGACGTCGCCCAGGAACTCATCGTCAAGGAACTCGACTGTGGCACGACGCGTGGCATGTGGATCGAGCACGTGGAGCCAGACACTCGTGCCCAGCGATCCCATCTCGCAACTAAGCTGTGGGGACGAGTCACTCTGGAGGACATCCGTTATCGAGTCCATTTCCCTCAGGAATTTGAAGAAATCAAGAAGTTTCTAAAAATTTCGCCTGAAATGACGGCGGAAGAACAGCTGGAGGTCATTCGTTTAGCCAAGGCCGCACTGGCTACGAACACTGAAACTAGGCGGAAGCTAGCTGCTGAATTCGAGGGCATCACAACGAAGAATGCTGAGTCTCGTAAAGCTAAAGTGCTTCTCGAGCTTCAATCCTTGTTCTCGGAGTTCGCGGAAACGACCGATAAATCGAACGTTGACAAGGTGATCGATGGATGGAACAATCTCCTGGCGTTGTCGGAAAATAAGGCAATTTCAGAAGAGTTGATTCGTCAACTTGTTGCGGTAGATCGCGAGTTGGCGCAACTCAAAAAAGGCAGGAAGGAGGACTCACCGGAGTGGAAGAAGGCTTCTGACGTTAAGAAGCGACTAGAAGTTTCGCGAGAAATTCTCAATACGCTTCGCTCTGAGGGTTTTCGGGTGTTCAACAAACGTTTCAACACGACGGTAAATGAATTGAGGGCTTTCTGGAAGCAGAGTTCGAGTCCATCGAATTCAGACACGACAGGATCTTCATTGGGAGCCGCTACCGCATTTTATGCTTCCTTTACGGGTGAGTATTTGGAACTCGGCGCCCTTGTGAATGCAACTAAGAACCTGTTCCCGTCTTTGCTTGATGGAGCAACAGCAACAGCGATGCAAACCATTGTCGAAGCTCCTCAGGAACTTGACAGGGTTGCCCTGCTGACTCAGGCTGAAGCTTTCCTAAAGAACAACGATTTCTTTTTGGAATTCAAGGCGGCGTTGGCAGAATTCGAAAGCGAGTGGAAGAATAACTTGTTGGAATTCGGGACACGAGTTATTCCAGCGGGGACCATGTTGGAGGACCACCATGTGTCGTTGCTTCGTGATCTCCCGGACATCGATAGAGTTCGTGTTCGCACCACATTGACGTGTGACGCCATTCAGGGTGTCTGCGCCGCTTGCTACGGCCTCTCGCTGGCGACCCACAAGATGGTGGAGCTTGGTGAAGCCGTTGGTGTTATCGCCGCCCAGTCCATTGGTGAGCCGGGTACCCAGCTGACCATGCGCACCTTCCACTCCGGTGGTGTGTCGGACTCCGACATCACCCACGGTCTGCCCCGCGTCGTCGAGCTTTTCGAAGCCCGAACGCCGAAGGGCGCCGCCAAGGTGGCTGAGTTCACTGGCTGCGTTAGCGTTGAGCTGATTGGTCGCGAGCGCAAGCTCACGATCGTCTCTGACAAGGGCGAAATCCAGGAAGAGTTGATCCCAATCGCCCGCCACCTCTTGGTGGAGGACGGTCAGGAAATCAAAGTCGGTACGCCGCTGCATGACGGTCCACTTGACCCTAAGACCATTATGAATCTTCGGGGCGTGCGTGCTGCCCAGCAGTACTTGGTTGAAGAGGTCCAGAACGTCTACCGCGACCAAGGTGTGTCAATCCACGACAAGCACATTGAACTAATCGTTCGTCAAATGACTTGTCGAGTACAAATTGTAGACCCGGGCAAGTCGCCTTGGCTCCCGGGTGACACGGTGCTCAGCCGAGTTCACCGCACGTTCAACGAAGCCCTTGAGGGCTATATCAATGCCCGCGATTATGAGCTTCGCAATATTCTTGTTGGAAAGTCGAGGGAAGTCGAGAAGATGATTGAAAAAAAGAAGGCTGAGATTTCGAAATATAACTGGGAGTACAAAACGCTCACTGAAGTTGAAATTGACGTCGTTCGCGAACTCGAGCTGGTGAGGATTAAGCGTAAGGCACTCGAGGACAAGCTTAAGGCAATGACTAAGGAGCTCCCAGCTGGGTCACCCGAGAAAGATGGGCTAAAGAAGACCAAAGAACTGAGTGAGGCTTAAATGTTGAATAAATCGTCGACCCAATTGGAAACCCTTAACCTGCCATCGGACTTGAAAAAAGGCGATGGTGAGGTTGATTTAGCGGTGGTGAAGCTGTACCTCGAATACTGCTTAGACATTGAAAAGAAGTTAGAGGAAGCGCAGAAGTTCATCGAGATATTCCGCTCTGAACTTCCACCAAAAGAACGTGAGTTAGCCGCTTATCACCAGCAACTTGATGTTCTGAAGCAAGACATTAAAGCTGCGACGAAGGAGGGGTCCGAGCTTTCTGATTCGCTCAAGAAGTTGAAGGAAGAGAAGGAGAAACTTGAGAAGAAGATCGAGGATCTCCAAAAGGGCATCAAAGAACTCGAACGTCAGTTGGCTGACCACAAACGGGACCTTAAGAAGTTAGAGCCGTTCGTCGATGTCGCCATCGCCGAGGGACGTGCCGTTTTGATGGGCATCACCAAGGCCTCGTTGGCGACCGACTCGTGGCTGTCCGCCGCATCGTTCCAGGAGACCACCCGTGTCCTGACCGAAGCTGCCATCGAAGGCAAGCGCGACAACCTGGTTGGCCTGAAGGAAAACATCATCATCGGTAAGTTGATCCCCGCCGGTTCCGGTCTCGAGTACTACAACGAGAAGGACCTCAAGCGCGGTATGGAGATGCCCGACGCCCAGCTGCTCCCCGAATGGGCGCAGTACAGCGACGATGACCTTGACCTGGCCAGTTTGTTGGGCGAAACCAGCGGTGCTGACTCGTTCAGCGCCGACCTGGCCGCCTTCCAGAACATTGGCGCCAGCTACGACACGTCCGTTGTCGTGGAAGACACCGAGGGTGACCTTGGTGGGGCCGCTGGTCTGTAAGTAGTAGGGAAGTCCAATCTCGGCCCTTCGGGGCCGAGATTGGGTTTGCCGTTGGGACGTGGTTTGTCCTAACATAGAAAGTCCGTGCGTCAGCGTCGCTGTCGCATCCAAGATCGATGTAACAACTAGAAGAGGTTCTGCGTGCCCACAATTGCACAGTTGGTCCGAAAGGGCCGACAGGACAAAGTATCCAAGACCAAGACGCCAGCACTGAAGGGCGCCCCACAGCGTCGTGGCGTGTGCACCCGTGTGCACACCGTCACGCCGAAGAAGCCGAACTCGGCCCTTCGTAAGGTGGCCCGTGTGCGTTTGACCTCCGGCGTCGAAATCACCGCCTACATCCCCGGTGTTGGTCACAACCTGCAGGAGCACTCAATCGTGCTCGTGCGTGGTGGACGTGTGAAGGACCTTCCCGGTGTTCGTTACAAGATCATTCGCGGCGCACTCGACACCTCTGGTGTGCGTGACCGCAAGCAGGCTCGTAGTCGCTACGGTGCCAAGAAGGAGAAGAAGTAATGCCTCGTAAGGGACCCGCAGTCCGTCGTGAAGTGCCCGTTGACCCGATCTACAAGTCGGTCATTGTCACGCAGATCACGAACAAGATTCTCGAGCGCGGCAAGCGCACCATCGCCGAGCGCATTGTCTACACCGCCCTCGCTTCCGTCGAGGCCAAGACCGGTTCCGACCCCGTCGCCACGCTGAAGCGCGCGCTCGAAAACGTGCGCCCCGAGCTGGAAGTTCGTAGCCGCCGCGTCGGTGGTACGACCTACCAGGTCCCCGTCGAGGTTCGTCCTCGCCGTGCGACCACGCTGGCTATCCGTTGGTTGACTGACTTCGCCAAGAAGCGTCGTGAGAAGACCATGGCCGAGCGTTTGGCCGCCGAGATCATCGACGCCTCCAACGGCGTCGGCGCCGCTGTCAAGCGTCGCGAAGACATGGCCAAGATGGCCGAATCCAACAAGGCGTTCGCGCACTACCGCTGGTAATAAGAAGAGTTTCCTGACATGACGACCCCTCGCGAAGTATCACTGGACAAGGTCCGCAACATCGGCATCATGGCCCACATCGACGCCGGTAAGACGACGACGACTGAGCGCATCCTGTTCTACACCGGTAAGAACTACAAGATCGGTGAAGTACACGAAGGCGCCGCCACCATGGACTGGATGGTCCAGGAGCAGGAGCGCGGTATCACTATTACCTCCGCTGCGACGACCTGTCAGTGGAACGGTCACCGCATCAACATCATCGACACCCCCGGACACGTGGACTTCACCGTTGAAGTAGAGCGCTCACTGCGCGTGCTCGACGGTGCTGTGGCCGTGTTCGACGCCGTCGCCGGTGTGGAGCCTCAGACCGAGACCGTGTGGCGTCAGGCCAACAAGTACAACGTGCCTCGTATTTGCTACGTGAACAAGATGGACCGTACCGGTGCTGACTTCTTCCGCTGTGTCGACATGATCCGCGACCGCCTCAACTGCGTGCCCGCCGTCATTCAGCTGCCTATCGGTGCCGAGGGTGACTACAAGGGCATTATCGACATCTGCTCGATGACCGCCACGATCTACCACGACGACAAGGGTGAGAAGCTCGAAGTTGTCGAGATCCCTGCCGAGTACAAGGAGCAGGCCGAGCAGTACCACACCGACCTCCTCGACATCTTGACGACCTTCGACGACGAGTTGATGGAAAAGATGATGAACGACGAAGTGCCCACCGTGGCCGAGATTCGTGCATCGCTGCGTCGCGGCACCCTGGCTGGTCATTGCGTGCCAATCCTCAACGGTTCGGCCTTCAAGAACAAGGGTGTCCAGCCCATGCTCGACGCCGTCGTTGACTTCCTGCCATCGCCGCTCGACCTGCCACCCACCGAAGGCACCAAGCCCGACACCGACGTGCCATTGACGCGTCTGGCGGACGACTCGGAGCAGTTCTCGGCCCTGGCGTTCAAGATCATGACCGACCCCTACGTCGGTAAGTTGACCTACCTGCGCGTGTACTCGGGCACCTTGGAAAAGGGTGACACCGTCATCAACACGACCAAGGGCTCGAAGAAGGAGCGTCTCGGACGCCTCCTCTTGATGCACGCCAACAACCGTGAAGACCTCGACACCATCCGCACCGGTGACATTGTCGCCGCCGTGGGTCTCAAGCAGGTCACCACGGGTGACACCTTGAGCTCGATGGACGCTCCGATTCAGCTGGAAAACCTCGTCTTCCCCGAGCCCGTTATTCACGTGGCCGTGGAGCCTAAGACCAAGGCCGACCAGGAGAAGTTGGGCAAGGCCCTCTACTCGCTGTCCGAAGAAGACCCCACCTTCCGTGTGCGCACGGACGAAGAGACCGGCCAGACCGTTATCTCCGGTATGGGTGAGTTGCACCTCGAAGTGCTCGTCGACCGCATGCTGCGCGAGTTCTCAGTGGACGCCAACGTCGGTAAGCCACAGGTGGCCTACCGTGAGACCGTTCGCAAGAAGGTCGAGAAGGTCGAAGAGAAGTACGTTCGTCAGACCGGTGGTAAGGGTCAGTACGGTCACGTCGTCATCACCCTGGAGCCCACGGGCCCCGGTGGCGGCTACGAGTTCCTCGACGAGATCACTGGTGGTGTTATCCCCAAGGAGTACATCGGACCGGTCAACGCCGGTATCACCGAAGCACTGACCTCGGGTGTCTTGGCCGGCTACCCCGTCGTGGACGTTCGCGTTCGCTTGACGTTCGGTAGCTACCACGACGTTGACTCGTCAGAAATGGCGTTCAAGATTGCTGGTTCGATTGCGGTAAAGAAGGCGGCTCGCTTGGCGAACCCCGTGCTCCTGGAGCCCGTGATGGCTGTTGAAGTCGTCACGCCCGAGGACTACATGGGTGACGTTATTGGTGACCTCTCCTCACGCCGTGGTCGTATCGAAGGTATGGAACAGCAGGGCAATGGCCAGACGATTAAGGCCCTTGTCCCACTAGCCGACATGTTCGGCTACGCTACAGACTTGCGTTCACGCACCCAAGGGCGCGCGACGTACTCGATGCAGTTCCATTCGTACGCGGAAGTGCCTGACTCGATCGCGAAGGAGATCGTGGCTAAGGCCACTGGCGCGTAACAAAGATCTGGGAAACCAGTGAACCAAAGGTCCAAACCGTCGTCGGGGAGGGCCGAAAACCAAACCGGTGCATCCAAGGTGGATGTACCCCAAGACAGAAAGTAAGTCCCCGACAATGGCAAAAGCTAAGTTTGAGCGCACGAAGCCGCACGTAAACATCGGTACCATGGGTCACATTGACCACGGTAAGACGACGTTGACCGCCGCTATCACCAAGGTCCTTTCAGACCGCATCCCTGGTTCGGCTTTCACGCCGTTCGACCAGATCGACAAGGCCCCTGAAGAGCGCCAGCGCGGTATTACCATCTCGATCGCACACGTTGAGTACGAGACCGAGAACCGTCACTACGCACACGTCGACATGCCTGGTCACGCCGACTACGTGAAGAACATGATCACCGGTGCCGCCCAGGTTGACGGCGCCATCCTCGTGGTTTCGGCCACCGACGGTCCTATGCCCCAGACGCGTGAGCACGTGCTGCTCGCTCGCCAGGTGGGTGTTCCCTACATCGTTGTTGCCCTGAACAAGGCCGACGTTGTTGAGGACGAGGAGCTCCTCGAGCTCGTCGAAATGGAAATCCGTGAGCTCCTCTCGAGCTACGACTTCCCAGGCGACGACATTCCAATCGTCCGCGTTTCAGCCCTCCAGGGTCTGAACGGTGACGCTGCATGGGGTGACAAGATCATGGAGCTCATGGCTGCCGTTGACGCCTACATCCCAGAGCCAGAGCGTTCGACCGACAAGCCATTCCTCATGTCAATTGAGGACGTCATGTCGATCACCGGTCGTGGCACCGTGGTGACCGGTAAGGTTGAGCAGGGCATCATCAAGGTTGGTGACGAAGTCGAAATCGTGGGTCTGCGTGACACCACCAAGACGACCGTGACCGGCATCGAAATGTTCCGCAAGCTCCTCGACCAGGGTCAGGCCGGCGACAACCTCGGCGCACTGCTCCGCGGTACGAAGAAGGAAGAAGTCGAGCGCGGCCAGGTGCTTTGCAAGCCAGGCTCAATCACTCCTCACACCGTCTTCGAGGCTTCCGTGTACGTGTTGACCAAGGAAGAAGGCGGCCGTCACAAGCCGTTCTTTGCCAACTACCGTCCACAGTTCTACTTCCGCACGACGGACGTCACCGGTACCATCGAGCTGCCTGCTGGCACCGAAATGGTCATGCCTGGTGACAACACCGAGATGACCGTTACCTTGGGTAAGCCAATCGCCATGGAAGAGGGCTTGACCTTCTCCATCCGCGAGGGTGGCCGTACCGTTGGTTCCGGTCGCGTCGTCAAGATCCTGAAGTAGTCGACTAATGGCCGACAACCGTCAAATGATCCGCATCCGGCTGAAGGCCTTCGACCACCAGGTCCTGGACCAGTCCACCGCGAAGATCGTGCAGACCGTGGAGCGTACCAACGCCC
>Ga0007827_10000418_pt1 | contig 13840 bp, 15 predicted proteins | sample CryBogCBE16Jul07_FD_60332 | JGI IMG/M metagenome (GOLD analysis project Ga0007827, IMG submission 60332) | Freshwater microbial communities from Crystal Bog, Wisconsin, USA - CBE16Jul07 | ecosystem: Environmental > Aquatic > Freshwater > Lake | place: Crystal Bog, Wisconsin, USA | collected...
GAGGCGTAACTTTGCTCACAGAGCATCTCTGTGCCCGCCCGGATCAGGCGAGACAAGGTTTGCTCTCTGCGCTCGGCTCTGGCCAGTGGGGCGGTGGGTTGAGCCTCTGTCTCTGGAATTGTTTTTGTGTAGGTCATCGGTTTAGCATAAACCGGTCTACGAAAATTAGACATCAAAAAGACTTAGGGGTTTTCCATAGGAGCCTAAGTTTGAAATGACTGAGGCCTCGACTGTTGAAACATTTGCAGTTGATTTAGTCTGCGGAAAGCTTTATCAAAGCCGCGTGGTGCGTAAAGCCTTAGCAAATGTGCTTAAACCTTTGGCGTGCGATGGCATAGATCATGGGTTAAAAATGGACTATTCAATTACACGCGTACATGAGCACCGACTGCCATTGCAGCAAAAATTAGGTTTTTAGTTGATAGGCTTTTTACAAAAGCGTCAACAGCTCAGCAGGACACTGCCGCTCGAGCTCCCATGCCTCACGCTTCGAGCCTTTGAGCCAGGTCTCAAAACTATCGGGATTCAAAATCACAACCATTCTCTTTTCGTCTTGTGGTTTATGGAGTAATTTGAATACCGCATGACCATCGGCGTTGACAGTCAGGATCGTACAGCTATCCACCCAGCCATTGGGTCCGCGCCAGCCTGACCAAATGCCCGCCACACCCATCGGCTGGCCATCCGCACGCGATACCGCAGTCGCTACAGCCTTGCCGCTGCGCCAGTCGGGTTCATAGACTGCCATCGCGGGTACGATGCAGCGTAGCCTTTGCGCCAGGCATCGCGAAAACTAGGTTTTTCAGCCACTGTTTCACTGCGCGCGTTAAATGTACCCTTGTCCGGTGAGTGGCGCCACTAAATGGCTTGGTACGACTAAGGCACTTTTCATGTTAAGCCATCGAGGTCAGACCGACGACAAGCTCTGGTTTACATTCTTTCACGAGGCCGGACACTTGTTAAAGCATGGAAAGCGAATGATATTTCTAGACATTTTTGGTGAAGATGGACTGAAGCCACAGGAAGAAAAGGAGGCAGATACGTTTGCTCGTGATTGGCTGATTCCGCTGGTGGCGTATCGTGGGTTGCTCTCACAATCACTGATCGGGGAAAGAACGATCAAAGACTTTGCGAAGCAAATAGGCGTTGCGCCTGGCATCGTCCCAGGACGGCTGCAATATGATCGCCACATAAGTAGGCAACATCTCAATTACTTAAAGGTAGGTTACCAATCACCGCCTTACCGCTGCGTTTGTTGAAGGTCACCGAAACGATGCCACGGAAGTCCAAGTACTAGCTTATCGAACTGTATTCGGCTGATTGTTAATTGTTTTGCGGTATCTGCACTGGGCCAAACAAAGTGCCCCTGATGTAGGCGTCGAGCCGCAAGCTAAACACCAATCCCATCATGTACTAATACTTTCATACGATTGGGTTTAGTGAGCCAGGCATGATGTGCACGAGTTAGTTTGTGCACACTATCGTGGAATTTATAGACTAGCTCAATATGTGTTGGCTGGACGCTTACAGATATTTAGCTAGCAAGAGCCTTAAGCATACGTGTTTAGGTCAAGAATATCAGGGTATATCACGTCCTGAGGCACCACGATACATATACTCGATATATCTACTTTAGCGTTAAGTCGCCTTAAACACCTCGTGTTTGCTTAAATATTCGTTCAAATCAAAACCGTACTTGAGTAGACGATATTTATGATCGAAAACAAAAAAATGGAAATTCAAAAAATGCTCAAACAGGTAATTTTCGACTTGTATATGAAAAATATTGTTCTGGATTTGAACGATTGGATAGAGGAGCGGACTGATGATGTGGATGACCTAACAATTGAGTTATTAACAGCAGAGTTGGTTGAATCGCTGTTTCCGATCCAAGTGTTTCTAGACAATATCCCGAATGAATTGTTTACAGAAAAAGAAATATATATCGATGTTCCTTGTCAAAATTGTTCGATTGATCTTGATATGGAAGAGCGGTGTGTGCGTCTGACGATAGCTACTATTTTTCAATTGAATTGTGTTGGTGAATTTAATGAAGATACCTACACAGCTTGGCGCGCTAGGTCGCAGGGATTTAATACCCCGGCGCTAATTTTAAAATTTGGAGTGTATGTGAGTGATAGCGACAGTGATATATCACCTAATTTTTCTAATGAGTGAGGATCGACAGTGACAGGTTCGCTAAAAAGAAACAACGAAATGAAATCATTCGAAACTACAAACTTACTCTCCAGCAAATAGCGCAAGAGCCTCAAATTTGGAGCGCTTACTTAGTTAATGGCCGTGCAGAGTACTACGACGAATTGACGACAGAGGATGCGTTGAACGAACTTCGTTAAATCAATTTTGATTTTTGTGTCGTATTTAAAAAAATTATTTAGATGATTATGCACCGATCAAGAGGGCATTTCACGATGAAGTCTTAGTATTTGAACTCTGTCGTAATTAAGTTTAATAATATGAATACAGCCTTTTAAAAAAAAGAGAGAGCAATGCGTAACCGATTGGATCAACAAGGCAGCACATCCTCTATGGTCTATAAACCATGGAGTGCTTTTGGCCGAACAAATGTATTAATGAAGTGGGCAGAAGAGTTAAGAGCGTGCTGTAGTTCAGCGGACCAAAGTGCTGCAAAGTGGCAACTGACTGGGCGCGCAGTACTGATTGCTCATCCTGATCAAGAGCATCATGCAGAGATAGTGGCTAAGATCGCAAATGAGTCGGGGATGAGACTAATTGAGTGGGCCTCTGAGGAATTTGTGGAAAAGGTGAACACTAACAATGTTCCAGAAAATAATGGCCCTTCTATAATTTATGTCTCGCAAGGAAATTGGTCCGCTAAATACACTCTGGAATCAGAAACGCCAGCAGTGGTGAGTGCTTTTCGCGATAAGTTGCAGCAATATTTGGCTGATATAGATCCTGCTCAATCGATTGTCTTCATCACAACTGGTCTGAACTATTATGAACTTGATCCAAGCTTGAGAACTGTTGGCTTGTTTGATCGAAGATTTGTAATTAATGAGATCAGCATTAAAGAAAAGGGAGATCATTTTTTAGATGCGATTGGACGCAATGTCTGTGATAGCACGCTGTTGGACTATCCCCAAAAGGTCGGTCGGCTGATCGAAGAAGATTTTGCGGATAAACGCAGACGTGACTTGATTGCCTTGGCATTAAGTCGCCTCGCATATCGTGAAAACAGAAAATTAAACTTTGATGATTTAATTTACTTTGTCGTTCATGGAAGTGGAGAATCAGATTTATCAGAGGAATTAGATCAAAAAGCGCTGAAAAATATAGCGATCCACGAAGCAGGACACGCACTCGTGAGCATTATTGATTCCGATGCGGAAAATCTCCCTGACCATATAGGTATTGTTCGGAATAGTGACTCTAGAGGTCAGGTAGCAGATTCTTATGAGTATGTTGACGCACGTGCGGGCAAACACACCTATGCAGATTTGCGACACAAAATACGGGTTTCCTTAGCGGGTAGGGCTGCTGAGTCCCTTGTACTTGGTGCGTTGAATGTATCCGCATTTAGCTCCTGTACGGATCTCCGAAACGCAACTGAGTTGGCAAAGGATCTGATTGGGATAGCCGGTTTTTCTAGTGGGTATGAGGTACTAGGCGGTAATCACATCAATCTTGCGGTTAAATCCGAAGACCCTACACCGTCTGAGCTAGCCCATATAGAGACTGAGGCAAGAAAATTTCTTTCTATCCAATATCAGGCTGTGCAATCCATGTTGTCTAAGCATCGAGCATTTTTAGACAACATCACAGTGCGGTTGCTTGAAAAGAAGGTTTTGAACCAGACTGATATCACCGCTGTTTGGAATGAGTATCGACAAAGTCTGTCTATTTAACAGATTCTTTTCACACTATCATGTTTGAACTGAGTGTTTGGCTTGCACTTTTTTATCCGAGAGTCTGAACTCGCTGCTGCCTGACATTGCCTCGAAGTTGTAATGCAATATGATTTCGAATCTTTACCGTTACTCAAGATTAATAGCTGTAAGTATTTCTCCTGGTTCTGAGTTTTCAGGCCCCAAGTGGTTTGAGCAGTTCAGTCAGGTCGGTTTCAGTAAATAAAGGTTGTTTACGTGCCAAGGAATCGCTGTACAAATTTTGAGCCAGCGCTGCTTTACGCTCTTGCATGCTTAAGATGCGTTCCTCAATCGTATCTTGTGCGACAAGTTTGATGACCCACACATTTTGTGTTTGACCGATACGATGTGCGCGATCTGTGGCTTGATTTTCAACAGCCGGATTCCACCACGGGTCATAGTGGATCACTGTATCGGCTTGGGGCAGGTTTAACCCAACACCGCCAGCCTTAAGGCTAATTAAAAATAAAGGAACTTCGCCGCTTGTGAAACGATCTACGATTGTTTCACGATTTTTACTGCTACCCGTTAGCTTGACCCAGGTTAGATTATGCCTTGATAGTTCAGTTTCAATCAGGCTTAGCATGCTAGTGAACTGCGAAAACAATAATACGCGTCTTCCTTCAGCTAACATATTTGGTAGTACTTCCATTAAATGATTAAGTTTCGCGGACTGCTCGATTGACTTTGCAGAAACTGTTGGAATGAGGCGTGGGTCACAACAGACTTGGCGTAATTTTAGTAAGGCGTCGAGAATTGTGATGCGGGATTTAGCAAAGCCCTGTGTTTGCAGTGCCTCTCGCACCGCCTTTTCCGTGGTTAAACGAATCGTTTCGTAAAGATCAGCTTGTTTGCCTGATAATTCAACACGTGTAATTGTTTCAATTTTTGGTGGTAACTCTTTTGCCACTTCTGCTTTCGTTCTTCGAAGCATAAAAGGCGTAATCCTAGTGCGTAAGCTTTTCATGCGCGCAACATCATTTTGCTTCTCGATAGGATTTCTAAACAATTCACCAAATTTTTTTTTATTACCTAGAAAGCCTGGCATTAAAAAGTGGAACAAGCTCCAAATTTCTCCCAGATGATTTTCGATAGGTGTACCTGAAAGGCATAGACGTTGCCTCGCCTTGAGTTCCCTGACGACTTGAGACGTTTGTGTATTGGTATTTTTGATATTTTGTGCTTCATCAAGCACAACTAAGTGCCAGTTTATATCGAGCCAATAGCTGCGATCACGATACAACAATGAATAAGGGGCAATGATCAGATCAAATCTGGTTAAGTCGCTGTTGGCAGTATGCCGATCTTTACCGTGAATAACTAAACAACGTAGCTCTGGACAAAATTTGGTCGCTTCGCGTTGCCAGTTACCCAATAAACTGACTGGAACAATAATTAAAGCTGGCGTTGTTAAACGACCGCTGTCCTTTTCAATTTGAATATGCGCGAGAGTCTGTAGCGTTTTACCCAGCCCCATATCATCAGCAAGGATTCCAGCCAGACCATGTCGTGCCAGAAACTGTAACCAATTCAGCCCGTCTTGTTGATAGCGCCGAAGCTTAGCGTGAACAGTCTTTGGTAATGCAACCTCTTCGATCTGCGGAGGATTATTGAGTGTTTGGGCCAGTTGTCGGATTGACGTTGCACCTTGCCAGGTTACAGACTCACCAAGTATTGTGCTGATCAGCATTGTGTCAAAACGAGATAATTTAATTTTGTCACTAGCGAACTCTGACCCACGATCGGTATAAAACTCGAGCATGACTTGGAGCCATGGTTTCATCGCCTCTGTTGGAATCCTGATGAACCGCCCGCTTTGCTCGTCGGGCAGATAGACGAACTCTGGTAAGGCAGTCATACCTGTTTCGTCTTTCTCCCAGTATCGTCCTGCCTCAGCCAGTAACGCAGGTAAAAAGGGCAGGATGTTACGCCGTTGTCCATCCATTTCTATGCCTAAGGACACGTCAAACCAATCTGAGGTCGTTGGCGTATCGGGTTGCTCAGCAACGACATCTACGACCAATTTGTCTGCGTGGTGTACCCAGTCTCTTAGATTGTCATCAAGTGTGACTTCAAATCCTAATTCGGTAAATTCTGTAAATTGAGTATCAAACCAATGGGCCCATTGCACCTGGGGCAGGTAATCGGCTAGCGTACATTCCCCAATTTGGTTGACGTCTATATTGAGGTCGTAAAAAAGCCTTTCAATAGAGTCCTTTTCGAAAATAATATCGCGATACAGTAGTGAACGAACGCCCTGAGTTTCCACAGTGACTGCTGCGGGTTGATTACCCCACCAGCCAGTATGTCCATCGTAATCAAAAGTCAATTGAGCAGCTAATGATCTTTGCTTTGTCCTGTGTCCAGGGGGCAGGGCGCTTAGGTGAATGAGTCTCCTTGGGATGATGCCTTTTAAAATTGGAACTTCAGCTAGCACGGGTGGTCTCGGGATAAGATCCGAATGAATGGTCAGGGCATTTTGATATTTTTGAATGAGCGATTCTTGCAGGATGGGGGCGTTCAGTAGAATTGCCACCTGCGAATAGGATAAATCTCCCGCGTCAACTGGGCCGCACAAACCATTACGATGATCTAAATAAAAAGGAGGCGTATTGGCGCAAAGTAATATGGTTGCATCCTGAGGATTAATTTCTGGTTTCAGTAACCAGGCCTGTTCAGTAGTTGAGGCTGAGGCAGAGGATGATTTTTGCCATGTCCATGAAATTTTGCGTGCTACTCCCCAGTGCACACGCATCTCAGAGTCGAGACCACTATCACACAGAAGCAGTCTGCCTGTTCCTGCAGCGAGCTCTAGAGCCATTGCTCCTATTCGTCCTTCAAGTACTCCGCAGACGGAGGATGTTTCCCGGTAATAGTGGCTTGAGCCCAGCATGGTGGCAATCAGACGCATAATTTCTATATCAACACGGTCTATCTTTTGCCGTGCGATTTCGTATTCCGCAGGAACGTGTAAAACTGTGCGTGGTTTAGCCCACTGACCATTTAGCTTGCGATGCGTAGTGACCGTATCAATTCGCAGCTTTGGTTTAGGCGTTTCTTGGTCAGTTATACGCAGCAAATACAGATATTGCTGCTCAGGTTTTACCTGCCGTTTGTACTGGTTATGCTCAACGTTCGTCAATAACGTATTGCTCACTGTAGTGCTAATGCGATCAAGTTCATTTAGCCAGCCATGCAAATTTAGCTCGGCTTGCCGGGCTTGAGCCTCTGCCTGTCGTTGTGCTTTTAGTTTGCGTTCTGTTTCAAATTGTTCTGAGCGCTTAGCTGTGAGCGCCTCAAGACCACCAGGGAATTTATGATCTATTTGTTCTCGCCCATAAAGACTTGCATAAATCAGCGAGGCCATGCCATGCTTGCATCCTCGATGAACTGGGCAGGTGCAAGAGCTAGTCCAGGATAAAGCCGTAGCTTCCGAGGATAATTTTATTTTGGCACGGACTTGGTAAGGGGTATCGTGTGTGCCACGTACCCTGCAAAATACGCTCCACTCAGCTTCAGTGGAAAGCTCGATTTCAAGTGATAACACCAGTCGGTTATTGACGATCTCTGCGCCTTTTTGCCAAGTACGCGAATCGGTTAGGCGTTTCAATGAATCGAGTTTGAACCACAGCTCATCTGACATCATTTTGGATTTTTTAAATTATCAGTTCGATTCTATACTAGGTATGCTTTTAGGGTAAGCATAGCTCTATAAACGGCAGGTAATTCAAGTGCCGTATGGTACTTAGCTAGATTAGGGCAAAGCATGAAGGAGTGGTTAACGCTTTCGGGTCGCAATGGCAGATCATTGAATCAGTACGAAGCCAAGGGGATCCTGGTTGGCGCGCTTGGGGTTTAGGCGTTGCATGAGGGCGATAGCCACAAAAAAAGATCGTCAGGACATTGTCCGGACGTTATAGTGCGATAGCTTTTCCAGAAGAGACTGCCATGACCGCTGTCATTCATTCCAAATCCGAGCGCATTGATGTGCGTGCCAGCACGCCTGTGAAGCATTTGCTTCAGGAAACTGCATGCGTGGCGCACAAAAATGTGAGCGAGTTTTTGCTGGATGCAGGCATCCTCGCTGCCAATCAGGCTCTGGAAGATCGCACCCGCTTTGAACTCAGTGCTGAGAAGTGGCTAGCGTTTCAGACTGCCTTAGACCAGCCCGTGGCCAAGGCGATTGATGTGAATACCTTTCAACTGCGCGCAATTGCAAACGGTGCTGGTCATGATGCTGGCGAAGCAGAGTGTCTCGTTATCGGTTCACGCCAAACGGGTCGATAGAGAACTTCGCTTATCCAAATAATGAACATATTGAATTTATAGCCACACAGCCATCACATCAAAGGAAACAGAAATGCTTTGTCAGACGATTTATCAACGAGTCAGCTCAGTCCTCGCTGCCCTGCTGTTAACAAGCAGCCTTGCACTGTCGTTTAACGTTCAGGCAGCACAAACCGATTATGACGGGGTTTGGGATGTGAACTTCAGTTGCGGATCACCACAGTCGAGTCAGCGGGATTTCGCAATTTTTAAAGACGTTATTGTTAAGAATGGACAAGGATCGTTTGCAGATCAAGGCCCTCAATCAAACTTTACTGGCACGCTGTCGTTCCAAAATGGTTCGATCGTGATCACGCGTCGAAGCGCACTACGATCGGACCCTTCCGTGTTTTGGACATTAAAAGTTGAAGGCAACCTTTTTGACCCATCAACGTTTAATTTAATCGGCGTTTTAAACCAAAATGATGCAGGTATGGCAATTAGAGATTGCCTAGCAAGTGGCGTATTACGAAAGCCTGATTCGGTGAGTTTAGCCTCTAGTAAACCTGCATCGGTTAAACCGAAACCTTCGACAACAGCTGCTTTGATTGAATATGATGGGCGCTGGACGTTTACAGTCGACTGTATTGCGTCCAAAGGTAACATCCGTCCTCATAAGTTTGAAATGAACCTTAAGGACGGAGATGGTGTTAACACCTGGCAATCGGGTAACGGAGCAAATGAATATAAAGTAACGATTCAAGATAATAAATTTATTTTCGTAAGAACGGAGAGTAATATTTTAGACTCATCCCAGGTCTGGCAAATGAAAGTAGCCGGTGAAATGATGAGTAAGACACGATTGCAAGCTAAGGGAATGATTAATGCGTTGTTTAGAGACGGTGGTCCTTCAGAATGTATGGTCACTGGCTATCGGTAAGTCACAGACTTGCAAAGCAATAGCTATGTCCATTTTCGCAGGCTAGAGACTTTTTCGAATTGATACAAAGAACGAGAACGAGATCATTATGAAACTATTTTTTTTGGCTTTTGCGCTTTTTGTAAATAACGTCTTAGCAGAAATTCCAAGTGAATACCAGGCAATTACCATTCGACCACCCTTTAGCTTTTCTGAGCGTGTATTCGACATCACGCACGTGGTTGCGCAAGCCAAGAGCGAGAAGAAAAATATTCTCGTTTACTTGGGCGCTCAGGATTGCCCACCGTGTCATGAATATTCAAAGTTCTTAAAGCAAAACTTCAGCGATCTTAAAGACGACTTTAGCAAAGTCATTTTCCTGGAGTTTGATACTTGGCTAACGGGGCCACAAATTTTCATTCGTATTGACGGTAAGGATCAAAAAATCAAAGACTTTTTTGAACAAGCGGGGGATGATAAATTCCGTCTCCGTTATCCATCCTTTCGTCTAATTACGCCAGATTTAAAACTTGTGAAGAAATCACAAATAGGCATCATTGGATTGACTACAGTCGAAGCGACGCGTGCAATGCTTCGCTAGGCAATCTGTTAGTCCGACCCGCACCCACCGCCATCGCCTCCAGAGCCGCCATCGCCTCCATTGCCATCGCCTGCATCGCCACAATCACCATTGGCATCACCGGGGCCGCAAACACCAGCTGGAGCTGCTGCCGCAGCTGATGCCCCAGCAGCAGCATCACCACCTCCTCCACTACCATCGTCATAAGAACAACACCACGGAGCATCTGCGGCTTGGGCAAGCCCCGGATCGGACGATGCCTGAGGTCCCGGATCAGGTGCCGCCTGCGGCCCTGGATCAGGTGCCGCCTGCGGTCCTGGATCACCAGGTGGTGAGTTGTAGCAAACATCGCCAATCCAGGCCCATCCACACCAAGGCCCTGGGTCCGGTGGCGGTGGCGCAGGCGTATAGCAGCTCCCGCCAATCCACGTCCAGCCCGTGTAGTTCGTACGTTCGCCATTAGTCCATTGCGTATAGCTGCGCGTATAGGTGTTCGAGCCGACCTGACCGGCTGGGCAATCGGCGACCGTTGTTTGCTCAGGCACAAAGGCCTGCGACTCAAAGTCGCGGCAGGTGCTCGAGATCGTCGCCCAATCCGTGTAGTCGTAGGCGTTGCCGTTTGAGTCAATCGCGTAGGCCTGTTGCTGGATAATGAGCCCTTCTTGGTTACTTGGGCAGCTGAGCGATTGAAAGTTGTAACCAATCGATGCCTGCACGCTTTGGCAGGTGTTAGAGGACACCGTCCACGGATCAAAGTTTTTCTTCGATCCGTCAGACCAAAGCTGATAGGCGCGCGTCTCGATAATCGAACCAGTCTGGCCGTTGGGACAAAGTACGGTTCGGGATTCAGACTGCGCGCCCGTATTAAAGGGCGCACACGTTGAGCCCACGGTCAGCCATCCTGAGTCCGAAATTGTTGCCCCCGCATCGTTGACTGTGCTCACGCGCGTTTGGGTGAGCGCCCCTCTTAACCCCGCGGGGCAGCTTGCCGCTCATATCAATATTGGTTCGCATCTGATTCAAGTCTGGTCGCCCAGTCACTGCCGTTCGCGAAAGATAGGAGTCACTTTGCTTGGCACCGATTTCTGTCACAAATAATGCGGAGACAAGTTTGCCGAACCCAGAGGCGCCGTATTGTGCAAGAGAAAGTGTGTAACCACCGAAGGTTGACTGCACCGTAATTCCGTCACCAGCGGATAAGGTGTACCCACCGCTAGAACCAACTTCAAGAGCAATGGATAAGGCGTTCTTGTTAGAAATAACCTCCCCACCCGTGGAATAGACAATGGCTTCAAGAGCGTTATTCGCTCGGTTCGGCTGACGCACCGCTAACACATAGCTCTGCCCGTAAGCATTCAGGTTGTTGAACGCAGCGGTCAGATACTGAGGCTGCAGCGTTGAGATTGGAACCGTTGCGTAGCCGAGATTTTTTGCGTGTTAAATCAAGACGGGGAGATGAACCCGCCCTAACCCAGTTTCCAAGGGGCTTTGACTGCCAGTAAGCGCTCAAGGCCAGGATTTGGAAGTGCCGGTGCATCCAGCATGGCAGCAAATTGCCGAAACTTGGTGTCGTCCAGACTAAAGAAAATCTGATCGAGCAGCACTGACTGTGCCTTATCACAGGCTGCCTCCAGGATGAAGTCGGACCGGTTCTTGCCGACCAACTGAGCGGCTTGATCGATCAGGTCACGCTGCTGGGACAGAACTCTTAGATTTATCACTGCGTCACGCATAGTTAATTCCTAAACGAATAGTCGTGCTCGGACGGATGCGGCTAGGTTTCGTTTTGTCATACAAGGCTCTCAAGATAGGGTCGCATGACATTGGCAACCCGGCAAAGCTGGGCTGCCTCCCAAAGTTCATCCATGGTCACTTTTTTTTGTTTCCAAGCATCCCTAAGTGCTTCAAGTGCGATGTCCAGTCCTATCTTGTTACGAAATTTGAAACAGTCAGCGATAGTCTTGGCGACCGATGTCACCGGTATATTCATCACGCCGTCGATTGCTTTTTGTTCAACAGCCAAGCCAAGATCGGAAAATCTTACGATGTGCAGAGGTGGATAGCTCACGCTAGGCGCTCGCGCTTTAGACGCAATGGCTACCCATACTTCATGAGAATTCTGATTTGTAAGCCCATGAATCTGCAACGCTATCAGGAGACAAAAAACAATGTTGGGATACTTGATTGCCAATTGCGCGAGTTGGTCCATCTCCGTAAGCGCTCTATCATGGCTTGCGTAAAGGCCACGACTGATTCGGACTAACGCACCGCTGCGCAACAACTGCTGCAACTTTTCTCCCGACGCTCCCACAAGCGCAAGAGCGCGGGCGCGCACTAACCCATTGGCGTGAACAAGTTCCAATGCGGGATCTGAAATTTTTGATGGCATGATGATATTTTACTAAAATGTCGGTAAATGTCAATATTTACATACAAAATCGTATTTTTAAACAAATGTGAGCGTATTCCCCACCCTAGGCGTAAGCCAGGGTGGGGAATGCGGTCACATTTGTTCAAGTTTGCCTAGCAGATGGCCTGAGGGCGACCGGTCAACACTGACAATCCAATCTAATTGCGGACTGCTTAGGCGGCAACAAAATTAAGTTGCTGTGATAGTCGTGTTCACTCTCGTAAAGCTCGCCCACCTCATAGGCCTTGAGGTTGAGGATGTTGACTGTCGTGCTCACTCTGCGTGTGTTTCACATGCGAGGCCTTGTCGTACTGGATTCAGTATGACGACCACATTCGCATGGAGCTTTCTTGCACTGCTGACACAGTTCCATTGAGCCTATTTGAGGCCGCGGATCTGATTTAAGAACTTTATACTGGTAATTTCGCTTCTGCTCAAAGTCGCGATATTTTTGCGCGACGGACGGATCTGACAAGACTCCTTCGATCTGATTCATGTCATCAAGACCGTCAAGCCCTTTCATGGCCCGTAAGCTCGTACCCCACTTATCTCTATTGGCGCGCGGGCCTTTGAATGCCAGCAAATATTCGTCAAGAATTCCACGGCCTGGGCTTTCAATTTCCCGACTTAACGCGTCCAAGTAGTCATTCTTTTTCGTATCAGCCCATGCAGTCGAAAAGCCAGCGCGATATGCCAGCTCCATATGCACCAGAAGCATAGTTCGCCCGTTACCGTCCAGGAATGGGTGTCCATATGCAAACAAACCCATCACTTCACCAGGACGTTTCTCCATCTCCAACTTGTTTTGCCCGATAGACAATGCGAACTCAACGGCGCGTCTGGAATAGTTGGGGTGACAAAAAATTACCGGTCCTTTGACTACCGCATGATTAGGCATCGTCACAGACCTATCAGTACCAGCCCAAGGGTAGTAGGCGGAAAACAGAATTTTGTGTACGGACAAAAAATCCGTGTATTCCAGATACTTTTTCGACGCTAAGAAACTCAGCGCTTCCTCCAAGTTAGCTCGGAAGAGATTGTGTTCGAACTGTTTTATAACATCTTCATCCTTGTCCTTGCGAACGTTTCGAAGGTAGCCATTGACATCAAAGTCTTTGAACGGATCGAACATGCTTCTTCTCATCAAAGTAGTTCCCAAGAATGGAAACCATAGTCGATGAATCAATTACATGTGACCGCTTAAGTTCGACGATCAAGTCTTCAGTTTCGTCTGTGACAACTACATCATCAGCAAGTCGAGTGGCCACATCCGCCAACTCATCGTTAGCAGAACGCACATAACGAACGTTATGTCGACGTGCCAAGTTGGCAACAAAATCAGCAAGCCCTGATTTCGGTACATCTACAACTGCCATGTTGTGACCTTTGCTGAAAAGACTGTGTTCTAGCTTACTATTCAAGCCGAATTGAGTCAACCATTAAATACGATTTGCGAAGCGATCAACAGCCAGCGAAATCAATCACAAAATACGGATATCCCAAATATTAAGTGGGTTGAAAGCGCATATGTGAAAAACGTGGGCCGTGAACATCTGGAGCTACCATTTCAGGTGTTTTGGGTATTAGTTGCGATCGCTGTATTCGCCAAGTGCAACAGAGACTCACCCTAATAACTGAGCTTGTCGGCTGACCATGGGAAAAAACGCTTTTCAGGACGTTGTCAGGAAGCTGTCCGGACGCTATGATGGGATAACTTTTTTATCAACAACGATACTGCCGACTGCTATGACCGC
>Ga0007827_10000426_pt1 | contig 13721 bp, 17 predicted proteins | sample CryBogCBE16Jul07_FD_60332 | JGI IMG/M metagenome (GOLD analysis project Ga0007827, IMG submission 60332) | Freshwater microbial communities from Crystal Bog, Wisconsin, USA - CBE16Jul07 | ecosystem: Environmental > Aquatic > Freshwater > Lake | place: Crystal Bog, Wisconsin, USA | collected...
TTACCAGAAGGAAAGCCCATGCAAATCCATATCAGTCCCCGCCACGTCCAGCTCACCGCCGCCATCCACGCCCACGTCGCCGAGAAAGTCGCCCATCTGGAGGAGTTCTGCGACTCCATCCTCGCGGCCCACGTGGTGCTCCTCTTCGACGAGCACAAGTCCAAGAAGAAGGATTATCAGGTGAAGATCCACCTCGCCCTTCCCGGGCCCGACCTGCACGCCGAGGATGCCGAGGATGATCTGTATTCGGCCATCGACCTTGCCGTTCACAAGCTCGTCCAGCAGCTCCGCAAGCGGAAGACCAAGGTCAAGGAGGCCAAAAAGCACCGCGTCCGGGTGGCGAAGGAAGTCGAGCGCCACGGCTACCGCCGCTAGGACGACGGGGGCCGGGCCTCGATGGAGTCCGAGTACAAAGTCCGCCTGGAGGCGTTCGAGGGACCGCTCGACCTCCTGCTCTACCTCGTCAAAAAGGACGAGGTGGACATTTATGACATCTCCATCGAGAGACTCACGGCCCAGTACCTCGAGTACCTCGGCACCTTCGAAGTGCTCCAGATCGAGGTCGCCGGAGAGTTCCTCGTCATGGCCGCGACGCTCCTCTACATCAAGAGCCGCACCCTTCTCCCCAAGGACCAGCAGCCCCCCGAGGAGGACGAGGACGAGGAGGATCCGCGCTGGGAGCTGATCCGCCAGCTCATCGAGTACAGGAAGTTCAAGGAGGCCGCCGCGGGGCTCCGCGACAGGGAGGAGCTGCAGGCCGCCCTTTTTCCGAGGGCCGTCCCCGCCGATCCCAAGCACGCCCCCGTCTACCAGGACAACCTCCTGCTCGGCGATGTCGGCGTCCTCGACCTGATCAATGCCTTCCAGCGCGCGCTGAGCCGCCTTCCGGCCGAGGAAAAGCCGGGCGAGATCCGCGAGGAGACCCACACCGTCACCGACCGCATCCGCCACCTCATGGCGGTGATCGACCGCGGGGCCTCGGTGAGGTTCGACGAACTCTTCGGCGAGGCCTCCACCCGTTCCGAACTCGTCATCACCTTCCTCGCCCTTCTCGAATTGATCCGGATGAAACAATTCCGCGTGCGTCAGGAAGAACAATTCGGTGAAATCTGGCTCGACCGCACCCTTGGCTCGGAGGAGGAACCTGCGGAGATTCCCGAACCATCCGGGGAATCCCCCGGGGAGACTCCCGACGAACCCCCTGTCGAAAACGCTTCATCCCCGACCCATGAGTAAGAAATCCCGCAGGAAGCAGTCCGACCCGGCTTCGGAAAACCCGTCCGCAGATCCGGCCGATCCTGTGCCCGGGATGGAAACGGAGCCGGTCTCCGAAGGGGAGGGATCCGGGGCTTTTGCAGAAGCACCCGGGGAGTTTGTGGAATCCGCGGAGTCCCCGGAATCCGCCGGAGAGGAAACACCCGGAGAAGAATCCGGCGATCCCGCCGGGGAACTTCCGGCCTCGGTTCCGGGCGAGGCGCTGGCCGGGGAGGTTCCCGCCGACATGGCTCCCTCCCTGCCCCTCGTGCTGGAGGCGATCCTCTTCGCCTCCCAGAAGGCCGTCACCCCGAAGGAACTGACGACCCATCTGAGGAACGCCGCGGCGGCCGAGCCCTCCTCCCCGGCCGCCGCCTATGCCCGCATCCGCGAACCGGAGGTCGCGGCCGCCCTGATTGACCTGCAGGCCGAGGTCGCCGCCGCGGGACGCGCCTATCAGGTCCGGGAGACGGCCACCGGCTGGATCCTCTCCAGCGGTCCGGGATTCGCCCCGTGGCTCAGGGCCCTCTATCCCGAGGCCAAGCCGACACGCCTCAGTCCCTCTGCGCTCGAGACCCTGGCGATCATCGCCTACCGCCAGCCGATCACCCGGGCCGACATGGAGGCCGTGCGCGGGGTCTCCGTCGACGGCGTCATGCAGACCCTGCTCGACCGGGGGCTGGTGAAGATTGCCGGACGCGCCGAGATCGCCGGGCGCCCGCTTCTCTACGCCACCACGCAGTTTTTCCTCGATCACTTCGGGCTCCGGAACCTCGACGAGCTGCCCAACGCCGCCGAACTCCGGACCATCCCCCTGCCCCGCGCGGAGCAGGCTGCCAAGGGGGAGGAACAGGCCGGAGAAGCCCCTGCGACGGGGGAACTCCCCCTGAAGGAATCCGAACTCGCCTCGCCCGCCCCCGATGAGGGGAGCGGGGCGCCCGTACCCTCCCCCGGCGGGGAGGAGATCGTTGAGGTGACCGAAATCATCGAGGTCCGCGAATCGGTGGTCTTTGAGGAGATCGAGGGTCTGGAGGAGGAATCCCCGGCTGACGATCCGCGGGAGACGGCCGATCCATCCGCCGGGGAAGAATCCGCCGGGGAGACCCCGGCCGCTCCCTGACCCCCACGCCATCCCCTTCCCATGCCCGAACTCCAGAGCCTCAGGGATGAGATCGACCGGATCGACGGCCAGGTCATCGACCTGCTGAACGCCCGGATCCGGATCGCGGGCAAGATCGGCCGCATCAAGGAACGCGAGGGGAGCCCCGTCTATGTTCCGGAGCGGGCCGAGCATCTCATCGCCCGGCTTGTTTCGCGAAGCAAGGGGCCTCTCGGCGAGCAGGCCATCCGGGCCATCTACACCGAGATCATGTCGGCGGCCATCGCGCAGGAGAAGGAGATGGTCGTTGCCTGCGCCGGCGAGGCCGGCGGGGACGCCCATTTCGCCGCCCGCCAGCAGTTCGGCTCCAGCATCCGCTTCGAGTTCCTGCACGATGCCGGGGGAATCGTCGCCTCCCTCCGCGAGGGGTCGGCGGACTGCGGGGTGCTCCCCGCCTCGGAGTTCGGGAAGCTTTCCGAGGCCGACCGTGCCGGGATCGGCATCGTCGCCACGGTCGGGATCGACCATGGGGCCGAGACTGAGTTCCTTGTCCTCGGTCACACGAGGACCGCGTCATGAGCACTCCCTCCCCGCTGACGGCCGGCTGTTTCGGCCAGGATGTCTGGATCCGGATAGATGGCCGCGGGAATCTGGGCCTCTGCGCCACCTTCCGGAAGTTCACGCAGGCCATGATCGGCAAGGGTCGCGACAGCTTCGTGGTCGATCTGCGCGGGTGCGAGCACATGGACTCCACCTTCATGGGAACGCTCACCGGTCTCTCCCAGAATCTCCGTTCCCTCGGCCGGGGCATGCTTTCGGTCATCAACGTCTCCCCCCGGAACGTGGAGCTTCTGGAAAACCTCGGCCTGAACTTCCTCTTTCACGTCGAGCCCCTGGGCGATTCCCTCCGCCATCCTCCGGGCGGGGATCAGGCCCTCCTGGAGCTGCCTCTCGACCCCAGCATCGACAAGGAGATCCTCCTCTCGGCCCACGAGGCGCTGGCCGCCTCGAATCCCGCCAACGCGGAGCGCTTCCGGGACGTCGTCGAGTATCTCCGCCAGCAGGCCCGCCCCTCCTGAATCCGAGGCTCAGGGAGCCTTGTAGTGGAGGGAGACCAGACGGCAGGCCTTGGTCTCCTCCTGGAGCTCGTAGTAGTCGAGTTCCAGATTCGCCGCCGGCTGGCTCCATCGGTAGATGATCAACGTGTAGAGAACGCCGTCCGGGATGTTCTCGCCGTCGGGATGCTGGCGGACGTTGTTCACGAGCAGCGTGCCTCGACCGTAACGTTCGTCGATCCTCCTGCGCGTCCGGTCAAAGAAATCGACCGTCTTCGGCCCGTCCCAGGACGGATCCCCGTACTGCATCTCCACCTCGGTGAGCGAGCCGTCCCGGAAGGTGAAGAGGGTCTTCCGCAGAAGGAGATCCCCGATGCCGAGTCCCTCCGCCTCCAGCAGGACCTTTCCCGGGGATTTCTCGACGCAGGCCGTTTCCTTCGCCTTCACCCCGGAGATCATGCCCCGGATCTTCTCGACGCTGTCCCCCCAGGCCAGGCCATAGGGAACGCGGATCTCCTTCACGGCGGACTCCTGGGCCCGAAGCAGGCCCTGGGAACAGGTCAGAAGGAGGACCGGAAGCAACCGGAGAAGCAGGCGCCGGATCATGGCTTTTCAGGCGATGAGGCGGGCGTCGCCGGAAGGCGGAGCTTTCCCGGATGAAGCGGAACGACACGGTCCAGCCCCCCGATCCGCCAGCGGAGGATCTCCGGTGATCCGGTCACGGCTGGGAGGGAGAGTGTCACGACGGCGCTTCCCGCATCGGGACCGTGGGACAGCGTCATGGATGGCGCCGCGTTTGCCGGAACGAGGGAAGAAGCCGGGGGAGCCGTTCCGGAGGGGAGGGGAAAGCCGGCCAGCGGCAATCCATCGGCTTCCAGCAGGCCGTTTGTGCCGTCGTTCCCGATCCGGAAGGTCACGAGGGGGCGGGCGTCGTAGAGTTCGTCCTTCGGGGCGGGCAGGATCATCGTGGCGGAGGGATCGGTAGGAGGTGCCCCGCAGCAACTCCCGGGCCACGCCTCTCCGGGGGACATGGCCGCGGATTCGGGAAAGAGATCAGCCCGGACCGGACCGTGGACCAGTCCCCGAACCTCGTACTCACCGGGAGGAAGATCCCGCCCCGAGTCGTCCCTCCCGTCCCAGGAGATCAGCAGGCCGTTGAGCCCGGCGGGGAGCGATTCGACGGGGGCGTCCCGGTACAGGATCCGAACGCGCTCCCCGGAGGAAGCGAAGATTCCCAGGGTCACCGGGCCCTCCTGTTCCGGCAGGGCCACGGCAAAGGTCTGGTCGGCACGCGCGGTGACGGCCCCCCATCCCAGAAGAAGCGTCAGAAGGATCAGAGGCAGCGGCGCGGAGGGACGTGTCCGGGAGGAGCCCCCAAGATCCAGTTGCCATCGCCGATGCGCTCCCTCCATGATCATGGCATCCTTGACCGAAGGGCACCGGCACCCCAAGCACTTTCCTGACCCGAACGCCACGCCATGAGCAGCGCATCACCCACCATTCTTGTCACAGGCGGTGCCGGCCTCATCGGCAGCGCCCTCATCCATGCCCTGAATCTCCGCGGCCGCGAGGACATCCTCGTCACGGACGTGCTCGGCAAGGATGCCAAGTGGAGGAACCTCTCTCCCCTCCGCTTCGCCGACTACCAGCAGGCGGACGCCTTCCTCGACCGGCTGGAGTGCGACCCGGAAAGCCTCGACTCCATCCGCACCGTCTATCATCTCGGGGCCTGCTCCGCGACCACCGAGACCGATGCCGGATACCTGATGGAGAACAACTTCGGCTACACCAAGGCCCTCGCCCGGTGGGCCCTGCCGCGCGGCATCCGCTTCGTCTACGCCAGCTCGGCCGCCACCTACGGCGACGGGACGCGCGGCATGGACGACGGGACCGGGCACCTGGAAACGCTGCGGCCGCTGAATCCCTACGGCTACTCCAAGCATCTCTTCGACCTCCATGCGCGCCGCAACGGCTGGCTGCAGGGTGACCATGGGATCGCCGGCATCAAGTACTTCAACGTCTACGGACCCAACGAGGCCCACAAGGGGGAGATGCGAAGCCTGGTCGCCAAGGCCTACGAGCAGATCCTCGAGACCGGGAAGGTCCGCCTCTTCCGGAGCCACCGCCCCGACTACCGGGATGGGGAGCAGGTCCGCGACTTCGTCTACGTGAAGGATGCCGTCGCCATGACCATCCACATCGCCGAGAACCCGGCCGCCAACGGACTCTTCAATATCGGCACCGGAACCCCCCGCACCTGGATCGACCTGGCCACCGCACTTTTCCGGGCGCTTGACCGGGAACCGGTCATCGAGTTCATCGACATGCCGGACCACATCCGCAACCAGTACCAGTACCACACCTGCGCCGATGTCGGACGCCTCCGGGCCACCGGATGGAACGCCCCCGCGATGCCCCTCGAGGAGGCCGTCACCGATTACGTGAGGAACTATCTCGTCCCCGGAAAACACCTCGGGGAGTAGCTAGGGATTTTGGCCCAGGGCGGTGTTGCCTCTAGGATTTCTGGCATGGAAATCGGGATCGACAGTTTCGTCGCGACGACCGGGGATCCGGTGACCGGTGCCAAGGTGGATCCCGTCGTGCGGCTTCGGAATCTCCTCGAGGAAGTCGAGACAGCCGATCGCGTCGGTCTCGATGTTTTCGGGATCGGAGAGCACCACCGGGAAGAGTTCCTCGATTCCGCTCCCGTCGTCCTGCTGGCCGCCGCCGCGGCCTGCACGAAGCGGATCCGCCTCGCGAGCGCCGTGACCGTGCTGAGCGCGGCCGATCCGGTGAGGGTCTTCCAGGAATTCGCCACCCTGGACCTGATTTCCGAGGGGCGTGCCGAGATCGTTGCCGGGCGCGGTTCCTTCACCGAGGCCTATCCCCTCTTCGGACTCGATCTGCGCGACTACGACGAGCTCTTTGACGAGAAGCTCCGGCTCCTGCTCGAGATCCGTTCCCACGAGAGGGTCACCTGGTCGGGACGGCATCGGCCTCCGCTGCGTGATCAGGAAATCCATCCCCGGTCCCTGCAGGATCCCCTGCCCGTCTGGGTCGGTGTCGGCGGATCTCCCGAGTCTGTGATCCGTGCCGGGTCTCTCGGACTGCCGCTCATGATCGCCATCATCGGCGGGCAACCCGACCGCTTCCGCCTCCTCGTCGATCTTTACCGCGAGGTCGGGGAGCGGTCCGGTCATGCACCCGACCAGCTGAGGGTCGGCATCCACGCCCTCGGGGCCTTCGCCGCGACGACCAAGGAAGCGCGGGATGATTACTTCCCCGGCTACGAGCGGATGTTCGGCCAGATCGGGAAGGAGCGGGGCTGGCCCGCGATCCGGCGCTCCCATTTCGAGGCCCTCTGCGGTCCCGAGGGAGCCCTCATTATCGGCGATGCGGCCGAGGGCGTGGCAAAGATCCTCCACTACCACGAGGTGCTCGGAGGCATCGACCGGATCACGATCCAGATGAGCCCCGGAACGCTGCCGCATCCCAAGGCCCTGGAAGCGATCAGGATTCTTGGAGAAGAAGTTGCTCCTGCTGTGCGGACAAAGCTTGGGCAGAAGTAAAATCAGGAAAAATCACAGGGATGAAGGGGGTAAAAGGGATGGGGAAGAGGCCTTCCGGACTTCACTAAGCGGTCAACCCGCCTCTTAGCAGAGCGTAGGGATAGATGCCGGTTGCATGCCCATCCCCCCAACGCAAACTCAGTCCATACCCCCCCACAAACTCATATCCCTTCAGTTCGTTCCTGCCCGGCTTGATCTCCCTGGCGGGACGATCCCCGCGGCCCATCACGTCGGGTTCCCCGTTGCAGACAGCGCAGGGGCAGGCCTCCCGGAGTCTTTCGAGCGGAAGAAACTGCTCGGTCCCATCCGACCACGAAAGGGCCAGTTCGCTCCCACACGGCACCACCGCCAAAAGTGAGAGAGTCTTTCCGCGCAGTGGCTCAGAGGTGCCGGGGAATTCGGGATCGTTCATGGTCCTTTTTGCCTGGGAGTCTGAAGGCCTTAGGCCTTGTGGGTTAAAAGGCCAACCCCCCTATGACTTCAGCAGCGTGAGGACTGCTTTCTGCGCATGGAGCCGGTTTTCGGCCTGGCGGAAGATCGCATCGGCGTGCGCCTCGAAAACCTCGGCCGTGATCTCCTTGCCGCGGTAGGCGGGGAGGCAGTGGAGAACGTGCGCGCGGGGGGCGGCGGCCTTCACCGCGCGGTCGTTGATCTGGTAGCGCGCGAACTGGGCGGCCCGGTGCTCGGACTCCTCCTCCTTGCCCATGCTGACCCAGACATCGGTGTAGAGAATGTCGGCGCCAGCGGCGGCCTCCTCGGGATCCTCCGTGATGGTGACCTGGGAATCGGCGCGGGCCAGCAGGTCGGCGGGCGGGCGATAGCGCGAGGGGCAGGCAAGGCGCAGCTCGAAGCCGAGCCGGGCGGCCGCCCAGATCCAGGAGCGTCCCATGTTGCAGTCGGCGTCGCCGATGAAGGCGACCTTCACCCCTTCGAGTGAACCCCGGAGTTCGCGGATGGTGAGCAGGTCGGCGAGGATCTGGCAGGGATGCTCCTCGTCGGTGAGGGCGTTGATGGTCGGGATGCCGGAAAGCCGGGCAAAGGTCTCGATGTCCGATTGGCGGAAGGTGCGGATCACGGCCCCGTGGATCATGCGGCCCAGGACCCTCGCGGTGTCCTCGATCGGTTCACCGCGACCCAGCTGGATCTCGGAGGAGGAGAGGAAGAGGACGTCGCCGCCGAGTTCACGGATGCCCACCTCGAAGCTCACCCTTGTCCGGGTCGAGGACTTTGAGAAGAGCAGGCCCCAGCATTCACCGGCCAGAGGACGGGCGGAGTCATGGCCCCGGGTTGCCTTCAGGCGTGCGGCGAGATCGACGACCTCGAGGATCCCGGCGGGGCTCATCGACTCGATGGAGAGGAGATGTTTCATGGAGAAGGGTGATCTATGGATGAATGCGGCCGGAATTCCAAGGGGAGACCGAGCGAATCAACCGAAAAGATGGGCGCAAAATGCGTGAAAATTCACGGGGAGGAAGGGGCTGGGGGAGATGGGACTGCAACCGAGAGCCCGAAAACCCGTGGGCGCGGGAGCATGGGATGCCCATGGTTTTGTGGAGATTCTTCGTGGGCTTTTCAGGTGGTCCGGTGATCCGTTGCCCTTTCCCCGGGGTGGTTTTTGCGCCTTTTGCGGCCGACGCCTCCAGCTCTCCTCCCCCCCCGTTTAACGAACCCGTCTCCGGGAGGCCGGAAGTCCGGCCAGCAAGGCCACGGCGGTCACCGCGAGGCAGGCATGGGCGAAGAGGTCGCCGTGACGTGTGTAGAAGGTCGGCATCGGATGTGCCGGAACGGGGATCGTGGTCTTGAGGATCCCCTGCACGAAGCTGTCGCCCCCGGGTCCCGAGAGCTCCTCCCTGATGCGTCCGAAGCGGTCGATCACGCAGGTGACCCCGGTGTCGGCGACCCGCAGGAGGGGGAGGCCCGTCTCGACGGTTCGGAGCCGGGCATTGGCGAGATGCTGGCGGGTCGCCACGGAGTGTCCGAACCAGCCGTCGTTCGTGAGGGTGACGAGGAGCTGGGCGCCCAATCCGGCGGTCCGCCGGGTCTGGTCGCCGAGCGTGTCCTCGAAGCAGACCAGCGGGCCGAGTTTTACGGGCCGGGAGCCCGCTTCGAGCAGGGCCGGTCCCTTGCCGGGATCGAAGTCGTGGGGAACCTCCCGGCGCTCGATCCATGCCAGCAGGGGGAAGCTCCTGCGGAACGGCACGAACTCGCCGAAGGGAACCAGATGGACCTTGTTGTAGACCTGGGGCGCCGAGGAGCCGGAGAGCAGGATCGCGGAGTTGTAGTCCCCTCGCGGCACATCCTCATAGTGGATGCTCCCGATCAGGAAATCGGCGCGCGATCCCTCCATGAGCCCCCGCACGGCGTTGCCTGTCACCTCGTCGATCAGGAGGGGCCTGGGCGTGGCGGCCTCGGGCCAGACGATCAGGTCGGGATTCCCCTTCAGGGCCTCGCGGGACATCGTGACATAGCGTTCCAGGATCGACTCCTCCTTCCCCTCCTCCCAGTAATCGTAGACGGGGACGTTCCCCTGCAGTCCGGCCACGCGGAGGGGGAACGAGGGAGCGGCCGGGGCGGTGAGGGCCCTCACGCCGTGGCTGAAGCAGATCACGATCAGGAAAAGCGCCGCGAAGAAATCGACATGAGGGGTTGCCCTTCCGGCTAGGATCTCGCGGCCAAGACGGGCCGCCGTGATCGCCAGGGTTGCGGAGGAGAGGATGCAGAGGAAGGTCAGGCCGGCCGTTCCGGTGACGGAGGCGATCTGGGCGATCGTGGGATTCCCGCCCAGGGCCACGCCGAGGGCATTCCAGCCGAAACCGCTGAAGAGGATCCCCCTCAGCCACTCCAGACCCGTCCATGCCGCGGCCGCAAGCAGGGCTGTCAGGAGATTGCGCCCCGAGCCGAGCCACGCGCCCCCCAGCGGACGGAGGAGGATTCCCGCAAAGAGGGCCCAGAGCGCGGGGAAGAGCCCCAGATAGGCGCACAGGGCGATCCATCCGGCGACGGTGACCGTCGTGATCCAGTGCAGGGAGAGCAGGAACCCGGCGGTCCCGGCGACCCATCCCAACCCGAAACAGCGCCTGATCAACGGCCACCCTTTTTTTTCGCCTGCCGGCAGGGGAAGCATCCAGAGGGCCCAGCAGAGGGGAGCGAGGGCCACCCAGGGAAGCCATTCCGGGAAGCGCGGGGGAAGCGGAAGAAAGCAGGAGCCGGTCAGCACCCCCGAGAGCAGGGCCAGGATCCATGGAAGGATGGGGCTGGTGCGTCGGGAGGGGACGTTCTCTCCGGCAGGGACTGTCATCGGGGCCGGGGAGAGGGGGAGGCAAGCGCCTCCGGCGGAACCGTCCCGTCGATCGTGACGGCGCAGGGCGCGCCCGCAGGCAGGTAATGGCGGGGCTTCCCGCCGGAGGAGGAAGGGGAGGAGGCCATCGGCACCCGGCCGGTCTCTCCGGCTTCCCCGCGCAACGCGACGGTCACGATCCCCGTGGCGGGATCCACCGAGAGGACATTGCCGTCCAAAAGAGCGGGATCCTGCCCCACCGTGATGCGGGCCATCATCCCGGGCCGGATGCGGGCGGCCTGATCCGGCGGAAACCCGGCCCTGATCCGGCTTTCGGGCCACTGGTTGACGAGCACGGTCGCGTTCGTGCTCGTCTCTACGACGGAGGCGCGCGTGCTGGTGAAGACCATGCTGCGGTAGTTGCGGAAGGTCATCCATGTCCCGAGGATGCAGAGCGAGAGCAGGACCACGACAAGGATCCAGCCGCTGTTGGGACGCGATCCCCCGGCATTCATGGCGCGGGTGCGGCGGGGCCTCCCGCCCCCTTCAGGTCGGAGGCCTTGGGGGGAAGCATGATGTCGGTCGGGGAGAAGGGCTGGCGTTTCCCCTTCTGGGAGGCCTTGTTTTCCTCGCCCGTGATCGGGAAGGCGTTCACGAGTTTGGCCTCCTCGACCATCGTCATGCCGGAGGGGATCACGAAGATGCCGTCCTTCACCGGGGCGTCGACGATCAGGTTGGAGACCTGCCGCCCCCCCACCATGACGGCGAGGACCTTCCCCCGGCCCGTGTGCTCGACGGAGTACTCCGTCAGGAGATTCGCCCCGTGGCCGTCGAGCCGCAGGTAGGCCCCGCCGGTACCGTCGGGTGCCTTGAAGGGCAGGACCGACCGGATGTCGTGCTCGTTGAGCAGGGGCATGATGGCCAGAGCCGTCTTCCGTCCGTCCAGCAGGACCATCGGGACGCTGAACTTCTCGCCATCCTCCGGACTCGCCTCCCCGTGGATACGGATCGTGAAGACCTCCTTTTTCCTGTTGGAGCCGCCCGCATGGGCGGGGGAGAGCGAGGCGGCGCAGAGGGCCGCCGCCAGGACTCGCGCCGTGAATGATCTCATCCCGCGACTCTACCGGCCGGGGATAACATTTGCAACCGGTGCCCCCCTCGGGTTACGCCTCATGGGATGCGCCCGCACGCCCCACGTTCCCTCACCCCGGCACGGCCCGCCGTGCCGTTGACGGCGATGGCGCTCCTGCTCGCCTGCCACCCGCTTTCCGCGCAGCAGGGCAACCCTCCCGCACAGGCCGCCCCTGCGGATGCCTCGGGGGACGCCGCCTTCCTCAGCAACGCTCCCTCGGTGCCGGCTCCCTCCCCGGAAACCGTTCCCCCGGCGACCTCCGCTCCCGCCGCCGATTCCCCGCAGCCTGCGGCCTCCCCCGTCACCCCGGCCGATTCCCTCACCCCGCCCCCGGAGCCCTCTCCCTCCCCCTCGCCGACCGCGGACACACCCGCCCCCAAGACTCCGGGCACGGCCGACGTCAGCCGGTCCGAGATCCGGGATATCTCGGTGCAGGGGCCCGATGCGGAGAGCCCGTTCTTTGTCGAGCGACAGGAGGCCAGGCAGGCCCTTGCCCGGGAGGCCCGAGAGGGATTCGGGATGTACGTCCCCAAGCCGCCCCACCCGCCGGTCGGCAAGCAGGTGAGGAAATTCCTCAACGGACTGATCGGCCGGGGAGCCGACGGCAAGTCCCAGGGTGCGGCCCCGATCACCGTGACCGTGGACCCCTCCGACTTCTCGCTCGCCTCGACCGGCGAGATCGAGGTGACGCTCCGCCTCACCAACCAGCGCCGGCACGAGATCGAACTGCTCTATCCCGACAACCAGCGCATCGAGATCCTCGTGAAGGATCCCGCGGGGGCCGTCGTCTCGAAATGGTCCCAGGACCGCGCCTTCGAACACACCGAGGGATACGTCGAGGTCAACCCGAAGGAATTCATCTGCTACACCGAGCGCCTTCCGACCGCCGGGATGAAGGCCGGAGTCCCCTACACGCTGGAGGTTTCCATCGCGAACCAGACCGGCTACACCGTCACCAGCAGGGTCACGCCGAAGCCCTGATCAGGGGGATCCCTGACCCGCTTCCCCGGGCTTTCGCCCGGCAAAATAGTCCCTTGTCGCCCGGTGACGCGCCGCGAACATCGCCAGGAAGACCAGCCTCAGGAGGGTGCGGTCGAGCAGGCGCCCGAGAGGACCGAAGCGGACGGCATACTCCACCCGGTCGGTCATGACCGTCCCCTCCCCGTCGCGACGGAAGAGATGGCTGTGCCGCCAGTGGCGGAAGGGTGAGACCACGGCCCCGTCGACCAGTCGCTCCGGTCCGACGGCCTCCTCCCAGATCCCGGTCCAGTCGAGGGGAAGGCCGAACTGACGGATCCTCAGGCGGAAGCGATCCCCGGCCGAGGCCGGGACCGTGCACTCCACGCGCTCGACGACAAGCGACCGGGGTGAGATGCGGGTGATGTTGCGGGGATCCTCGTGAAAGGCGTAGACCGCTTCCGGGGCGGCCTCCAGCCTCACGCTCCGCTCGAAGATCTCGAAGGACTGCATGTCGCCGAGCCAATCAGGAAGCCGTCCCGGCGGGAAGCCCGCTCCGCAGCGGGGAGAAAAATCATTGCCAACCTGAGGCCAAGCCACTACCCATGCACGGGTACCGACACAACCCAACCAACCATGTCTGAAAAAACCATCGAAGAAAAAGTCCGTGACATCATCGTCGAGCAGCTCGGCGTCACCGCCGAACAGGTCACCCCGGAAGCCTCGTTCATCGAGGATCTCGGCGCCGATTCCCTCGACACAGTCGAGCTTGTCATGGCCTTCGAGGAAGAGTTCGGCGTTGAGGTTCCCGACGAGGACGCCGAGAAGCTTCAGAAGGTTTCCGATGTCGTGAAGTACATCGAGGAGAAGCAGGCCAAGTAAGCCCCTTTCCAAGACTTTCCGCGAAAGCCGCATCCGCGAGGGTGCGGCTTTTTCCTTTTCCCCTTCGGTCAGGCTGACCAAGAAAGAGGCTTGCAGAGACAGGGAGAATCGGAGAGTTTCTCACTCCCGCCGGTATCCCCCGGCGGGACTCCTTCCGGGGCTAAGTAGCTCAGTTGGTAGAGCAGAGGACTGAAAATCCTCGTGTCGGGGGTTCGATTCCCTCCTTAGCCACCACCCCTCCCCATTCCCTTTGAATGGAGGACATTCTCCGTGACTTTCCCCGTCCCGATCGGAGAACCTGCGGGAAGTATCCCCCCCGTGCCGTCCCCAGGATGAAACGCCTCCCCCTCCTCCTGATCCCGATCTTCGCGGCGCAGTCGCTGCAGGCATCGCAGGTCGCCCTTCTCAAACCATGCCGGATGGATCTCCTGCGCGAGGGACGCCCGGTAGGATTCGTGATGCTGCCGGCAGGCACCCGCGTCGATCTGGTCTCCAA
>Ga0007827_10000431_pt1 | contig 13638 bp, 23 predicted proteins | sample CryBogCBE16Jul07_FD_60332 | JGI IMG/M metagenome (GOLD analysis project Ga0007827, IMG submission 60332) | Freshwater microbial communities from Crystal Bog, Wisconsin, USA - CBE16Jul07 | ecosystem: Environmental > Aquatic > Freshwater > Lake | place: Crystal Bog, Wisconsin, USA | collected...
CGCGGTTGTTGCGATTTGTGTGGTATTGGTTCCAGATGCTGCCGTTGGTGCTGTTGGCGTTCCTGTAAATGCCGGAGAATTTAAAGGCGCGTAAAGCGTTAAAGCAGTTACTATAAACGCTGTCGTTGCAATATTTCTACTATTGTCGCCGGTTGTTGGTGTTGGTGCTGTTGGTGTTCCTGTAAATGCCGGAGAAGATAAAGGCGCATAACTTACAACTGTTGCCGCTACGAATGCCGTGGTAGCTATATAGTTGTTATTGCTACCTGTTGTCGGTGTTGGTGCAGTTGGCGCACCGGTTAAAGCTGGCGAAGAAATTAATACAATCGGTTTACCTATTGATCCGTCCCCGGATATATTGCCAGCTGTGTAAACGGTCGATGTTACCGGCGTGCCGGTACTATTTCCGAAAACTATTGACATACTATAAATAGGTTTTTTTGATAACGATTAGCGAATTTGTACCGGTTCCCGTAAAACTATAAACATACTGCGTTTTATCCAGTTCGTTGATATTTCCGTTTAAGCTGACAAAATCGTTAGGCAGTAAATTAATAACGTTGTTAATTATGACATTACTCGTTCCTGTATTCCAAAATGCAATTTCGTTGCAATTTGAATTTATCCAGGGGCTGGTAACTGTTGAAAAAGCCTGAAAAGTGTAATAATAGGTTGCGCCGCCCTCTATTAAAATTTGTCCGTTTTTTACTGCCTGGGGGTTTATCATTGTGGTAAAGCGTTTATTTTATTAATTAAATTACTTAGATCGGATTGCGTTAAACCTCTTTTAAATAAAGAACCTGTTAACGATGTGATAAGATCCGCGCCATAAATGTAATAAAGATAGGCCGCAATTCCCGCGCATTGTGTTTGCGTTGTTACACTATCAAAACAGCCTAAAATAGTATTTGCGTTTGAGGTTAGAGAAAGCAGTGAGCTAAAAAAACCGGGGTTCACTTGCGACCAAAGATTTTCAGCAACTACTGCCGTTTGTATGCCGGTAAAGTCGGTGCCGTTTTGATTTTGGTTAAGTTGTTGATACCACTGCTGTAAATTACTTACAGATCCGTAAACCTGGCTTTGTGCTGTACGCAAAAAATTTGCGCCGGCCTGTTGGAACGGTGTAAAGTTATAGCTAAACGGGTTTTCATTCGGATTTGTTACTATTGCATTTTGAACTGTTGCGGCGGCCACAGGATCGGACGCGCCAACGTCATTTAATAGCGGTTTAATAACAAAAAAATACGCTGCAACTCCAAGGCCGATCTTAACCAATAGGTCTTGTATATGTTCGTTATTTTCCTCACTCATAACTTTTATTTATTGTGGATAATCTTTATTTAAGAATTTTTCAAGGGTTTCGTCCGTTTGCATTGGCAAAATTAAAACAGGGGCGCCGGTCGTTTGCGGTTGTGAATATGGCGTTGTTATAATATTTGCAGGTGGTAAGTTTACCGGGGGCGGCACTGTTGGCGGCGTTATTTGTGTAACTGGTAAAATTTGCGGCGGCGTTGGTGCTGCCGGGGCCTGTGTGCTTTGTACTAATATATTATTATTTGCCAAGTTTGACGCTGTTACGGTTTGCGCCGGTTGCGTTGTCATTGGTTGTTGTAACATAGGTAAAATTGGGGCCGCAACTGCCGGCGCCGTTGTTGTTGCTGCGGGTTGGCTTTTATTGTAAAGATAATAAGCCAGGGCGCCGCCACCAATTAGCCAAAATATAGTATTATCCTTCATTGCCGTATGATGCTGAACTGTCATAAATGCCGCTTGTTTCATCTACGGCGCTATTGTCTGCCGGTGCCGTGTATGTAAAAGTCGGGTTTGTTATTGTTGCCGGTACCACTAATGAATTTTCAGTAGTTAATGCAGCCGGGGCCGGTGCTTGTTGTTGGGTTGTTGGATCGGGTTCAATGCCATAATATGCAGATCCTGGCGGGTTGCCAAAAATGTCGCTGCCTGCGGGGCCTGTCGTGCTTACCGTTGTTAGTTGTGGTTGCCCTGCCGGCGTTGTTAGGCCACCTCTAAAAAGATTTAACACACTACTACCCGCCGACAATAAACTGGTTAACGGGTTTGCTTGGTTTGGTAACGTTTTAGTTGTTAATTGGCCGGCGGCGTTTAATATTGGTTTGGTACCGGGTGCCGTGGCCGGTGCCTGTTGGTTTTTTGTAATAAAATACAATACTGCGGCGCCCAGACCGATATATAGTAGTGTGTTATCTTTTGCCATTGTGTTATTTTCTTAACATTGATAAAAGCCATTTAAATTGGCTTGGGTTGCTGTCGGCCATATCAGCTAAAAGTGTAAGATCTGCGGCCAGATCGCAATGATCCTGCAATCTTACTAAAGCATCGTTAATAATTTGCAGTTTGTCGTTTTCTTGTTCCGGCGCTGCTGCATTTACGCCGTTAATTGCTACGCGGGGGGCCTGGGTTTGTTGTGTCATTGGTGGTAAAAATTTATTTACTATTGAAGCTATTACGCTACCGATTACTGGGCCGATATTTGGATTTTCTAAAATGCCGTTTATTTTCCCCCAAAGTTTTTCAGTAGGATCTATTTCTGGTTCTGTTGTTTCGGCTAACTTTTCATCAATTAGTCGGCGGTGTTCGGCCATATCTTCGCGGATTCCGGCGATCGCCTGAATCATTCCGTAATCGGGGCCGGCTATTTGGGTTTGACCTGGTGCATTAAACCTAAAAGGAATACTTTCAACTATTGGGCTGTTCCATTTATACGCCTTTTCTGGTTCGGATTGAATACGCAAGTAATATAGTGAGGTATCGCCAGGAACATCGTTGACACTTAACCACCTTAAAATTTTGTTCCTGGCTTCCTCTACATCAGTGCCGTTAAATTGCGTTGCCTTTTCGCGAGAGTTCCACCAAATGCTAAAATAAGGGACGCCCTCGTTAGTTTCGTCCCAGTAATTTAGTAAACCCTCAACGCCTATTTTTGCCGGTCTTTCTGCCATTTTTTTAAATTTAATCACTATATGCGACGTCAAACAATACCGAAAGGTTTGATGTATTGCCTAAAGCCGATGTAAAAGTAACAAATGATTTCTCCCATGTTACAATTTGGCCAGCTAAATCTGGCAAATTGAAAACATATGGATCCGTATGATTATCGATGTTGTGAAACGTCCAAAGGCTGCGATATTGTACATACTGCCCTGACGGCTGCGTTCCGTTGCCGTTACTGTTAAAATCAGGATCAGCAAAATACAGCGTTAAATAAGCTGTTTTCATTTCTGCCGATGTAATTAATGCGTTACCACTTATAGGGCTTGCCGCTACGTCGTTAATACTGTATACCTGAAGCTGCCACATTCTTCTATTTTGCAAATACGTTTGTGGCGTGAATTGAAACTGTGTTTGCGTGCTGCCGCCGGTTTGCCCTTGTATAACAAGCTCAACAAGCTGGGTTTTTCTTAGTTGCATAATTTTGAAAATTAAGCGCGGCCCGATTAGGTGGCCGCGCTAATATAAAACACCTCAATTAATTAGTTAGATGCGCCCAGGCAAACGTTTTGCGCTCTGATACCCTCTACATATAGTGCAGCATAAGTATTTGCGTCAATCGTTCCGATTGATTGCGGTAAACTTACAGATACAGTAGTTTGATAAGTACCGCCAAAAACTACGTTAGGTTCCCATGGCAATAATAGTGTGCCGTCAAATTGTGTAACGGGGCTATTAGTTGCCGCGGTTAGCTGGGTTTGTGGGATCTGTAAAAATTTAGTCATTGCGTAGTTAGGCACAATAACGCTATTATTTACGTTAATCGACAAATTACCATTATAAAACGAGTACAAGCCAGCTGCACCAGTCGGAAAAGTTTGCGCGTTCGGATAAGTTTGAGGCGCGTAAGCATAGCCCGATGAGCTAAAAATGTACACCCATATTTTACTAACAAAAACGGCGTCCTGTTGGTTTAAGCGTACTTCGTCAGGGCGTATAGTCGTGCCTGTGTTATTTTGATTTGATAAAATTTGCCAGGTAAAGCTGGTTGCTGTTGCGTTCAAAGGAATAATTGAACGTAAAAAAGATTGAGTTAATATTGCATTTTCAAGTGCAGTAGCCGAAACGCCCGGCGTTTTTGACAAAAGGTCGTAAGCCTGTTTATATTGGGCTCTTTCACCTGGTCCTGATAAAAATATAGATGCCATGATCTAAAATAATTTAATGGTTATTTGATAAAAATTGATTGATTGAAAATTAACCTACAACAGATTTCTTTTTTATACCGGCAACAAAGGCCAGGTTAGACTGTCCGGTTTCGCCGATACGATTAGTAGCGCCTGCAATATATTTAATATTGCCCATAGAATTAAGGCCGTTTAATTTATAGGTCATTGTTCCAGGTACGCCGGAAATTATACCGGTCGCTACTACTGCGGTGGTGCCGCCGTTTGCAATCATTCCGTAACCAATGCCTTTCATTAATGTGCTTTTAGTTTCTTTAGCAATAAACACGCCGGCGCCAATTTGTGCCAGGCCAGTAAATAGCGGGTTAGCTTGTTGCGATGGTATTACTTTACCAATTAATACGGCAACTTCACGGCCTGCTATTGCGCCTAAAGTTATGCCGCCGGCAAGTTGTAATAAATCAGTTAAACCGCCGGAAATTGCGCCCATTCTACGGCGGCGGCGGTGATGGTGGTGTTTAGTTACTCCGCTTACCTTGCGGCGTTTCCTGTGCATTTTGTACTTTGCCATGTTGTTGTTTTTGTTTATAAGTTTTTGAATGTGGATATGTTGTTAACAATTTCGTCGTTTTCTGTGAAAAACTCAATGTCGCCTTTTTTGCGTGTTATATGCAAATCGTTAATATCTGTTAAATATCGCTGGGCATAACCTTTATAAGTTTTGCCCGATTGATCCGTAATTAAAAGCAGTCCGGTAAATTCTACAACAGAATTTTTACCTATAAAAATCGGGGCTTTGCCTTTCATTTTATGCATGTTTTTTTAAATGTTCAATTACATCATAAACGCGATTATATTGCCGTTTATAATGGTTTTTAGTAGCCGTAGTTTTTGAACTTTCTACGCGCGCCTTAAACGTTTTTAAAAGACTTTGCGCCATTTGTAGTTGGCTGGTGCTGCGCGGCTTTTTAATTCCCGATACTACGCAATGCTTAATTTTTTTGACCTCTTTAAGTTTGCCGACGGTTGAGCGTTTTTTTGCTGCTGGTTTAATTGCAATTTTACGCGCTGATGGTTTTTTTGCTATTTTCTTTTTAACGCCCGATAATTTACCTGCGCGATAATCGGCGCCTGCCTTTTTTAGTGCTGCCTGGTAAGAGATATTTCTAACTGTTTGCAGTTCTTTTGCTTTTTTGCGAATTGTTTCTAAAGGTGTGGCCATTTTTTTTAATTGTATTGTGATACTAAGTTATCAATCGCGGTATTTATTACGGTTGCGTGCTGCGGGTTTGCCTGTGCCAACATTGGCAAAATATCTTTTGCAACTGCGGCGCCAGTAACGAGAATTTCAATTTCCTTATCATTTAAAATTTTATCATTTGCGCCATTTATTGCACTTTCAAGTTTTGTGGCTGCGCCTGCTGCAACTAATGAAGCGCCGCCAGTTGCCGGCGCGAGTAACGTACCTGCTACGCCTGTTGCAACTTCTAATAACGTTTTTAAAAAGCCGCCGCCGGATGATTTTGGGTTAGGTGGTGGTGGTATATAGTTTGCGCCAGATGGCGGCACAAGGGGCAAAAATATACGTTGTTCAGCCACGCCATAAATATTCCAATGCGTTTGAATTGCATCATTGATATTATTCATTATTACGCCGTTGTGTTTTTGTCCTATCCAGGTAGGTAGACCTTGTTGTAGATCCAAATAGTTACTTAGATATTGTGCTTTTTCGGCGTTTGTTAATTGATAATTGACGTTGCCCAGATTAGGATTTTGTGCCAGTAAAGTAGTATAATTAGCAACGGTGTAAAAACTACCGTTACCACCTTTTAGCCCGCTATTGATCCCGTAAAGTTGCGGAGATGTATTTACTGCTAAATTGCTGCCATCTGGTGTTGGGGTTGTGGCCGGCGTTGTTGCTGCCGCCGCTTGTTTGCTATTATATATAAAATATAAAGCTGCTGCGCCGGCGCCGATTAATAATATATTATTTTTTTTAGCCATTACTGCAATAAATTTATAAGAGTTTCAAACGGGAAGCCATTAGTCGCAAAATATTGTTTTATTTCAGTGTTTACTATATCGGGGTTATTTTGAAGAAATGTTTTAATATTAAACAAATTTAAATTTACCCAAACTAAAAAATTTGATATTGCCGCTTGTTTATTTACAACTTGTGTATTACTTGCCGGGGCCGTTGGGTTGTCATTTGGGCCGCTTAATTTATATAATGCCATGGGTTTACGATCTTGCCAATAATTAGGTTTTTTATCTTCGTTAAATTCATTTAATACGGGGTCAATCCATATTTCGCCCTGTTCTGTATTTACTACTACAAAAACGTGCGCCGCGGCTTTGTCGTTGTTGTATGATGCAAACCTATACGACCAGTTCCAGTTTGTAGGTTTTTTTCGTTGTATGGCCGCTAAAATTCCCGCAATCATTAGCGAAAAATGTTTGCAGTCTACCGGGTTATTTTGGTCTAAAATCCGGGCCGGTGAACGAACGGTTTGATCGTGTACGCTTTCGGCATCGTATTTTAAATTGTGTTTTAAAAAGTTCCAGATTCTTTCAGACGTTGTATAAATATCGCCGGTGTCAAAGTATTCTGTTATATTATCGTAATCTCTTGCAAATTCGTTGTGAACTTTTAAGATATGTTTTATAATATCTTGCTCGTCCTGGTTATTGACTAACAAAATTTCCCGGTTACGTTCCGGCAATTTATTTTGAACTGCTGAAATAGAAACCATTTAGCTATTACTTACAAAATTTTGCGTTATGTTAAACGGTATTGCTGCCGGTATGCCGGCCACGTTTATATTACCTTCTATATTAAATGTTAAATTGCCGGTTGCGTTTGCAATTACGTTTAAAATGCCAGTAGGTAAACCTAAAATCGAAGCCTGAAAATTTAGATCTATAATAGTTTGCGCCGTTGGTGCTATTGTTACCGGCGTTAAAATACTTAGCGTTCCGATTGGGGTATTTTGCGCGCTTAAATCGGCCACCAGTGCGTTAATCGTTAACGGTTCGTTGGTTACGTTTATAATTAATAAACTAACTTTTGCGTTTGGAAAAGCTGAAAGATCTATTGAGTTAAAACTAACGTTTAAATCGCTTGCTGTTAAAGCTATGTTTGCATATTTCCACGCGATTAAACCACCAACGCCGGCTAAAATTAATATTGTTGTCGTTTTGTTGCTCATGTTAATTATTCCAAGTATTTACCTCGTCATTGCGGCGGTTTATCAAACTTTGTAAAACTGTTGCGCCTTTATTTATAGTGATATAATGATTAGGCAGCCATGCCGCTACGGCGTCCGGTCCATTGTTTACAAATTGAAAGATTAAACCATTTAATGCGCCGGGTCCTGCGTTATATCCTAAATCTATTGCTGCATCATATTGGCCCTGTGTAAATGTTACGCCGGCGTTGTTGATCTGTGCAATTAATGGCGCCAGATCATTATTTAAAAATTTAAGCGCCTGCGCCTGGTCTATTGTCGCAGTCATTAAATAATTTTCGCCTGGTTGTATCTGGTGGCCGTACCCTATTGAATACGTAGTATTTTGGTTTGGTGGGTCTGCGTATGCTGTCGGGCTAAAACTTTCGGCGCTAATTATGTAATTAATGGCGTTTTGTGATGGAGAAATAGCGCCGGCGGTTGCGTTTGCGTTTTGCGACAATAACAAAAAGCCAACAACTGCCGCGCCACCAATTAATAAAACCGTTTTTGTTTGTTGATCCATAGCAAAAAAGCGCCTTTATGCGTGCCTTGCCTGGTTTTTCAAATATGGATAAAATTTTTTTTAATTGGGCAAAAAAATAAGTGTTTTTTTTTTGATATTTTCGCGCATTAGCGCGAGCAAAAAAAACAGGTATTTATTTAAAATGGTGCATCCTGTTGGGTAGGTATTTCAAAATATTGGTCGATTGTATCTAAATCGGCTTTTTTTATTTTGTAACTGTTGTATTTATCGGCGTTATCCCGCGGCTGATAATTGATAATTAACATTTTTTCAAGTTTGGTTGCTTGCGTTGGCGTACACAAAATAATTCTTACCGTGTATTGATTTTTGTTTAGTTTGTTTTTATAGGTTACGACCTGTTCATATTTTGCGTTCCATGTTTCAAAATGCCGGTACAATGTGCGGTATAAATTCGTACCAGAATAACCAACGTAAACAATAACGTTATTTTCTTTAATAATATAAACGCCGCTTTTGTTTTTTGTTTTCGGGTACCTGGTTATTTTTCCGGCCTGGTTGCCTTGTATGTACGGCGTTAAAAATTTAAACTTTTTCATGTTTACGAATTTGCAAATAATGTGCAATTAATATAAAAATTAATTTTTGGCTTTGGTGGTTGTGGCGGGCCAGGATCTGAAACAATGGCCGGCGCTTGTCTTTGATAATTATAGATTTGGTTAGTATTATTAAAAAATTCTTGTTTTAATCTTTCGGTTAAAACCTGGTAGGCGGGGCCAGATTTGAATTTATAAATATTACAATGGTCAGTTTCTACTTTTATAATATTTTCTACTTCGATTTGCCGTTCAATTTCATTCATAACAGCCTGGTCTTGCATGGTTTCGTAATATGATCCCGCTTTTAAATTTAGTGAACAGTCCCAAACTTTGCCGCCGACATTTTCCTGATTTTGTACGGTTTTAGTTACTTCGTTTACTATATTCCAGTCGTTGGCCGTATAATCAGAAATATCTTTTTTGCCTATTGTTTTTTGTATTGCTGCTTTATATTTTTTTTCGATTGCGTCCGAAGCATTTAAAACTGCTTTTGTAATATACTTAACAGGGTCTCCAATTTTGTAAAGTGCGTGAACATCTGTACTATTTGGGTTATAATGGCCGTATTTTTTAAAATATGTGTCCAAGTACCCGCAATTTTTTTGCAGTTCGTTCCACTTGTCGCGCATTTCTTGCCATGGTATATATGTGTCGGTAGTTAAATGGTAGTGTAATTGTTTGCAGTCTTTTCTATTGGCTTGTAGTTCTGCTTTCCAAACGTAGGATTTTAGCCCGTGTTTGCGCTTCATCCATAATAGCATCGGTTCGAGTAAATTTTTGGCGGCTTCGTTTGCCGGTACTTTTTTACCAAAACTATAAATTGTAAACGTTATAAAATTGACGCTGAATTTTATTTTGTGGTGGTTTTGCTTAATTACGGTTTTTTCTTTTGCGCCTGTTATTAATAATTCCAGCGCTTTAGTTAATCGTTTTTTTGCGCCTGGGCAAAGTACGCCGGTGTAAGTTTTTTGCAGTTTTAAATTTTCTGCGGCTTGTTTTTGTTTGTGGGATCTGCTAAACGGATCATCTGAAATATACCTGTTATAGTGTATAATTTGTTTAGATCGGATTTGTAAATGTTCAACTAACATAATGTTGCGGCCTGGACTGTAAAACTATTGTTTTGTTTTATTACTTGCAAGATTTTATCTCTTGGCATTTTGTCGAGCAATGGTACGTATATGATAAACCAATATAAAAACCTGTTTACGGGCTTGTAAATGCTTTTTAATTGTGCATAAAAAAACCCGGCTTAATTGGGCCAGGTTTAAATTTAAAAGATCTTGTTTTATTGGTATATCTCTAAAATAGTAAGATAATAGTAAGGTTCCTGAACGTTTTGTAAAAATGTTTCTGCGGTTTCGCGATCTGTACAATAAATCAAAAATTTATAGGGGGTAAATACAAACTGTATATCTATATCTGTAGACGTTTGTATTTCAGCAACTACAAAAAGTTTTTGTTTGGCTTTCATTTTGTTTAAAATTTAGGGTTTTTAAATAAACGTTGTAAATGTTTTAATTCCGGGGTGCCGTCCGGGCCGGTCATTGTGTACGTGTCGCGATTGCTAAAAAATTTTGGGGTGTCCTCGTCTGCCGGTACGCCTATAAAAATCATCCCGTAAACGTTAATAATAACGTAGCTGTTATGATCTGCCGTTAATCTGATTTGAGAATAATTTGTTAATTGTTTGGCTTTTTTAATTGCCAGATTAAGATTTTCTACGGTACGCTGTGCCGTGGTTACTGCGGTAAGTTCCATAATGTTGCGGATTAAATGTTAATTTATTGGCGTAAAGTAAATTAAAAGTTTTCGTTTTATAAAGTTTTATTTACGGTTTTTTTACAATGGTTGCCGATCTGACGAATTTTAAAAAAATAAGGGCAAAAAAAAACCGACCTTATTAAAGATCGGTTTAATGTCGTGCTGACCGGCGCCCAGGTTATTGTTTGGGGTTGTTCCGCAACATTGCCTTTATTCGTTCGCCTGGGCGTTCAAATATAGGATTTTTTTATTATGCAAAGAAAATTAAATAAATAGATAAAAACAGCATAAAAACAATTACAAACAGTGTAATTTTTTCGTGAATTGTCATTTTTTGGTTTTCATCCATTACCCTAAAATTTTTAATGCGGCTAGCGTGTTATTAACAACGTAAAAGGGATTTTTTCCCTCTATTTTGCTTTCAATACAAAAACTTTCGGTATAAATATCAATTTCAACTTTTTTATTGATATGATCCTGGTTTATATTAAAATCATTTATGCGCTTTTCGCCCAGGATTTGAATAAGCCATTGTTGCTCTTTTCCTTGTTTTTCGCCGAAGCTATTAACATAGGCCGGCACTTCTACGACTAAATATTGAATAGGTGTTTGTTTTTCATCGATTAGTTTTTGAACTGGCATTACAACCCGTAAAAAACCTTTTAAATCTTTAATTTTTGCCATGGAACTTAATTTTTAAATTATTGATACATTGGGTTTATTCTGATCGTCTACCGGTGGGATAGTGTGTTTTTCAATGTCAATATTTGACACGTTGCCGGGAAGTGCTGCTTCCTCTACAATGTTTCTAATTTGTGGAAATTGCTGCCCTCGGATATAATTAACTACCTGGCACGCTGGGTTGCTACATTGATGATGATAAGAGGGTTCTTTTGCTTCCAGGTGTGAGCCGGTGTATGTCATGTATCCGGCTTTACATTTTTCGCACAATCTTTGTACAAAAATGGTTTCTACGCTAAATTTTAAATCTGTCATTTTACTTAATTATTTTAAAGTCTGTTTCTTTTAAGTCTATTGTTGTCGTTTTTTTGGTTTGGCCGGTTACAATCCGATCAGCTGCTTGCTCAATAGTATTATTAAGTTTTACCGTTAAAATTTTAACGGCTGCTTTTAACAGTTTTTTTTCCCATGATTTCATATTAATAAAATTAGATATAATGCCCACAAAGCCAACAATAGTAAACCCATGGCCGCAATAATTGAACAAAAAAACAGGAATTTAAAAACTTTATAAATCATGCTGCGGCTAATGAGTTTTCAAATATATAAAAGTTTTGATAAAAAAAAACCGGGGCCAATGGCCACCGGCAAAAATCCCAGGCTTCGGCGATTTTATTTTTTTATACGGGGTAAGGCAGTTGCTCAAGACAATACCATACTTCAGCCGTTACAGTTCCCGTAATTGTTAGCGTTAAAGTCATCGTTGATCCCGATGATATGGCAATAGTGAACGGATTACTATAAATTGAACCTGTCGAAGTTAATGATCCGCGCGCTATATTGTAGGCATTGCTGGCCGCGTCAATTCCGGTTGCCGCTAATGCTGCCGTCCCGGTTCCTGAATTGTAAGAAAAGTTAGTATTTAATCTATATAAATTTATACCAGGGCCGGGATTTGTGTATGTAAAAACCACCGTTGTCGATGTGATAGCCGGAAATAAATTTGCTTTGACAATTTTAGGCGTATTTGATGCGGCCGGTATATTCCCATATTGTGCAAACTGTTTAGGATTTGAAACGTTATAGAGCTGCTGCCCTATTATTCCATTATTTAAAATATTGTCGTTTATTATGATTCCGTTTGTTGAATCAATAGATATACCGATTAGGCCGGTTCCATTTGTTACCACATATTCCCAAACATTAGAAATAATATTTTGATAATATCCGGATCCGTTAACGCCTTGAATTAAAATTTGATTTGATCCGCTAATATTTATAACAGGGGACGCGGTAACTGTTCCGCCTAATTGTACGGGGTTTGCCGGTGATCCGTTACCGGTTATTCCGTTGCTGGTTGTAACTGTGGCCGTTAAATTAGCGGCGCCGTTTGAGTTTCCTAATAGTATGGGCATAATCTTAATATATACGGGCTATTCTCATATTTGCATTTGAATGTACATAAATTTCAAATTGCCCAACTTGTCCGTTTGTTATCGTTAAACTTGTGCCACCGGTTAAGGCGCTATTTGCTGACATCCCCGACGGCAAGGCAATAGTAACCAATGACGCGCCGCTAATATTATCAACGTTAAATGTAAACCTTGTTCCCTGATTTGCAGAAAGTGCCGTAAATATATTAGAAACTGTATCGAGCGTAATTGTAGTAGGGGCTGCGCTTGTGCTGGTTATAGTACCGGCTAAAATTTGGGCTGCGGTTGCTGTTCCTGTTGAATTTATAGCTGATAATGTAGTATTTGTTTGTCCCGAATATACATAGATCATTTTGTTAACGCCACTATTTACTACGGGTATTTGAAACGCTGACGGGGCCGATGCTGAAAATATAAAAATTCCGCCAAAATATGCTTGACTTCCAGCAACATATAATGAGTAGTTATTTGTTCCTGCCAAAGATGCGGAATTTACGTAAAGAGTAGCCGTATTTGTTACCGTCGCGCCGCCTGATGTAACTGTACCCAGCGTATTTATAACAGTATTACATAAAAACGGGTGAGTTCCTGTTGATGCTGTTGTAACTGCTGCCGATCCTATTATGACTGTCGAATATCCATAGCCTGTTGTTAATGTTTGGGTAGTTTGCGCATTTGATGATACCCTTAAATTAACGTTTGACGCGCCGCCAAAAATTAGCGTTGATTGATTAGAAAAATAAAGTTGTGTGTTTGCAGCTGCATAAAAATTATTTGTTATAGGTGATAATTGCGTTGAAATACCACCATTAAAAACAGATAGTCCCGAATAAACTAATAGACTGGCCTGTTGTGTAATCGTCACATTAGTTCCGGCCACAGGCGGACCTAATATTGATAAAGTAGATGCGTTTGTATATGTTACGGTATTGCTGGCATTTATTGTTGGAACGGATATTTGATTAACTGACATGTAGTTAAATAAACCTGTTCCGGTTGTGTCTGTGTAAGTTGCTGGTGCTATATAAAAATTAATACCTGTACCGAATAGAAAATTATTATTTGCCCAAACCGGCGCGCTAAAATTTCCCGATGTATAAATTCCGTTTTGTACGGTTAAATTACCGGTTAACGTGCCACCGGTTAGCGGTAAATACGCGCCGTTTGCTGTTTGGACAAATGCGGTTGTTGCGATTTGTGTGGTATTGGTTCCAGATGCTGCCGTTGGTGCTGTTGGCGTTCCTGTAAATGCCGGAGAATTTAAAGGCGCGTAAAGCGTTAAAGCAGTTACTATAA
>Ga0007827_10000446_pt1 | contig 13494 bp, 13 predicted proteins | sample CryBogCBE16Jul07_FD_60332 | JGI IMG/M metagenome (GOLD analysis project Ga0007827, IMG submission 60332) | Freshwater microbial communities from Crystal Bog, Wisconsin, USA - CBE16Jul07 | ecosystem: Environmental > Aquatic > Freshwater > Lake | place: Crystal Bog, Wisconsin, USA | collected...
TCACCCAGCGGGTACTGGCCTCGCCAGTATCTCGCCCACGGCTCCCAGCCGTGGGAGTGTCATGCCGCAGGCAGTCCGAGTTAGCTCGGATGGCCGATCCGGAAGGATCGCCAGACAAACGGCACAAGAGGAGGGCCTTCCCGATTCACGTCGATGGGATTCAGTCTTTTTGAACCTTTTTGATCACCGGGATCACCATCCAGGTGAAGATCCCAAGCCTGTTGTAGGCACGCTATCGCATCATCCGGGTTCAATGCATCGGCATGATCCTGGCCGGTGGGCGGGAGAGTGTTCATGGCGGCGATTTTACCATCCCGTCCAGACCACCCGCATCAGGGATAGGGTAGGGTCAGAACCCGCTTTTTCCCTTCATCAGGCTGCAGGATGGGAGAACGGCTCCCGTCGATGAAGACATCCATCTGCTGGCCGACATAGACGGGCACCTTGCTCTGGTCGAACTGGTAGATGACCTGGAGGACACGGGTGTCGACCCGTTCGGTGCTGTCACCCGTGAGCGATTTCTTGGTGGTGACATACGGCTCGATCCGCACGAAACGGAGGGGAATGGGGTCGGTTTTCATCCCCTTGATGAAGGCGACCGCAGGGGCTCCGGCCCTCACTCGCGAGGCACTGTCCTCGTCCACGTCCGCCCGGAGCTGGAGAAAGCGTGTTTCCCCGAGCAGGAGGGAGGGATTGTTCAGGTCCGTCGGCGGCACCGGGGCGTATTCGCCTGCGCGCAGATCGACCTTCAGGATTTCTCCGTTACGGGGAGATCGGATGGTGAGCAGTTCAAGGTTCACCTGCGCCTGCTCCAACTGGGCCTTGGCAAGTTCCAGATCGGCCTTCGTCGTCGCAAGTGCAGTCTCCGCGGATCGCATCGCATAGAATTTCCGCTGTCGGTCATCCTCGCTCGTGACGTCCTTCATGCGCAGCTTGTCGGCCCGCTGGAAGCTGTCCTGACGGTCGGCCAGCATGATCTCCGCCTCATTCACCTTGGCCTCCAGAAGCCCCGCCTGCGCTCTCTGGTTGGCGACCCGTGCCTCAGCATCGCGGGTGTCCTGCCGGAAGAGAGGATCTCCTTTTTTCACCCGGTCCCCGACCTTCACGTAGACCTCGGCAATCAGCCCGGGAAGAAGCGGGGCGATACGGACATTCTCATCGACGGCCTCCACCATGCCCCGGGCGCCGATCGAGTCCGCGTAGGGCGCGCGTGACGGCTCGACGAGCGGCTGGGGAGCGGGTTGCGGCTTCTTGAGTTTGAAGACAAGCATCGAGACGGCGCCGATCCCGATGAGGGCGAGGAGGATGGAGAGGCGTTTAAGCATGGCGGTACTCCGGGGCGGGGCAGCTCTTGATCACCCTTCCATCCTCCATCTCGGCGATCGAGTCGGCGAAGGAAAAAATCCTGCTGTCGTGCGTGACCACGATCACGCAGCGGTCGGGGCGGAGGGCCTTTTGCCTCAGCAGTTCCAGAGCATGATGGCCCGTTTTGGCATCGAGTGAAGCGGTCGGTTCGTCGCAGATGATGAGGCGAGGGTCGTGGACCAGCGCCCGTGCTATGGCCACGCGCTGCTGCTGGCCGCCCGAAAGCTGCTTGGGGAAGGAACGGATCCGGGTGCCAAGACCCAGTTCCGTCAGCACCGCCGCCGCTTTCTCTTCGGCCTTGCGATGAGGGCATCCCTGCAGGATGAGCGGGATGGAGGCGTTCTCCACCAGGGTGAGCGTCGGGATGAGATTGAACTGCTGGAAGATGAAGCCGACGTTGCGGCTGCGGAACGCGGTGATCTCGGCGTCGCGCATGGTTCCGAGATCGTGTCCGAAGACCTCGATCCGGCCGGAGTCGATGGCGAGCGTGCCGCAGATGACGCTCAGGAGGGTTGTTTTCCCGCAACCTGACGGACCGACGATCATGGTGAGTTGTCCCGCAAGCGCCGCAAAGGAAACGTCCCGCAGGGCGTAGGTCGGCGTGTCGCCGTTGGGGAACGTCTTCACGACCTTCTCCACCCTGACGGCAACGGGGCTTTCGGGTGCCGGAATCGGATCGCTCATTTGAAGACGACGGCCGGTTCGAGCTTTGCGATCTGCCGCAGGCCGACGGCGGCGGAGAAGCAACAGATGAGCATGATGATGAGCGCCACGAAGACGGGCACCTGCCACGGCATGAAGAACGGCGGCTGCTCCAGCTTGAGCACCCTGTATCCGAAGATCGTCGTGAACCCCACCCCGAACCCGAAGCCGACGAATCCCACCGAGAAGGACTGCAGGAAGACCATCGCCGCGAGAATCGGCATGCGCGCCCCCATGGCCTTGAGGGCGGCGAGGTAACGTAGATTGTCGAGGATGAAGAGGTAGAAGGTCTGGCCGGCGATGGCGATGCCGACGATCACACCCATGATCACGACGGTTCCGAAGGAAATCGGGATGCCGGTGTTCTTGATATACCACCAGATTGTCGTCCAAAAGAGATCGTCGCGAGAGAAGGCGTGCAGACCCGGCACGGTGCTGATCCGATCCGCAAGTTCCTGAGCAGACACGCCGGGCCTGGGCTCCACCAGCACGCAGCTGAGCATCTTGCGCTGCGGCTTGGCATACTGGAGCGCGCGGTCATAGGTCGTGAAGACATAAGGCTGGGCGAGGAAGCTGCGGTTGTCATGGCAGAGGGCGACGACCTGGGCCCGCTTGTCGTTGATTTCGAAGGTGGTCCCGATGTCGATCTTGATGCCTTTCTTTCGGAACTTGTCGACGCCGACCTGGTCGATGATCACGGCGTCGGGGAGGCGGAGGTCCTCGATGCGCCCCTTGGTGATCTCCATGGGCCTGCCGACGAAGGTGGCCGTGTCGAGCCCGGTCAGCTGGACATTCTGGAAGGATCCGTCGCCAAGGCGCGCCTGCTCGATTCCGAGATAGAGCGGGACGGCCCATTCCACCCCCGGGATGCTGCGGACTCGCGTCACCTCGATCTCGCGGAGCGGGATGACCTCGTTCACCTGCTCCACCTTGGCGTCGAAGACCCAGACCTTCGCGCCGATGTTCCGCACGGTCGCGGTGGTCCAGAGCATCAGGCCACAGAAAACAGAAGCCTGCTGGGTCATGAGCAGTGCGCAGAAGGTCAGCCCGACGACCAGCATCACGTACTTCGCGCGGTCACGGAACAGCATGAGGAGCGCGATGCGGAGCATGGAGTTGGGGGATAGGGAATCGGTAATCGGATCTCGGGGTGGCTATTGGGCGACCGTTCAGCCCCTATCCCCCATTCCCGAGAACCTATTACGCAATTGCCTTTCTGCGTATTTCGCGATCAGGTCGTATTCCAGATTCACGCGATTGCCCGGCTTGAGGTCGCCGAGGTTGGTTTCCTGCAGCGTGTGGGGAATGATCCAGAGACCGAAGCTCTTCTCGAAGAGGGATGCCACGGTGAGGGAGACCCCGTTCACGGCGATGGAACCCTTCTCGATGAAGTAGCCGGAGTCGCCTTGGGGAATCGCGATCACGAGATTCAGGTCGCTTCCCTTCGGCTCGGCGGCCAGCACCTCGGCCGTCGTGTCGACATGTCCCTGCACGAAATGGCCCCCGAAGCGTCCGTCGGCGCGCAGGGCGCGCTCGAGATTCACCCGTGTCCCGGGGTTGAGATCACCCAGGTTGGTTCGGTTCAGCGTTTCCACCAGAAGGTCGAAGGAAACGCCCGAATCCTTGCCCGTGACGGTCAGGCAGCAGCCGTTCACCGCGACGCTTTCACCCGGGGCCAGGTCGTTGGAAAAGGGCACGTCGAGCACCAGCCGCGCGGCATCGTTGCCTCTCGGTTCGAGCACTTTCACGGTGCCGGCCGACTCGATCAGTCCGGTGAACATCAGGAAAGGCTACCGGAGAAAGAGCCATCCCGCCAGTGCCAGCACGGGGAGCAGGATCGGGAGGGCGAAGGAAAAGATGTACCCGAAAAATCCGGGACACTTCCCCCCGCTTTCAGCCACGATGCTGCGGACCATGAAGTTCGGCCCGTTGCCGATGTAGGTCATCGCCCCGAAAAAGACCGCCCCGAGCGAGATCGCGATCAGGTTGTCAGGGGTCTGGGTCGCGAGGCGCAGGATATCCTCCGGATTGTTCAGGGAGCCGCCTTTCAGCCCGGCATCCACCGAGAGGAAGGCCAGGTAGGTGGGGGCGTTGTCGAGCATCGAGGAGAGGAATCCCGTCGCGTAGTAGAAATGCACCGGGCCCATCCCGAAGACCTTCGCGAGTTCCGGAGCCCGCCGTCCCAGCAGATCCAGTGCCGGGATCATGGTAAGGAAAATCCCGAGGAAGAGCCAAGCCACCTCGCGGATGGGTGCAAAGGTAAATCCGTTCCTCTCATGGAGCAGCCTCGGGGTCAGATACCACGAGCAGAGGGCTGCGGCGGCCATGACAGCCTCCCGCCAAGGGCTCGGCAGGAAGATTGCACCGAGGATGGCTGCGAGGGGTGCGAGGTTTCCGAGCCCCTCCACGGAAAATCGTTCGGCTCCGGTCTCCTCGGTTCGGATAGCGCGCGGTGCACGCAGGAAATTTTCACGGTCCATCAGGAAAAAGATCGCCGCGAGTAATCCGAGGACCAGGAGCCAAGGCTTCCAGAGTTGTGCAAGCGTCCAAAAGAAGGGCACTCCTTTGAGGAAGCCCAGGAAGAGCGGCGGGTCGCCCACGGGCGTGAGGCACCCCCCGACATTGGAGACCAGAAAGATGAAGAAGACCGCGTGGAATTCCGTGAAGCGGTACCGGTTCATGCGGATCCAGGGGCGGATCAAGAGCATGGAGGCCCCGGTCGTCCCGATCAGGTTGGAGAGCACGGCTCCTCCGGTGAGAAAGAGAAGATTCCTGAGGGGGGTGGCGCCTCCCTCCACGCCGAGATGAATTCCTCCGGCCACGATGAAGAGGGCAGCCATCAGGATCAGGAAGCTTCCGTATTCGTGGAGTGCCTCGGCGACACGGTGTGCGTCGTGCAACACGAGCAGGTAGTAACCCGTCACCACGGAGCCCAGTACCGCGGAGATCTTCGGGTAGTTCCGATCCCACCAGCGATGTGCCAGAAACGGGAGCAGCGCGATCGCCAGCAACTGCAGGGCGAAGGGGAGCATCAGCCAGGGGCTCTCCGGGGCGGGTGTTGAGGTTGTGTGCATGGGGTCGTTGGGAATCTCGCCGTTCAGCGGTTCTCTAGCGTTTTTCATGGACTTCTCGCGCTTCGCGAGCAAATTCAGACGTCTTGAAATTTTCCCGCATCAACCGATTTGCGATCACCTGCCTGTGCGCGGTGCTTGTAGGGTGTGCCTCGGTCAGCGTCGGCAACATCCATCCCAAGGGAACCCCTCCCAAATCCCTTCCGTCGAAAATCTTCGTCCGGGAGTTCACTGCCCCTCCCGACGTGTTCCATGTCGACCGGAGCGAGGAGAAGCTGCTGGAATTCGTGAAGAAAGAACGCCATGCCCTCGCGGTCGATCTCGCGGGCCAGCTTTCCAAATACATCGCCCCCGCCGAGATCCTTCCCGAAGGAAAGCCGCTTCCCAAGGGCAACTACTGGCTTCTGGAAGGGGTCTACGATCTGGTCAATCAGGGGAGCCGTGCCCTGCGCATCGGCATCGGTTTCGGGGCGGGCGGTACCAAGTTGGAAACGCGGGCCATTTTCAGCAACCTTGCCTCGGGAAAACCCGTCCCCTTCCTCTCCCTGCTGACCACCGGGGGCTCGGGAATGGCTCCAGGCGCCTGGGCGGCCTTCACGCCCGCGGGCGCATTCTACATTCCCGGTGCCGTGGCCAATGCCGGGGGAGCCTCCCTGGGCGGTCTCTCGGTCGATCGCAACCGGACGGCACGCGAGGTCGCCGCGACCCTCTCCGAATACTGCTTCCAGCAGCATCTTATCCCTGAACGTCGTACCCGTAGGCCGAAACGCCTCGGGGCGTTGCCGGCGCTCCAGAGACCCGATTTCGTGGTCCCGAAGACGGGTCTTTGAGGCGGTCCAGGAAACCACGGGCTTTTCAAGAGCCCCGTGCTCTGGTTCCCTTCTTGGCTTGGCCGCCTGAGCCCGTTTTCAACCAGACTTTTTCCATGAGCACCACCCTTCGTAAAACCAAGATCATCGCCACCCTGGGACCCGCTTCCGAGACCCCGGAGCGGCTTCGCGAGATGATCCTCGCCGGAGTGAATATCTTCCGGCTCAACATGAGCCACGCCAACCACGACTGGGTGCGCAAAATCGTCCCGTTGATCCGCTCCATCGCCGCAGAGCTCGACATGCCCGTCGGTATCCTTATGGATACGCAGGGACCCGCGGTCCGCACGGGCGATCTCGGCACCAAGCTCGACCTCAAGATCGGTGACATCATGGAGTTCACCGTGCGCGGCACCCAGAGCGAGGAACTCTACTCCGTCGGCGTGAATTACGACGGCCTCATCGACGACATCTCGGAGGGGGATGTCGTGCTGGTCGATAACGGCGTCATCCATCTCAAGGTTCTTTCCAAGAACAACAACCGCATCCGCTGCGAGGTCCTCACACCCGGCATGCTCGGTTCCCGCCGCCACATCAACCTGCCCGGAGTGAAGGTCAATCTCCCTCCCCTTACTGAGAAGGATCTCGCCGACGTGGCCGTGGGTGCAGAGATCGGAGTCGACTTCGTCGCCCTTTCCTTCTGCCGCGAGCCCTCCGACGTTGTCGCGCTGCGCAAGGTCCTGGAGGGTCACAACTGTCCTGCCAAGATCGTCGCCAAAATCGAGGATCAGAGCGCTGTCAAACTTATCAACGAGATCATCCAGGAGACCGATGCCGTCATGATCGCCCGCGGCGATCTCGGTGTGGAGTGCCCCATGGAGGAACTCCCCATCATCCAGCGACGCATCCTCAAGGCCGCCCTCAAGCTCGGCAAGCCGGTCGTCGTTGCCACCCACATGCTCGAGTCGATGATCGAGAATCCGGTGCCGACCCGCGCCGAGGTGACCGACGTTGCCAACGCCGTCTTCGAGCAGGCCGATGCCATCATGCTCAGCGGTGAGACCACCGTCGGAAAGTACCCCGTCGAGTGCGTGAAGGTGCTTGACCGCATCGCGCGACGCATCGAGCGCAGCGGAAGCGCTCACTTTGCCGATCAGACCGCCCTTCTGAATCCCCGCCAGAAAACCGCACACTCGGGGGTTGTCCTCGCCAACTCACTTCCCTTCGCGGAAATTGCCGTTCTTACCAGGACTGGCAACATGGCCGGTTACACCAGCCACATTCGTCCCGAGCACGCTTCAATCTTCGCGTTTACCCCATCTGAGACTGTGGCAGGTCACATGACACTTCTCTGGGGAACACATCCCATCGTGATGCCCTTCGGTGCCACTCCTGAAGAATCCGTCAAGAAGGCCGAGGAGATTCTGCTTCAGCAGGGCTTGGTCAAAGAAGGAAATCACCTAGTCATCCTGAGCTACATTGTCGAGGGGAATGAGAATTTTGACTCGATCAAGCTTAGGAAAATCTAGCTCCTTCCAGCCAGCAGCAAATAGCCCCAGTTGGCGGCGAGCAGAAGGGTCACGGAGATTCTGATCCAGCGAGATTCTTTCGGCGTGGGTGGCATCCAGCGCAGGCGGGGGAGTTTCCCGATCACGACGACTGCGGCATAGAGGACGTAGAGGGCCGCCCCCGAGAGGACGAGTGTCATGAGGGGATTCCATGCCAATGCCTCGGCGGGATGACCGTGCAGAAGCGCAGTGGTTGCGCGAGTCATGCCGCAGGTCGGGCAGGGAATGCCGGTCAGGGTATGGAGCGGACAGAGGGGGGTGGGCAGGCCAGAGATCAGCCATCCCGCCGCAATCAAGGCCGAGGCCCCGAGGAGAGTTCCCCAGAGCAGCTCCGGATCGGATTCTCCTGGGATGAGCGGGCGCCAATGGAAGCGCACGACCGCTCCTTAGTGGCCGACCTTGCTCAGTTCGGCGATGCTGAGGCCGGCGGCGGTAGCGAGCAGGAGCAGCCCTCCGCAGCAGAGAACTCCCGGCAGGGTAATGGCGAGGGTCGCCTTCCATCCCGTGGTCTGCTGTGCTTCGCGCAGACCGATGATGATGCAGTAGGCGCCCCAGATGACGCCGATCAGACCTCCGCAAAGAGGGAGCAGGTTGAAGACTGCGGCACTGGCCTGCGCGTAGCAGATCACGCGGAACGTGGTCTCAAAGGGACGATTCGCCCCGCCCAGCAACTTCAGGCAGACATGGGTGATCCCCGAGGAGAGGAAGGCGCTGACGACATAGAGCGCCGGAGAGAGCAGGATGGAACCGATGATCGCAACCGAAAAGGCTCCCTTGGAAGCATGGGGAAATCCGGGCGGAAGCGACGCCGGATTCAGCGAGGTCGCCGCAAGCTGGTAGAGGGCGGAGACCGCAAACATGACGCTGCTCAGGAGAACGAAGTAGAGCAGGGGATTGGCAAGCCCACCCGTCTTCCTCATCGCGGCGAAGGTCTCCGCAGGCCGCATAAGGACGGATCCGACGGTGCGGCTGAGAGCGGTGAACAGGCCGAGGTTCTCGCGCTCTTCCCAGGCGGGTTCCGTGCCGGACTCGGAGCCAGACATCGGCGTATCTGCTGCTGCCGAGAGTGAAAGTACAGTTTTCAGGGCCGGAGCAGGCGTCTCCATCCCCCATTGCGGGGCCATGTCGCCGAGAGGTTTCCACTCGGCCATTCCCTCGCGCCAAACCAGATCGGTCGAAATGAATTTGCCGGAGAAAATCCCGTCGCGGAGTTCCTCCTCGGTGACGGTGCCGAACGGCTTGTGGTCGCGGGCGATGTGGATGAGGGCCATGGCGAAATGATGAAGGAAAAATGAAAAATGAAGAAGAACTACTCTTCGGCTTTGAGCTGTCGGGACATGAGGGCCTGCATGACGCCGGCGGGGGAGGCCTGTCCCTCGAGGACGGCATGGACGGCGTCGATGAGCGGTGTCTCCACGCCGAGTCGCCCGGCGGCGGCGCGGGCACTTGCGGCCGTGGGCACTCCCTCGGCGACCATACTCATCGAGGAGGTGATCGACTCCAGCGATTCACCCCGGCCGAGACGGAGGCCGACCTGGTGATTCCGGCTCCGCTCGCTGAAGCAGGTGACCATGAGGTCGCCGATGCCGCTCAGTCCGGAGAAGGTTTCCCTCCTGCCCCCCATGGCGGTGCCGAGCCGGGTCATTTCCGCAAGCGAGCGGGTGACCAGCGCCGCCTTGGCATTTTCCCCCAGACCGAGCCCGTCGGAGACGCCGGCCGCGATGGCGAAGACATTCTTGAGCGCCCCGCCCAGCTGGATGCCCCGCAGGTCGCTGCTCGTGTAGGCGCGGAAAGTGGTGCCCTCAAAGAGCCCCTGCACCGCGGAGAGGGCGGCCGGATCGTCGCAGCCGATCACCCCCGCCGCGGGGACGCCCTTGGCGATCTCCCCGGCGAGGTTCGGTCCTGACAGGACGGCTAGCGTGGTCCCCGGAAAACTCGCCGTCATGACCTCGCTCATGAGCAGGCCCTGCTCGCGCTCGATCCCCTTGGTGCAGGAGACCAGCACCGGCGTATGGTCGCCCGATGCCTCGGCAAGTCGGCGCGTGATTGCTGCCAGATACTTGGAGGGGACGGCCACCAGCAGGATGTCCGCCCGGACGCATTCCCCGAGATCGGCCGTGGGGAGGATGGTCCCGGGAAGCCTGATTCCGGGGAGATATTTCTCGTTCTGTCGGGAGGAGCGCATGGCCTCCACATGTGCTGGATCGTGTCCCCAGATGGGCACCTGCAGGCCTCGCCGCGCCATCAGCAGGGCAAGGGCCGTGCCCCAGCCACCCGAACCAATCACGCCAACGGAGGGAGATCTCATTTCTTTTTCCGCTCGAAGCGGGGCTCGGTTCCGGCGCGGAGACGCACGATGTTGGAGCGATGACGCCAGATGGCTAGTGCGGCCATCACGATCGAGACCGTCAGCCCCAACCAGTCGGCGCGGTGGAGGATGAAAAGAACGCCCACGGCAACCGGCAGCGCGGCCGAGGCCACGATCGAGGCGACCGAGACATAGCGCGTCACCGTGAAGAACAGCAGCCAGAGGCCGAGGCAGATGAGGAAGACAGGCAGGGAGAAGAGGCCCACGATCACGCCGGCCGAGGAGGCGATCCCCTTGCCCCCCTTGAAGCCGAGCCAGACCGGGAAGCTGTGGCCGAGCAGGGCGCAGAGTCCGGCGAGCGCGCCGGGGGCCGAGGCCGGATGCACCATGAGGGCGATTCCCCAGCCGAGGGAGAGCTTCACCGGGAGCCACGCCTTGAGGAAATCGAGCAGGAAGACGGTATAGCCCCACTTCTTGCCGAGCACGCGCAGGGCGTTGGTGGCCCCGATGTTGCCGCTTCCCTTGGTGCGGATGTCAACGCCGCAGAGAAGGCCCGCAAGGTAACCGAAGGGAATCGATCCCAGCAGGTAGGATCCGACGGCAATGAGAAGCCAAGGTAGAACGGGACTCACGCCGTGAAAGTTCACCAGTGTCGTCCCGTTCGGGCGAGATTCTTTTCCACGATGTGCTAGGTTATCCCCATGCATCTTCCCCTTCGCTTGCTCCCCGTCCTGCTGGGACTCATGATCCTCCCTGTGATTTCCCGCGCCGATATCCCGACCAATTCCGTCTCCGTCCGGCTGATCGGACCGGATGGAAAGCCGGGCCCCGTTGTCCAGAGCCCCCGTGTGGTGAAAACCGACGCCCAGTGGGAGAAGCAACTCGGCCCCGTCGCCTACCGCATCCTGCGCGCCAAGGGAACCGAGGCACCCTTCTGCGGCAATCTTCTCGATAACCACAAGGAGGGAGTTTACTTCTGCGCCGGTTGCGGCCTGCCGCTCTTCTCCTCAGGATCGAAGTTCCACTCGGGAACGGGGTGGCCGAGCTTCTACGAGCCGTTTGCCAAGGAAAACATCACCGAACTGCGGGATGCGTCCCACGGGATGATCCGCACCGAGATCCTCTGCACCCTCTGCGGGGGGCATCTGGGCCATGTCTTCGACGACGGTCCTGCCCCGACCGGTCTCCGTTATTGCCTCAATTCCGCCGCGCTGGTCTTCCGCGACGAGGCCGAGGTGAAGAAGATGGGATCCGCCAAGCAGGGACTCCTGCCGACCGCACCCTGAGGTTCAGAAGGCGGCCAAGGGCTGCCTCCTCAAGGACTTGTTTTCAACACAGTTATCGGGAGTCTTGAGATCCGGGCAAAATGCGGAAAAATCACGAGTCCTCCTTACTGATTACTCGTATGAATCCTTCGGTAGGCACCGCCCAGAACCCGCGCCAATTTCTCCGCGATAATCGGTTTGGTGAGGTAATCGGACATTCCCGCCTCAAGGCAGTTTTGTTTGTCCTCCAAGGTAGCGTTTGCAGTCATCGCGATGATCTCGGGTTTCTTCCTGCACTTCATGATGGCCCTGGCAGCCTCCATGCCGTCCATGACGGGCATCTGGATATCCATCAGGATCAGATCCACATCATGGTCTCGCATCAGATCGAGTGTCTCCGTGCCGTTGCCGGCGAACAGGAGATCGGCATAGCCAAGACGCCTGAGCATCAACTCAATAATCCGTCTGTTCAACTTGTTGTCCTCCGCGACAAGGATGCGAAGAGGACATTCCGATCCGAGGAGATGCGATCCGGCATCGGTCGCACCCTGCGGCGTGGATGATCCGTCCGGAGCGATTTTGAAAGGAAGGGTGAAGAAAAATTTCGATCCCTTATCGGGCCGGGGCTCAACCTGAATTTTGCCCCCCATCAAACCAACCAATTTCTGGGATATGGCCAATCCAAGTCCGCTGCCTCCGTAGCGGCGGGAAATCGAGGAGTCGGCTTGTCGGAAACTTTCAAACAGATGCTCCGCATCGTCACTCCCGAGGCCAATGCCTGTATCCGAGACCTCAAATCGAATCCTCACCCCCCCGTCCATTTCCTGATCAAGCGCCATTGAGAGGGACACGCTTCCTTTCTCGGTAAACTTGATCGCATTGTTGAGCAGATTGATGAGGATCTGACTCAAACGCAGGGGATCACCGAACAGGGTCTCCGGAATCCTTGTGTCTACGGAAAGGGAAATTTCCAGGCCCTTCTCGGAGGCAAGGGGTGTCATTAATCCCATAATGTCCCGGGCACACTTGCCAAGGTTCAACCCGACATTCTCGAGTTCCATGGCCTCGCTCTCTATTCTGGAAAGATCGAGGATTTCGTTGATCAGGTGGAGCAGGATGTTGCCGCTGGTGTTGATTATTCCAATCCCCTCGGCGAGGTCTTGCTTGTTAGGATCCGCGGCGGTGAGGAGTTCCGACATCCCGATGATGGCGTTAAGGGGCGTTCTAAGCTCATGGCTCATGTTTGCCAGGAAGCGGCTCTTTGCAGCATTTGCAACGGTTGCCTCTTTGGCCGCACGGTCGGCTCTCTCCTTTTCGGCGTGCAATTTGAGGCCGTTGAGATAGATCGCGCTGGAAAATCGCCATCCGATGATCAAACCTGCCGCGAGAAGAACCGTCATGATGATCCATGAGGTTGCAATCGAGAGATCAAGAGCACCCTGCGCCTTGGTGAGGTAGTCATGGCACTGCTCCATGTCGACCTGCGCGAGCAGGTCCTCCATTTTGCGGCGTCCCAAGGTCGCCTGCGTCAACGCTGTGTGATAGACATTCCAAGCTTCACTGGTTTTCCCTTGAAGCTTGAGATCCCTGATCCGTTTCCAGGCATCGTAGAATTGTGCCTGATAACGGGCGCTTTCCTCGATGGCTTCCCGATCCTTGGGATTTTCCTTGGGATAATTTTTCCTGATATGGGCCAATTCCGCTTCTCCGGCCTCTACAAGGGCGGCATTCTTTCGAAGATCCTCGGGTTGATCGTCGTAGAGAAAGAAAATGATCGCGATCCGTTGGTCCTTGGCCACCCCCTTGAGTTTGCCGGCCCAATAGAGGGCTGAAAATGTGTCGTTCGACAGCTGATTGAGCGTTTGCTTAAACCGATGGGAACTCAGGATCGAGAGCGCCCCCTGCAAACCGATCAAAAGCACGACAATGCCTACCAATAAACCAAGCCGGAATTTGAGGCTTTCGACTCCGACAGGAGGGGGGGATGTCATCGAATCGACACGATAGCGCATCCAGTGCAGGTCAGCCAGCCTGAGCTTGCCCTTGGATTTCACGCAAGGCCGGAGTCGGGGATAGGTTCGGGATAGGGAGAAACTTCAAAACCAAGTCGCCGACGGAGCGCCATGAATCGATGGTCGTTAGCCTCCTCCTCTTTCCTTCCACGCCATCGCCTCGCCATTACTTCTCCTCCTGATTACTCAGAGCAAGCCCTGTAGTCCTCCATCTTTTTTTCTTTTCTCTCCATCGAGAGTATGATGCACTCCTCAGCCCTTGATTCGTTCAAATGACGAATCCAGATCGTGGATTGGGCACAATCCATTTGGCACAAGCGCGGTTAGCTCAGTGGTAGAGCACTACCTTGACACGGTAGGGGTCACAGGTTCGAACCCTGTATCGCGCACCACT
>Ga0007827_10000449_pt1 | contig 13411 bp, 14 predicted proteins | sample CryBogCBE16Jul07_FD_60332 | JGI IMG/M metagenome (GOLD analysis project Ga0007827, IMG submission 60332) | Freshwater microbial communities from Crystal Bog, Wisconsin, USA - CBE16Jul07 | ecosystem: Environmental > Aquatic > Freshwater > Lake | place: Crystal Bog, Wisconsin, USA | collected...
CGAACGCGCCATTCGCACCCTGATGGCATGGGGCATTGATGTCGATGAAGCCATGTTCTTAGGCGGCTTATCAAAGAGTGAGTTTCTCAAAGAATTTGAACCGGACTTTTTCTTTGATGATCAAACCGGCCACTGCCAATCTGCTGCGTCGGTCGCACCAACCGGCCATGTTGTCTCAGGCGTTTCTAACAAACCTAAGAAGTAAATACTTAATGGCAACACTACCGCTCGGGCAATCAACACAATATCCAGATCAATATGATCCAAGCTTATTGTTTCCAATTCCAAGATCAGAAAATCGCAAGAAGTTAGGTCTTAAAGAGGGTCAGACATTGCCGTTTGTTGGTGTTGATATTTGGAACGCCTTTGAGCTCAGCTGGCTCAACTCAAAAGGTAAGCCTCAAATTGCATTAGCGGAGTTTCAGATACCCGCCGACTCACCAAACATGATTGAGTCGAAGTCTTTTAAGTTATATCTCAATAGCCTTAACAGCGCCCGCTTTGAAAACGAGAGCGAAGTTAAAGAAAGATTAATCTCTGATTTATCAGCAGTAGCTGGTAGTAAGGTCACCACCCGCATCAACCCAACTGAGGCAATCTCCAAAACAGGAATGCAAGAAATGGGTGGCATCCTGATGGATCGGCTAGATATTGAAGTAGACCCAAACTTACCCGCAGACCCAAGTCTGCTGGGCGTAAATGAATCCTTTGGCCCCATTGAGCAGTGCCTCGTTTCACACCTGCTGAAATCAAACTGTCCGGTTACTGGACAACCCGACTGGGCAAGCGTACAAATTCGCTACCAAGGAAGGCCTATATTGGAGGAAGGTTTATTGCGCTATCTGATTGGGTTTAGACAATTAGGTGAGTTTCATGAGCATTGCGTAGAAACAATCTTTACCGACATCAAGCGTGAATGCAAACCTGAAAAACTATCTGTGTATGCGCGCTATACGAGACGCGGCGGCTTAGATATCAATCCATTTCGCACAGATCACAGCTCGCCTTGGCCTGAAAACATTCGGCACGCGAGACAATAAATACTGAATGAGTAGTCAAAGAAAAACCCCTTGTAGGCAATCCTAGAAGGGGTTTTGTTATTGCGATAGCTGTTGATTAGAACGGAATATCGTCGTCCATTGCACCAAGCGATGCGGCATTAGATGATGCTGGAGCAGATTGCTCAGCCGGCTTTGAGCGGCTATAACTCTCACCACCATCACCACTTCCACCTACTGGCTTGCCACCAAGCATTTGCATGGTTTCTGCAACGATCTCCGTGGAGTATTTTTCTTGGCCACTAGCATCAGTCCATTTGCGAGTACGCAAACGTCCTTCAACGTAAACCTGTGAACCTTTTTTGAGGTATTGACCAGCGATCTCTGCAAGCTTGCCAAAGAATGCAACACGATGCCACTCTGTGGTTTCTTTCATTTCGCCAGTTTGCTTATCTTTGTAGCGATCAGATGTTGCTACTGAAATATTTGTAACAGCGTCGCCGCTTGGCATGTAACGCGTCTCTGGATCACGTCCTACGTTACCTACGATGATGACCTTATTTACCGAAGCCATGTTGTCTCCCGAAGAAAATTACTACTGTTATTACTGCTAAAAATAAACTGCTCGCTTGAATTTAATCTATGAAGCTGCGGTTATGTCTTTGTGGCTACATCCTTTGATTCTGCTGCTCTCGCTGGCATTTCACCCATCGACCAAGCAATTATAAGCCAGCAAACTAAGAGAGCTGCGCCCATCGCAAAGACCGATAAATCACCATGGCTATCCATTAAGTAGCCTCCAACGGCAGCTCCAGAAAACAGTCCGATGGACTGTGTGGTGTTGTAAATACCTAGGGCTGTGCCTTTTGATTCTTTTGCAAAACGCGATACCAAGGATGGTTGTAAAGCTTCTAATAAATTAAATCCTACGAAATACACCAATAGCGCAATAGCAATTGAAGTAATGGATGATGTATTGGTAAATAAAATTTCTGCAAGCAATAGCAATACGATCGCAAATAAAAGAATGGTGCGCAACTTTTGCTTCTTCTCGCCGTAAATAATGGCAGGGGCCATGAAGACAAATGACAACAAAACCACTGGCAAATAAATTTCCCAATGGGATGAAAGAGGCAATCCAGCTTGAACCAATAATCTTGGGACCACTAAGAACATGGCCACTTGAGTTGCATGCAATACAAAAACACCCAGATTTAATCGCATCAGTTCTGGACGAAAGAAAACCTCTTTCAAAGAGGCTTGTTGAACTTTAGCCTCTGGCTTGTTAGTAGGTAAAACGTAGTAAGTCACAAACATCGCTATCACACCAAGAATCGCCAGGATGAAAAAAATTCCGCTCAAACTAATGACTCGATAAATAGGCGCTGCAATCACCAATGACAAAGCAAATGACAAGGCAATACTGCCGCCTACCAAAGCCATAGCGCGAGTACGCACCTGCTCACGGGTTAAGTCTGCCACCCAAGCTGAGATCGCGGCCGAAACGGCACCAGCACCCATGACCCCGCGCCCAATCGCAATCCACAACAAGTCATCTTTGGCCGCGCAGATCAGCGCCCCAGCCACAAACAGGGATAAGCCCCATAAAACCACCGGTTTACGGCCAATCCGATCGGAAAGGCGACCCAAAGGGATGTAAAAGCAAGCCTGAACAATATTGAAGATTCCGAGGGTCAAGCCCACCCAAAGAGCGTGCTCGCCACCTGGCAAGCCCCGCGCATGAATGCTAAAGACTGGCAAGAGCAAGAACAAGCCCAGCATTCGGAGGCCAAAGATGCCCGCTAAGGCCAGAGTAGATCGGAGTTCAGAAGAATTCATGGGAAAGAGCTATATTAACAAGTTACGCTAAAAAATCATGAATAACGAAATCAAGATCCGCGGTGCCCGCACCCACAACCTCAAAAACATCAATCTAGATATCCCTAGAGAGAAACTTGTCGTCCTGACTGGCTTATCCGGTTCCGGCAAAAGCTCATTGGCTTTCGATACGCTCTACGCCGAAGGTCAGCGTCGCTATGTTGAGTCCCTCTCTGCATACGCGCGTCAGTTTTTGCAGTTAATGGAAAAACCGGATGTCGATACGATCGAAGGTCTATCACCGGCAATCTCGATTGAGCAAAAAGCTACGAGCCATAACCCACGCTCTACCGTTGGTACTGTTACTGAGATTCATGATTACCTACGTCTACTCTTTGCGCGTGCTGGCACACCACACTGCCCAGATCATGATCTTCCATTAGAGGCACAAAGCGTTTCACAAATGGTCGATACCGTGCTATCTATGCCGGAAGATACAAAATTAATGATTCTTGCACCGGTTGTGAGTGAGCGCAAAGGTGAATTCGTTGATCTCTTCCAAGACCTGCAGGCACAAGGCTTTGTGCGCTTTCGAGTGCGCTCTGGCGGCGGCACAGCGAACGTCGCTAAAGCAGAAATTTTTGAAGTTGATCAGTTGCCTGCACTAAAGAAAAACGATAAACACTCAATCGAAGTGGTTGTAGATCGCATTAAAGTACGACCTGATATTCAACAACGTCTTGCAGAATCTTTTGAGACAGCCTTACGTCTTGCCGATGGTAAAGCCATGATTGTAGATATGGATACTGGTAAAGAGATGATTTTCTCTAGCAAGTTCGCTTGCCCAGTTTGCTCATATTCATTGCAAGAACTAGAGCCTCGCCTCTTCTCCTTTAACAACCCTATGGGGGCATGCCCATCTTGTGATGGCCTGGGGCATCAATCGTTCTTCGATCCAAAGCGCATCGTGGCACATCCTGACTTATCGCTAGCTTCTGGAGCAATTAAAGGCTGGGATCGTCGCAATCAGTTCTACTTCAAGCTATTGCAGACCCTCGCTAAGCATGGTGGCTTTGATGTAGAAAAGCCTTTTGAATCGCTCTCCAAAAAACAACAAGACCTCATCTTGTTAGGCTCTGGAGATGTGACGATTCCTTTTGAATACATCAATGAGCGTGGCAAGAACAGTATCCGCCAACATGCGTTTGAAGGCATTGTGGCTAATTTTGAACGTCGCTACCGCGAAACAGACTCCGTCACCGTGCGTGAGGAACTTGCACGCTATCAAAATATTCAAACTTGTCCAGAATGCAATGGCAGTCGTTTACGCAAAGAAGCGCGCTTCGTTAAAGTGGGCGAGAAAAAACAATCTCGCGCTATTTATGAGATCAGCGCATTACCACTCAAAGAAGCAAAAGAATATTTCGAGGCGCTTGAACTGAAAGGCGCCAAAAGAGAAATCGCAGACAAGATTGTTAAAGAGATCAGCGCCCGCCTACGCTTTCTCAATGACGTTGGACTCGACTACCTCTCGCTCGAACGTAGCGCCGATACTCTGTCCGGTGGTGAAGCCCAGCGTATCCGCCTAGCAAGCCAAATTGGCTCAGGTTTAACTGGCGTCATGTACGTTTTAGATGAGCCCTCGATTGGCTTGCATCAACGTGATAACGATCGCCTTATCGGCACACTCAAACACTTACGTGATTTAGGCAACAGTGTGCTAGTGGTTGAGCATGATGAGGACATGATCCGAGCATCTGACTGGGTGATCGATATCGGTCCTGGCGCCGGTGTTCATGGCGGTGAAATTGTTGCTGAAGGTACACCTGCCGAAGTTGAAGCTAATCCAAAATCACTCACGGGCGCATACCTCTCTGGTCGCGAAGCAATCGCAGTTCCAGAAAAACGTATTCCAGTAAGCGATCGCTTCTTGGAAATCATCGGCGCGCGCGGTAATAATTTGCAGTCCGTCCATGCAAAGATCCCCGTTGGATTACTGACCTGCGTTACTGGTGTTTCAGGTTCCGGTAAATCCACCCTCATTAATGACACACTGCATCATGCAGTAGCACAGCATCTATATGGCTCTAACGCAGAACCAGCTGCACATGACTCCATCAAAGGGTTAGAGCATTTTGATAAGGTCATTAGTGTTGACCAATCACCGATTGGTAGAACCCCACGCTCCAACCCAGCCACCTATACCGGACTATTTACTCCGATTCGCGAACTATTTGCGGGCGTTCCGGCCGCACGTGAGCGTGGTTATGAAGCTGGTCGATTCTCCTTTAACGTCAAAGGGGGTCGTTGCGATTCCTGCGAAGGTGATGGTGTCCTTAAAGTAGAAATGCACTTCTTGCCAGATGTTTATGTGCCCTGTGATGTGTGTCATGGAAAACGTTACAACCGTGAGACGCTTGACATTCGCTACAAGGGAAAGAATATTCACGAAGTACTCTCGATGACAATCGAGCAGGCTCATGAATTCTTTGAAGCTGTGCCGGTAGTTAAACGCAAACTCAAAACATTATTAGATGTTGGCTTGGGTTATGTAAAGCTCGGACAAAGTGCAACCACACTCTCTGGTGGTGAAGCCCAGCGTGTGAAGTTATCGCTTGAGCTCTCTAAACGCGATACCGGCAGAACCCTATACATTCTTGATGAACCAACTACTGGCTTGCACTTCCATGACATTCAATTGTTGCTGACAGTAATTCAAACACTAAAGAAGCAAGGTAATACGATCGTCATCATCGAGCACAACTTAGATGTGATTAAGACTGCGGATTGGATTATTGATTTAGGCCCTAAAGGCGGCGCTGGGGGTGGCCAGATCATTGCCACCGGAACACCAGAGGATGTTGCCAAGAATGAAGTGAGCTTTACTGGACATTACTTAGCACCACTACTCACTCGCAAGCCGGTTACCGTTAAGAAAAAGAAATAATCAAAACAACGATTAGAAAAGTCTCAGAGTAATTTAGCTTCAGCCAAGTCAGTGGCTTCTGAATTACCTGAGATCACCAAAATATCATTGGCCTCCAGAATCAACTCGGGCGTTAACGCCAGCTTAACGTAATCTGCATTACGCCCCTTACGGCGTACCGCCTGGACACTCACACCCTCATTTTCAAGATGAAGCTCACCTAAAGTTTTACCAACTGCTTGAGAATTCGGAAGTAAGGTAATGGAATGTAAACGCCAGGATTCATTTGAACCAAAGTCATCATCACCCGCGCCCCGGAAGTAACCCCTTAGTAAGCTATAGCGCTCCTCACGTGCAGTCGTAATGCGGCGAACTACTTTACGCATAGGCACGCCCATGATAAGCAAGACATGTGACGCAATCATTAGACTGCCCTCAATCAATTCAGGAACTACTTCAGTAGCGCCAGCCGCCTGTAATTTAGCAATATCTGCATCGTCTCTTGTGCGAACCAATACTGTCATTCCGGGACGCAATCTTTCAACTTGATGAAGTACGCGTAAGCTCGCCACAGTATCTGCATAGGTAATCACCACAGTCTTTGCTCTTGAGAGACCAGCGGCAACTAAATAATTTTCACGGCTAGCATCGCCATACACAACGTTATCACCAGCCGCAGCTGCCTCTTTAACGCGATCAGGATCAAGATCTAAAGCAATATAGGGAATCTTTTCTTGATCCAGCATACGCGCCAAACTTTGCCCTGATCGACCAAAACCACAAATGATCACGTGATTTTCATTACGTACACTCTTTGCGGCAACGCGCGTCAAAGCAAGAGATTGCAATAACCACTCATTACTTGAAAAACGCATTGCAATGCGATCACTATGTTCAACTAGGAATGGTGCACAGAACATCGAGAGCAGCATAGCTGCCAGAATAGCTTGACTCAGCACTGGGTCAATCAAATCTAAGCCATCAATCTGAGTGAGTAAAACAAATCCGAATTCGCCTGCCTGAGCAAGGCAAAGTCCGGTTCTAATTGAGATGCCGGGGCTAGAGCCAAAGACTCTAGAGAGCAACGCAATCAAACCAAATTTAAATACTAAGGGCCCAATTAATAGCGCGACCACTAATAACCACTGCTCGCGGATGACATTAAAGTCCAGTAGCATGCCAATCGTAATAAAGAAGAGTCCTAACAAGACATCACGGAATGGCTTGACATCTTCCTCAACCTGATGGCGATAGGGTGTTTCAGAAATTAACATGCCTGCCAAAAATGCACCGAGCGCCAATGACAAACCAAAATGCTCTGTTAAGCCCGCCATTCCAAGCACGATGAACAAGAGATTCAACATAAATAACTCTTGTGAACGTAGTTTGGCAACCAATCTAAACCAGCGACTCATGAGCGATTGACCAATAAAGAAAATCAAGGTCAGTGCGATCGTAATTTTGATAGAAGCCGCGGTTAATGCAACAAAAAGGTCTTTGGGATTTTTTCCTAAAGAGGGCAACAAAATTAATAAGAAGACAACCGCTAAATCCTGAAATAGTAAAATGCCTACAACGTTGCGACCATGCTCAGTCTCTAATTCAGATCGATCGGAAATCAACTTCGTCACAATTGCAGTAGACGACATAGCTAACGCACCACCTAGAGCAATGGCCGCTTGCCAAGAGATGGGATAAATCCAGTTCATCAAAAGGCTGGCCGGAACTGCTAGCAGTATTGTTAGAACAACCTGACTGCCACCAAGGCCGAATACGATGTTTCGCATGGATCGCAGCTTGTGGAGATTAAATTCCAGCCCGATCGAGAACATTAAGAAAACCACCCCGAATTCAGCCAAATACTTGACTGTGGCTGAGTCATTAGCCAAACCAAAGGCATGAGGACCAATTAATACGCCAATAGCCAAATAGCCCAAAATAGGGGGTAGGCCAAAATAGCGGAAAATAAGCACTCCGGCAACACCCGAGGCCAGGAGAATGAGGGTTAATTGAAGGACTGACGGCATATACTTACTTGATGATAGCTAAGACTCGTGAACGTACCCTAAAGCTTGCGCGTGACACCCTCACAATTGAGGCTGTTGCACTGCAAACCATGCGTGATCGCCTAGAAGGCATCAATGCCGACGCCCTAGTAAACGCTGTACAACTACTGCATGACTGCAAAGGCAGAATTGTGGTCTCCGGAATTGGTAAGTCGGGGCATATTGCCCGCAAAATTGCGGCCACCTTTGCATCCACTGGCTCACCTGCCTTTTTTGTACATCCAGCAGAAGCCAGCCATGGCGACCTCGGAATGGTCACCCGGGATGATGTTTTTGTGGCGCTTTCAAATTCTGGCGAGACCGAAGAGTTACTGACAATCGTACCCATTGTCAAACGCACTGGCGCAAAACTCATTGCACTTACTGGTGCACCGAATTCATCACTCGCCAAATTAGCAGATGCCCATTTGGATACCAGCGTTGAAAAAGAAGCATGCCCACTGAATCTTGCACCAACTACCAGTACTACTGCTGCATTAGCGATGGGCGATGCTTTGGCTGTGGCTCTGCTTGATGCGCGCGGCTTTAAAGCAGAAGACTTTCAGCGCTCCCACCCGGGCGGCAGATTGGGTCGTAAACAATTAATGCATGTTAGTGAAGTCATGCGCAGCTTCGATGACACACCCAAAATTTCTATTCAGGCTTCACTACAGGATGCTTTACTGGAAATGACTGCCAAGCGCATGGGCATGGTCGTGACATTGGATGACAAACACAAAGTGTTTGGGATTTTGACAGATGGTGATTTACGTCGCCTCTTAGAAAAAAATACCAATCTTGGCAGCATTACTCTAAAGAATGCAACAACTGCTAGTCCTCGCACTATTCCGCCTGAACTATTAGCAGAAGAAGCAATCGAAATGATGGAGAAACATCGCATCAATCATTTAGTAGTTACTGACAAAGACGGGTCTTTGCTAGGCGCATTGAATCTCCATGATCTCTTTGCAGCCAAAGTTATTTAATCCAGTCATTGATTGATCCTCATGCCCAGCGCTTTTAACACTCACAATACCAACCCACTCACTCAGTTCCCACAAGCTTGGGAACGGGCTGGCAAAGTAAAGTTGCTCATTTTGGATGTCGACGGAGTACTCACCAATGGCCAGGTTTGGATTGGTGCTGATGGCAAAGAATCTTTGAAGGCATTTGATATTCAAGATGGTCTCGGAATTAAGCTTCTCGAGCAGTGCAATATTCCAACTGCAATTATTACTGGCCGAAATTCCAAGATGGTCTTGGCACGTTGCGATGAGCTTGGCATCAAACATGTTCACATGGGTGTTGAGAATAAAGCCCTAGCTTTAGAAGAAGTCTTGAAGTCGCTAGGACTAAAAAGCAGTGATTGCGCCGTGATGGGTGATGATTGGCCAGATCTAGCCATGATGAAAAATGCCGGTCTACGTATTGCACCCGCACAAGCACATGAAGCGGTTAAAGAGTTTGCTCACTTAGTCACTACGCATGCTGGAGGTCATAGCGCCGTTCGTGAAGTCTGCGATCTGATTCTGAAAGCACAAAATCGCTACGATGAATTACTCAACAAGGCTCGGCTGTAAGCTATGCAATTGAAACCTCAGCGAATCAAAGTCAGTATTGGGCGCACATTATTACGTCTCATGCCATTAATATTAATGGGCGCCTTAACCTTGATGACGTTTTGGCTGGTACAAAAAAATATGCCTCCAGAAAGCTCAATGCTCGAGCGCGTTCGTCTTCATGAGCCTGACTACATTATTAAAGATGGCACCCTCTCAGCCCTCAATGAGCAAGGCAATACTAAGTACAGAATTCTAGGCAATAAAGTGACACACTACGATGATGACGCATCGATTGATATCGATGCGCCTCGCATGCGTCTCTTCCATCCAGATAAGCCGCCTGTAACAGTAAAGGCTGATACTGGGCATTTAGATGGCGATCTCACGATTCTAGAACTGATTGACAATGCATCAATCTTTCGCCCTGCACAAGCAGCGACAGCAACTGAACCAGCAACTCTGCGCATGCTCGCTTCATCAAGCTATTACAAGGTCTTAATCAACGACGATATCGTTGAAACTGATCGGCCAATTAGGCTTGAGCAAGGCATGTCCATCATGCACTCAAGCGATGGCGGAACTTTCAACAATATTCAACAAAGCATGACCCTTTCTGGTCAGGTTAAGGGGCGTATTGAACGCGCGCCTCGGAGTTCTCAATAAAATGATCTTGATGAACCGACAGTTTCTTCTTTGTCTTACTCTAAGTGCGCTACTCGCATGCAACATAGCTCACGCTGAAAAGGCAGATCAAGACAAGCCCATCATTCTTGAGGCTGAAAAAGTTTCAGTGAATGATGTGCAGCAAACTTATGACTTACAAGGCCAAATCTTGCTAATTAAAGGTAGTATTGTTGTAACGGGTGAAGATGGCCATATTCAAGTGGATCCAGAAGGTTATGAATTTGTGGATGTCAAAGGATCTTCAGACACAACAGCAAGCTTCAGACAACGTAGAGAAGGTCCTGCAGATGAGTACATGCAAGGACGTGGCACGCAAGTTACCTACAATGCCAAAACAGAGGTACTTACGATCACAGGCGATGCTAGCTTGAAGCGCTCACTCAATATGCAGATGCTCGATCAACTGCAAGGCTGGAAAATTGAGTACGATGACATTAAAGAGCGATATCGTGTAACGCCCCCTGCAGACGCAAAACCAGAAGATCTACCCTTAGCACGCGCAATCCTTTCACCAAGACGAAAAGCTACACTAGAGAAATGACAACGGATTTAGCCCAAAATAATTCCACGCCAACACTGAGCGCCCACAATCTCCAGAAGCGCTATGGCTCTAGAACAGTGGTTCGCGATGTTTCCGTTGAAGTGAAATGTGGTGAAGTAGTTGGGCTATTAGGCCCTAACGGGGCTGGTAAAACAACATCCTTCTACATGATTGTTGGACTTGTTCCCCTTGATGCAGGTCGCATTATTTTGGATGGTGCAGATATTACCCATTTGCCAATTCACGAACGAGCCCGTATGGGACTGTCCTACCTACCCCAAGAAGCTTCGGTTTTCAGAAAGTTGAATGTTGCCGAAAATATTCAGGCTGTTCTCGAGCTTCAGGTCCAAGGTGGAAAGCCCTTAAGCAAAGCGGAGATCGCAGCTCGCCTGGATGAATTGTTAGGTGAGCTACAAATTGGCCATCTCCGCAACAATCCCGCACTCTCGCTATCAGGAGGAGAAAGACGTCGTGTAGAAATTGCCAGAGCCCTGGCATCTCAACCAAAATTTATTTTGCTCGACGAACCATTTGCAGGTGTTGACCCTATTGCGGTAGGGGAAATTCAACGGATTGTTCGCTTCTTGCGCGACCGCCAAATTGGGGTTTTGATTACTGACCACAATGTTCGTGAAACCCTGGGCATTTGCGATCACGCTTACATCATCAGCGAGGGTAGCGTTCTGGCCGAAGGTAAGCCTGATGAGATTATTCAAAACGATGCCGTCCGCAGAGTCTACCTAGGCGAAAACTTCCGCATGTAAGCCGGACAAGGCATCTGTCCGCATAAGTCATAAAAAGTGGTTTTCCCTCTTGGTTTTCAGCAAAATCGCTGATACGCTGGAGGTTCATGGTTCATTTTCCAAAAAAAACAGCTCAAAAATTACAGGGGCTTGCTGCGCACCCCGGCTATATCTATGCGCATGCGTTGATAAAAGGAGTTGCTCATGAATTTAAAAATCAATAGCCGTCATGTAGAAGTTACCCCTGCGATGCGCACACACCTTGAGGCTGGTTTAGCCAAAATTCGTAAGCACTTCGACCACGTGATTGATGCATCAGCCTTTTTAGTAGTCGACAACGCGAAGGAGAAAGATCTTCGTCAAAGCGCCGAGATCACGATTCACCTTAAAGGCAAAGAACTTTTTGCCGAAGCCCATAATGCTGACCTCTATCACGCTATGGATGCAGTGGTCGATAAACTTGAGCGCCAAGTCGTCAAGCACAAAGAAAAGATTCAAGATCATCACCACGAAAAGCATTTTGAGTAATACTTGTTGTCAGGACACCTATAATCAATTGCAATGAATGCCCTGACTAATCTTTTTACCCCTGACTGCATTGCATTAGATAGTTCTGCCAAAAACAGAGCCGATGCATTTGCAGCCGCCGGGGAGCTATTTGCCAAGCAAGTTGGCATCAATGCAACATCTGTCGTTGAATTCCTGAATGCTCGTGAAGATCTAGGCTCAACCGCTCTAGGCGCCGGTGTCGCCATCCCTCATGGTCGTGTCAAAGGTCTAAAACAGCCATCTGCAGCCTTCATGAGACTGAAAGAGCCAATCGAGTTTGCTGCGCCAGATAACGAACCTGTTTCAGTTCTGATTTTCTTGTTGGTGCCAGAAAAAGCGACCCAACAACATTTGGAAATTCTTTCCTCTATTGCGCAACTTTTATCAGACTCTGACGCTAGAGAGAAATTAGCCTCCGCTATTGACCCTATCAAAGTCTGTGAACTGTTACAGCAATGGGGTCACCCAAAATGACTCAACCATTACTCCTAGATGGAGTAACTGCTCAGCAGATTTTTGACGATAACGTTTCTGATCTAAAACTTTCCTGGATTAGTGGTCTCGAAGGTGCAGATCGTACCTTTCCACCCGAAGCAGTTAAAGCAGCTGCAGCAAGCTCAGACCTAGTAGGTCACTTAAATCTTATCCATCCAAGTCGCATCCAAATCTTTGGTGAGCAAGAAGTTGACTATCACGCAGCGCTTGAACCAAAACTAAAACAAGATCAGATCGCCAGCCTCATTTCTAAAACACCTCCCTGCGTCATCGTGGCAGACGGTAAGGCTGTAGATCCAGATTTGCAGCTCTTCTGTCAGCGCTCGTCTACACCACTCTTTACTACGCACATCTCAGCTGCGGAAGTGATTGACCATCTGCGCACCTATCTCACCAAGATTGGTGCGCCACAAGTTACGATGCACGGGGTATTCATGGATATCCTAGGCCTGGGCGTTTTGCTGACTGGTGAATCTGGCCTTGGTAAAAGTGAACTAGGCTTAGAGCTCATTTCGCGCGGACATGGATTAGTTGCGGATGATGCGGTTGATTTTGCTCGCTTGGGCCCAGATTACATTGAAGGACGTTGCCCCATAATCCTTCGTAACCTCTTAGAGGTTCGCGGTCTGGGTTTGTTGGATATACGCACTATCTTTGGTGAAACTGCAGTCCGTCGTAAATTGAAACTGCGCCTGATTGTTCAGCTGGTTCGCCGCACCGATGGCGAGTTTGAGAGGCTACCTCTAGAAGCTCAGCATATTGATGTTTTGGGCATCCCTATTCGGACAGTAAAAATTCAGGTGGCTGCAGGTCGTAACTTGGCAGTTCTAGTTGAAGCTGCAGTCCGCAATACAATTTTGCAATTGCGTGGCATTGATACCCTAAAAGAATTTATCGAACGCCAGCGTGTACAAATGAATGTGGAAGCAGACTCGCTTAAATCCCAAGGACGCCTGCTCTAACCATGCAAATCAATCTGATTACCGGAATCTCAGGCTCAGGTAAATCAGTGGCCTTGAGAGCTTTTGAAGATGCAGGTTATGACTGTGT
>Ga0007827_10000450_pt1 | contig 13403 bp, 14 predicted proteins | sample CryBogCBE16Jul07_FD_60332 | JGI IMG/M metagenome (GOLD analysis project Ga0007827, IMG submission 60332) | Freshwater microbial communities from Crystal Bog, Wisconsin, USA - CBE16Jul07 | ecosystem: Environmental > Aquatic > Freshwater > Lake | place: Crystal Bog, Wisconsin, USA | collected...
GCAGGCTAAGCTCGCACTCTCACTCTCTAATTTAACCTTCCAGGCTGCGCAGTGGGTGCATGGCAATGGGCATTGGGTGGACCAATCAGAAGAGAGTAATTATTGGGCGGACCAATCAGAAGAGAGTAAGTATTGGGCGGACCAATCAGAAGAGAGGGAGAGGGGATTGGCGCGGTGCTGCGCCATGGGAGGGAGGGAGAGGTGAAAGAGAAAAGAAGAACCAATCAGAGAGCTGAAGGGCAGGGAGAGGGGATTGGCGCGGTGCTGCGCCATGGGAGGGAGGGAGAGAAGTTGAACCAATGTGAGATATGTATTATGGGAAAGGGATTTCGCGCAGTGCTGCGCCATGGGAGAGAGGGAGAGGTGAGATTAGTATAAAAAGCTGATTTTAAGTTCAGTTTAGGTATAGAGAGAGGAATTCAGAGTCTTGGAATTTCAACAGCATGTGTATTATTCAATGTATCGATTGTGTTTGTTGTGATTTTTTGACTTTGATTCCTCTCAAGAGCGATTACTTCAACGGCGGGGACTATCGGCACTTTCGGAACTGGGCAAGGCTGGACTTGGTGCGTCGTTTTCGGAATGCCGGCAAGATTTACACGACGGTGTACGACGAAATGTGCATGAACCCAGAATGTCCCAGGAGAAAGTCCGACTATACACCAAAGGAAGGGGAAAAAGTTGACAGTCATTGTGGAAGCGTTCATTGCAACAACCTAACGTGTCGTTTGGTTGCTTGTCGTGGCGAAGATTATTGTTTTGAACATCACCCCAGGTCCCAGCAGCTCCTGAAGAAAGCTCCGGTTTTTCGCGTGCGAATTTATAATGATGCTGATCTCAGGCATGTCGATCGCTTCTCTCATTTCATGAAACATGTCGATCAACGGGATGGTCGTACACGCAGACCTTTTCCATTTGTTTAAAAAATGTGTCTTGAATTGAAAAAATACAGATTTATTTTCTTTTTGGTTTAGTATCTTAAATGATATCATCATGTGCATCATTCACGTCATTGATTGCGAAGGATGTGATGCTTTGATTCTTGGTTATAAATTTACTAGGCCTCCTCTCAAAAGCGATTACTTTGATGACAAGCACGATCAACACTATGGGTCCTGGGACAGGTTGGATTTGGCACAACGCTATTTTGATGCGGGCGAAAATTACACGCTTGTTTATGACTTGATGTGCCTGAATCCAGAATGTCCTAGGAGACAGCCCGACTATACGCCTAAGAGAGCAGAGAGAATTTTTGACAAATGTGACAACATTCATTGCACTAAGGCGACTTGTCGTCTGGAAATATGTCCTAATGAAGAATTATGTCGTGACCACGCTGCCTGGGCACCAGAGGGGCTAACACAAACAGCGCCAGCCTTTCGCGTGCCAATTTATGATGTTGATGGTATCAGGGATTTTAATCGTCAGTGTTGAACGCAATTTGAAAAGAGAAAATACAGAATTCTTTACTCATTTGTTGTTTTTAAGGGATGGGTGGGGGTTTTGTTGTTGGGTAAGTAGTATTTCGCCATGAAATATATTTTCATGACGCAATACTTCTGATAGTATGTCGCCATGAAATATATTTTCATGACGCAATACTCCTGATAGTATGTCGCCATGAAATGTATTTTCATGACGCAATACTCTTAAATTTTCATGACGCAATCCTCCTGGTAGTATTGCGCCATGAAATATATTTTCATGACGCCATGACTCATTGATGGGGGGGGGGGTCAGAGATTGAGAGGAGTAGAATCGAAATATTTTGACTGGTTCGAGGAAAGATGGCGAGGAGCGAGTGAGGAGAGATTGTGCGCCTGCAGTTTTGGTTCAGTTGAATTTGGTTGTTGGTTCGTCATGGAGGGAAGTTTGTTGGAAGAAAGAAATGTTGGGAGCGTTGAAGCTCTTCATCTCGATTGGGAGCTTTACAATTTTCTCTTGCAAATGCAGAGGTGGCAGCCGGACGAGAGGTGGCGTATTGTGACGCGTCCATCTGTGGATCTGGCTCTGTCGATGGACAATGTTTTCTTTGATGAGGAAAGACATCACTTGTTCCATCTCGTGTCTCGGTACTTTGATGTTGTTTACGGTCATGTCATTTTTGAAGGTGACTCTCAGCGTGACATTGTCCAATTAAAGTGGCTGGTGACATTGAATCATTTGGCTGGATCTTCTTTGGTCATGTATCCTGTGTCCAGTCACCTTCTCTACGGGGACGATCAGTGGCTTCCGGGTCGCCAGCAATGGGAATGTCTGCAACCTCCCTATCTTCCGGGAGGTTTTTCGCTGGACAAGATTCCGTTTCAGCCGTCAGAAGTAAAGTCCCGGCTGGAAGAAGTGGAGGCAGTCATTGCGTCGTTTCTTCGCGACGTGATTGAAGACGAACAATGTGATTTTTTGACTTTGCTCATGGGATGGATTCTTTGTCCCGGTTCTTTCGGTTGGCACTCCAACTACGATTGGAATAATTTTCCTCCTGATTACAGCATCGAGGCTCGAACCTTTCGGTTGTGGGAGGCGTTGCTGTTTTTGCAAAAGATCATCGACAGAGAGAAGCCGCCTTCTCCTGCCGCTGAAACCTTGCAGATTTTGAAATGGGCGTGCCTTCTGCACGACGTTGTCACCGGTTCGTATTGTCCAGATTTGGATCAGGGTTCCGACGGCTGGCTCGACTTTTTGGGAGTAACTTGTCCGGTTTAGTGTGTTGAGTTGATTGGATCTGCAAAATGTGTGTGAGATATACTTATTATTGTCACAATTGTCGACAGTGTTTTGGAGTTCCCCTTATTCCTGCACTTGAACAAAGGTTTAGCAAATTTTGGTATTTTGTGTGTCGCTCTCGGGAGCCAGAAAATGTTTTGGTGGATCTTTTGTGCACCGATGAACATTGTTTACGTCGCACCGAGGAGGGAGCACAGGAGAATATGGGTCGTCTTTTTTCTTTTGCCAAACGGTGTGGTCAATTGTGTCAAGCTCAATCGTGTTACGTGAAACCCTTCTTCATGCCTTGTAGGGATTGTTTTCGGAAAGAAATTCGAGCTTGGCACTCTGATAGGTGGGGTTATTCGTATCCTCACATGCGCAGAGTTGAGCCAAATGCTGTGCCGTTGGGTCGCCCTGTTGATGGAGCTCTCTCTGAGGAGAGGTTTCGTTTGCTCGTGGAGTGGTTGCGGCAATTGGCGGCGGCTCCTCTTGCCAGGAGCCAGGGTGAATCAGTTGAGTTGCGACGGTCTCGCGGTTAACAAGAATGTCTGAAAACCAGGGAGTGGATGAATGTGGATGGGGCAGTCGCCGCCTTTTCCAACCAATTGAAATTTCTGAAAAAGAAATTGAGAGTGAATGGGTGAAAATTGATTTTGATGATCTCGATCGTTGGGAGGATCTGAATGACAGCAATCGTCTTTTTCTTTTGGCCTCGCTCAAGAAGGATGTTTTGGAAATTCTACAAGAGGCCTATCGTGTGTCATTTCGAATGTTTGCACGCGAGGGGTTTGGAAATGAAATGAAAGTTTTGATTGAGCTTCGCCGCTTGTTGTGTTGTCTGATGGCCGAAATGCGTGTCATGAAGAATATTCTTAGTCCGTAATGTGGGGCAGATCAGTCTTGTTGAGAACATTGAACCGGTAGCACGTCGCAATGGATGAAATTGAAAATGAGACAATTGAAGAAAAGGTGGCAGAGGAGGAGAAAAAGTTGAGGGCGAGGGCTGTGGTGAAAAGGAGAAGTGGATCGGTGAGGAAGAAGATATTGTCACCTGTTAAGCAATTTCCTCGAGCCATGGTTTCGTTTTTCAAAAAGTTTATGATCTTGATTCGACAAGCTTTCAAGATGATGGTTGGTCTGGAAAAAGAAAACCTGGGAGAAGGCGGCTTGCCTGAGGAAAATGTCGTTCAAGCTTTGATTGAAAAGACCCGGATTTGGCTCGTCAAACAGATGGGAAAGCGTTTTCCTAGTGGCACGGGTGGAAATCTGCTAAAGCATTGGAAAATGGTGGAGCCTTTGTTTCAAGGTCTCTTTGACAGGAGCAAGAGGAAGGCTCTGTCTCCTCCTCGGGCCTCGAGTCCTGGTCCGTGTTCTCCTCCTCCTTCTCCCAAATCTCCCTCAGTTTAAAATGAGCGCTCGAGCCGATTGGAATCGCTTGGTGGTTGATTTGAACAACATCTTCAAATTTATCTTTCCTTTTGCATTTGATTGTTCCAAGCCTGCGGCTGACGAGGACTCCCCGGCCGTTTCCGATAGTTCTTCAAGCTGCTGGTCCCGAATCTCCTTCAGTTTAAAATGAGCGCTCAAGCCGATTGGAACCGCTTGGTGGTGGATTTGAGATACAACATCTTCAAATTGGTCTTTTTTGCATTTGATTGTTCCAAGCCTGTGGTTGAGGAGAATCCACCTGTCGTGTCTGATGGTTCTTCCAGCAGCGACGTTTCGCCGCGTCGAAAGTTGCCAGCCCGCAAAAATGTCAAACGTTTGTCGCCGAGGCCTCGCCCGTCGCGCTCTTCGACCAAGAGGAAGAAGCCGTCAACGTCGCCTTTGTCTGAAGAAGCCGTTCCTGCCGTCATTGTGGAAGATGTAAATTTTAAAGATATGCTGTATTGATGAAAAAATAAAAATAAAAAAGTTTTCATCTCTTGTGTTTCTTGTTTTTTTTTGGGTACAAATGAAGAGAGAAGTTTAGGGATCTGGATACATTGTCAGTTGTTGCACGATGGTGCGAGTGAACGGTAGCACTGTTGGGAGCGGTAAAAATGGGACGAGGAGGAGAGCGAAGAATCGCGATGAGGAAGAGAAGCAATTGGCTTTGCTCATGGAATGGGTGTCTGAGCGAGTTGATCAGGCGAGTCACGTTCCTCGTTTGAGCGACGTGGTGGAGCAGGCGGGCCGTAGATTTGGATTCAACGTGTTGAGTCGTCGCGCCATTTCGGCGGCTCTCAGGCGACATCCCTATTATCATTTGAGTTCCCACCAAATGAAGGGTCCTCGTCGCGTCGGACGTTACCGGCCCATTGTCTGCAATCAGTTGGGTGTTTTGCACGCGGATATCGGTTTCTATTCTAAAAGGAGAGAGTTTGAGACGCCCAAAACATTTCAGTCGGGGTTTTTGATAGCCAAGGACGTTTTGTCCCGTTTTGTCTATTTGGTTGTCCTGAGGGGGAATCGAACCGCTGCCGAGATGGAACGGGCTTTTGGCGTTTTGTTGCAGCAACACGAGGCCAAATTTGGTCCCGACGGTCACAAGATTGTCAGCATTTCCTTTGACAAGGAAACCAGCGTAATGTCGCATCGAGTGCAGTCATTTTTTCGCAGTCGTTTCATTTCTTTCCACGGGTTTGAAATGAGTCACAGCAAATCTAAAATGGCAGAGAACGTGATTAGACTTTTGAGAACCACGGTGGCTCGATTGATGGTTCGCGAGTCTCCCTCTGAACGAAAGTGGTGGAGGTTTGTTGACAAGGGGGTGGCTTCTCTCAATTCCCTGCCTATAGAAATTGACGGGCAGCGTATTGGCTGGGCGCCGGCTGACGTCAACAAGTACAATCTCAAGACCTTTTTGCGCGTCCTCCATCGAAAGGTTCCCGTCTTTTACTTTGCTCAGTTTGAAATTGCACCTCAGCTGGTCAAGTTCGCCTTTTCGGTGGGCAGCGTGGTCAGGCCAAAGCTGCTGGCTACTTCGTCGGCTCAAATCGGTGTCAAGAGATCAGAGGAAAATCTCACCAAGGACAGGTTTCGAATCGAACAACAAGTGCCCTACGTCGCTCGAAACTATTCTGTCGGTCGGGCTTATCGCTGCGTCAATTTGCGTACTCGCCAGATTGAAGTGTTTGATGAGTGGGATTTGGCACTCAGTTATTAGATATGCAGTCATCGTCGTTGACGGACGTTCTAGTTCCCTTTCGTGTGTTCGTTCCTTCTGGAACCTCCACTTTTGATGTGCCTGTTCCGTGTCGACATCTGGAGGGCAGAAAATTTCACTTTGAACGTCTTACTCTATCGCCACATCTTTTCAGCCAGGAAGCGGCTGCTTTTGGGGTGGAAGCCGAGGAAGAAGGACTGGTGGTGTATAAATCCGACATTCGGTTGGATGCCGAATATGTGGGCGACAAGAAAAACTTTTATCCCTCTTCGTTTAAGCCCAGCGGAATGACGAAAGCTGCAAAGTTTGTCCCGGAATTCAACGCTTTTTTTGAGGCCAACAAACCTGATTATATCAAGAGGTGTCCCGTCTTTTTTGATTGGACTCACTTGGAATTGGATCCTGAGGATGACCCCGTCCAGAAGGTTGAATTGTTTGATGAAATGTGGTTCAACGAGCCCTATTCGGAGGACAAGCACGGGAATGGTTTGCCCGCATCCCTTGCTGATATGCGGGGTGTCAATCATCTCAAATATCCTGAATCGGGGGCTTTTGCCGTGGCCTCGGTGAGCCAGGCAAATTTTAGGGTTCGCCTTTTTTTGGCGCCCTGCTCTAAGGTGGTTTTTTCGTCGTTTGGACCTTTGCAGGATTTGGGATTTTCTGCCTCTCAGTTTGGAGAGCAGAAGGCAGTCAGACAAATTACCATCATCAACCCGGAGGTTTTTTACACCGAATTCACTGCTGTTGCGGCCCCCAAGATTGACATGACTTCTACCTCCTGTACCGTCCATATTTATCCCGGCGACTCCACGGCAATGTCGTATTCTCGACTCTTTGAAATCTCAGCCAAGGACTTTAAAAATCACGCCACGCTGGCCAGCCTTCTCAACGCGAAAATTCAAGAGTGCGCTCAGGAACTCAACGTGAATTTTTCTCTCAAATATGACGAGACCGAGAAAAAATTTAAATTCTCTTTTCCTTCCAGCGATCAAATCGCCTTGTCTCTGTTTTTGCAAAGGCCCGAGCTGTCTTTGCGGTTGGGTTACTTTCACAGCCAAATCATCAACAAGGAGTCAGAGGCAAAAGAGATTAAGGATATTTTGGTACCTTCCAACGTCACGGACGCCTTCCAGAAATGCGTGGCCTTGTGCTACGATACGGGCATTGTTCTTTGCACGTTGGATCAATTCAGCTCCAACATCACCAGCGGAGCTTTGGACTTTTACATGGCGTCTCTGTTTCCCACCATCAGTGGAGTCATGGAGATGAACTGGTGCAACCAGTCAGTCCCTCCTGGGGTTTTCTTGGAGCCTTCATCTGGATCCTCGGCCATGATTCCCGTCAGGTTCAGGTTGTTGCGAATATTCGACAATGAAGAAATGGGCGACTTTGTCTGGAAAGATGGAGCTTGGGTTTCCGGCATGCTCAAAGGCGTTCTCTGGCGTCCTCGGGACACTCTGGTGTGAGGGGCCAGTCCTCGCGCATTGGTCAGTATGTCTTTGACCGCCGTCGTGGATGGAATGAATTATTCCTCTCAGCAACGCAAACCTCCGCTTGTTCGATATTCCACCCAGAATCGGGCCATTTTGTTGTCCTCTGCTAATTCAATGCCTAAAACTAGAAGAGCTGGTGGGGCGGTTACGAGATCCAGGCGAAAAAGATCTGTCGCGGCCGGCAATAAGGTGAGAATTGTCAAGGGTCGAGTAGTCGTCAAGGTTGGCGGATATCCAGGAACCCATCGCTTTGGTGCCGGTCAGCTGATTCGTTTTGTGCCGCTCAACAGGATCAAACTAGCGGCTAAGCGGATTTTGGGATCGTCGCGTCGCTTTGGTCGCCGTCTGAGGAAGGGCAAGAGTCGTCGCCGTCGTCGTCGAGGTCGCCGCCGTCGCCAAAGGAGGGCCTAAATATGGCTCCTTCCAGCCGGAAAAAGCCTAGGGTAAATGGTAGCGGGACAGTGACCGAAAAGCACCTGCCGTGGCAAAACGTTCGCAATCAGGATCTTTTGAGTACCGAATATCTTGAAGTCGATCCTCTCAACAAGACAGATCTGGACGGAGACAAGTCTCCGGCCCAGATTGATTTTGAATTTTCTGCCACCAAGCCGGTTCTTTTCGGTCCCATGACCAAATTTTTTGTCCAGGGACGTTTCGATGTCAAGAAAGATGCTCAGACCGATTGGGTCTTTGCCACTGCCGCCGACATTGCCGACGTCGTTTTGCAATTCAATTGGTTTGAAATGCTGATCAAATCTGTGGACGTGTTTCACAATAACCAGCGAATTGCCAGCTCCAACGAACAGAGATTCATCTCGCCCTATCTTCACGCCATGCTCTATCACTATATGCATCCGGCCTCGAAGAGATATCTCTGTCCTCAAAAGGCACATCCAGCCTATTGCATGCCGGAGGAGAAAAATAAGTGGACAGCCGCGTCCAAAACTTGGAAAGATTACGCAGCCCACATCTTCAAGAATTCGGCTTTCGAATTTGATTTTTTCCCTCTCTTTCAGTGGCCTTTTTTTCTGGGCTCCAACTTTATGGCAGATTCTGTTCCCAGGCTCCTGCCCCTGGATCGTCTGGGAAAATTGCACGTTCGGTTTACATTTTTTGACAAGCAAGATCACATTTTTCGAAAACCGGATGCTGGGGTCGCTGCCGCCAAGTCCTATCGATTCGTCATCCAGCAATTTAAAATGTGTTTGGAAGAGGCCAGGCTTTCTCCGGCGATCGACAAACAGCTGGCCTCTCGATCCAAGATTGAATTTCCAGGCGTCACCCGTCTTCAGTTGGTTGATCCAGTTCCCGACGCTTCCTCCACTCACCGAACCATCTTTCAAGACATTTTCCTCCCTGAAGCGGTCTTGATTTTTTGCCTCGACAAACAAGTTGCTTCTGGCACCTACGATTTTGGCAAAGGCACCGATCAAAACGTCTTTAAGGAGCACCGCATCAAACATCTCGACTTTAGTTTTGACAACAAAAAATTTTGTCTCAAGGAACCCCACTTTGGAAAATTTCGCGCCGACCCTTTGACTCTGAAACAGCTGATTGATCATCACATGCTTCCCATGTGCGGAATCCAACCCGACACTGACAAGCTCGATCTTTTCAGCGTTAAGGAGGGCGGAGATTCCACCGCCTTCCCTCACATTTACATTCCTCTGTGCAGCAACTTTGAGGACAAGGACCGATTGGTGCCTTCCATGGACGACGGTTCGTCCATTGCACGCAAGGGGGATTTGGAAATTTCTTTCCAATTTAACGTGACCAATTCTCAGCCCAGCTCCATCTACGTTTGTTACGCCATCTACACCGACGTGGCCACCATTTTGGATGTGCGCAATCAATTTTTTTCGTCTCCCTATCTGAAATACATGTAAGCGCTCCCTCCACTGTCAAGCTCAGTTGGGCTTCAACATGTGTCTGGTGAGGACAGCAATTTGTCTCAGATGCCAACAATTGTTTCTCGGCCCAGGACGAGAAGGTTGGAAAGAGAGAGGTTGCGAAAATCCCAACTGTCTGAGATTGACTCGGTCAGGAGCCGAATCTCAGCTCAAATGGCCCAGCCCCTGCAGCTCTTTTTGCGATTCTGAACAATGCGGAAACAAACTCGCCTACCATGTCATTTGCTACCAATGCGCCAACGATTACAATCGCCGTCGCCAGGAAAATGAAAATGCCCGCAATTGTTTTTTATAAATTTTTATTGAACATATTGCAATGAAATTATTCTGTGAAATTGAAATAAAGAAAATGAAAAATTCATGCTTTTTTTCCTTACAGGCTAACGTTAAAAAAGAGAGATACTCATAAAAATAAAAGAAAATTTAAAAAGGTAATTGTAAAAATTAGCCAAAATTGACCATCCACCACCTACGGGATAAAATTGTAAATTTCTTAAAACTAAAAATGGTAAAGGTCTTCGTCATATGAAATAAATCCTTAAAATTAATTCAGAAAAAGTAAAGGGTTTTAAAACTAAATAAAAAGTAATCGTAAAGGTTCAAAGTTAAGGAAAAAAATTCAAAATTCGCCAATGGTCTTCTTCGGTTGGGGGGAGGGGTTGCCGTTGTCGTCCTAAGCAGGGATCATGATGCATTCTTTGGCCCAGGCCAAAATTTTAGTCGGGTCGTCGTTGTAGCGGTCAAACTGGATCGAGCATCCTTTGGAGTGAACAAAACCGTCCTCGTCGGGCTTTTGCCTTGGTCCATCATAATTAATGGGTCTCCAGCTACTCTTTTTGGCGAAGGGAGACTTGGCGATGGCCTCCGGCTTGCTCATTCTTTTCAAAAAAACGTAGAGCTTTTTTTGAAAGACAGACACCTCAACCACGAGCTTGATGTACGGCGTGACGACTAGCGTTTCCCTGGAAACGATCTGATTTTCTTCCATCTCGTCAACCTTGTTGCAGTTTTCATCGTAGACGGCGTACGCACGTGGTAGAAAGTCGTTGAGCAGGTCGCTCGTAGCCCCCCGAAAGAGTTGAATCGGTTTGCCCAACCTGTTATTGGCCCACAGAAAAATGTGGTCGTTGGATTCGGGATGAAGGCGGACGTGGACACTGCCTCGTTCGAGCTTGTAAACCATTTCTGCCAGAGTCTTTGGCACCTCGTGTTCGGTGTAGGCTGCTTCATCCGGTTGCCACTGGGCGTCGTCGTCGTCGGCCAAAAGAGCCTGAGCGGCTTGCAAGTCGTCGTCGTCGTGGGCTTTGCGTTTCGCTTTGGCTCTTTTCGTCTGACGGAAGACATCTTCTGCAGCCTCGGCGCAGGCCTCATTGAAGGCGTCCTCCGATTTCAAGTAATCCTCGGCCATTCGTTGGGTGTAGATCTCTTCTTCTTCTTGAGCCATGTCTGAATGACTTGCAACTTGGATGGAGGCTGTTTCTTTTATAGTGATTTTCAGCGCTCGGCGTCAGGCAGCGCGCCGCCTCGCGTCGAGAGCGCCGGGCGCCGCTATTGGCTGATCCCTCTTGGAGGAGGACAATAGCGGCGCCCGGCGCTAGGTGGCGCGGCAATGAGGAGGGAGAGGAGGTTGGAGGAGGGCAATAGCGGCGCCTGGTGCTCTCGGCGCGGCAATGAGGAGGGAGAGGAGGCAATGAGGTCTCAGTTTCCTTCCAGTTGGATGGCGAATGGACGAGGAAGAAGGTGGATGGCAGCAGCCGCTGTTCCCCGAAGATCCCCTTGATCAGTTTAAAGTTGATATAGCCTCGCTGGAAGACGGACACGCGGCTCGGATAATTTTGTACAACGTCAATCTTCCTCGGAGACTTTGGCAAGATGAATCGTCCTTAAATCGGATTCGAGATTTGGCGGTGAGGGATTTTCGTAATGTAGCGGGCATTTATTATCAGTTGTCCGCTACCTATACGCTGGTGAATCGTGAGACAGGCGAGATTCGTACCTGGTCAGGAAGTTTTAATCCACGAAATCGGGTCATTAGCGAATTGACATCTCACCTTTCTTTTGAGCCAGATTCGTTTGTTCCTTTTGTGTTGGCTCATTCCTCTCCCGAGTGGGTGTTTGACAAGTTGAACGTTGCCGCGGGCCAGTTGACGGCCGGAGAAACGTCGGTGTGGGTTTTGGACGACATCAAAAGCATAGTCATTTCCTTTCAGGCCAGATTGGGTGTGACGCATTCTTTTTTCAGTCGATATTCTGCGCTGAATTGGCGGAGAAGGAGGAGGAATGCCCAGGGAGGATTTGCCAGTAAAACTGGGGTCAGGATTCAACTTGAGTAGAGCTCACAGTCGTGCATTGCGTTTTGCCCATTGTCGTTACGACGATCCCAGTCGAAAATGGCCGTGGTGGAAAAAGGTTCGTTCTCTTTCCTTGCATCAATTTCTTTCAGACTATTTGGACTTTGCCTTTGAATGGCAGGCGAGCCTTCCCGTGGCCGTCATAGCGCTGGTCAAGACTCGTGGAAAGAAGATAAAAAGTCTTCTGTTTGACGGTCGTCTGTGGGCGAAAAAGGCTGCCGCGTCAGAGAGGCCCGCAATTCTTGGATGGTTGCTAGAGAATGAAAAGCTGAAGCGAGAATTCACTGACCTGGCTCAAATTCCGCCGTTTCATTGTCGGAGGCGACAAAGGGATGCGGAGCAAGAGCGGCTCAGTTTGTGCGAATGGCTTGGAAAACCAGCCGGATCATTTTCGGACCCCCAAAATTTGTACGATTTGCGCCAATGTTTAAATGCCTTTGGCGGTCGAGAAGGAGGCGTGACGGTAGTGACGGGAGGAGACAGAGACGTGTGTTTTTCCAACGGTCGTCAATTTGTAGTGGAGGCCAAGACTGATTCTCGCTTTGTCATTTTTTACCAGGATCCTCTTTATCGACCCGTCAGGCCTTTGCGAGAGCCTTTGGAAATGGAAAATGAAGAGAGGCAGAACCGAGACGAGGAGGAGGACGTTTTTCAGACCAATCGATCGTCGGCCACTTCGGTTCGCCTTTCTGGTCTCAACTTGGCTTTCAGTTTGGGTGTCATTTCGCGGCAGGAGTTTGGCGAATTGTCAAAACGGCTGGGAGAAACTAGCGCTAGCTTGGCTCTGCATTTGGACGGCGGAGGACATTTGAGGCACATTTTCTACAGGGACGCGTCTCAATCCTTTGGTCAGATGGTGGCTTGTTTTGAAGTTGAATCTGAGGAAGATTGTCGGAGAGACGAGGCTGTAAGAAACATGAACGACTTTTGGAACAAGGTTTGGACTCGTCGACGCGATTGGGGCGTGCCTGCTCGCTCTGGTATTTTGCAAGATGTGATTGCGCGATTGGAGCGTTTAGCTGGGTCTCCTCACTCTTCCCTTTTTGGAAAATGCTTGCAAGATCTCAAAAAATGTGTCACGCTTCAGCATGTGGTCTTTTTTTCGTCTAGCGAGAATCAGGTTCACAGCGTGAAATATTTTTTGGCCAATTACACTTGCAAAGTTCTCAAACTCCAGAGAGGTTTGCAGTTGAGGACCAACAGCGACAATGACATCAACGCTCTCGTTGTGTCTGGCCAGTTGTCCTTGTTTAATTTGCAGACCTATGCCAAAGCCACAGAGGATGCAGAATTTTACGGCGAGAAACGGTGGATTCCTCCGCCAGCGATTGATCACTCGGTGCAGAATTTGCACAAGAAGCCAGTTTACTCTGAGATCGTGTCACGAGCTCGCATGATTGTTTTTTCCAACCTTGAATTTTGGACTAAATTTGGACGGGAATCTGTCGCCTCTTTTGGTGTTGATTTGCACGGCAACGGAACGGCTTTTCGATCCGCATCTCTTTTGGCCTTTGAAAGCGTTTGGAGCAGATTTGTTCAATTGGGAGGTCCGCTCGTTCAGGGCCCGGAAAAAATCAAAAACTGTTACGCCAAGATGTTACGTTCGGCATCTCGCGGAGGGTTCATGTTCAGCGCTCAGAAGTTGGTGGAAGGCGGCGAAGGCAGAAGTATCATGAATTTTGACATCTCCTCAGCTTACGGCTTTTCAGCCTCGAACGCTTTGATGCCGTCCGGATTTTGCACTGGTTTTGTCAGTTTGAGGGATGAGGGAGGGACTGGTCCATTTTTTTTGGAT
>Ga0007827_10000452_pt1 | contig 13391 bp, 12 predicted proteins | sample CryBogCBE16Jul07_FD_60332 | JGI IMG/M metagenome (GOLD analysis project Ga0007827, IMG submission 60332) | Freshwater microbial communities from Crystal Bog, Wisconsin, USA - CBE16Jul07 | ecosystem: Environmental > Aquatic > Freshwater > Lake | place: Crystal Bog, Wisconsin, USA | collected...
AATCTATAAAGACCGCCCTTGAATGTTTTTCAGTTGTAAGTTGTGAAGCGTCCATCCCTAATTGGTATTTAAAATTTAAACTTGCTATTTAGACACAATGAACGTAGGTATCTCTGTAGCGGTATTCTATGCGCCCGGTTTGACAGTACAACGTAAGCAAGCGGCACGTGAAGTAGAATCGAAGTTTCGAGGACAAAATTTTATTATGAGTTTGGATCCTACGGTTCCATTACAATCCCTCAACTTATTATCACTTGTTGTAAATGCTGCCAAAGTTTCTGTTGACAATATACCAAATCTTCTTTTTCTGAGAATCACTCAAAATAATAAAGAACTTGATATGACTAAGTCTCTTAATGATAATGGTATAACACAATTTACACTTCTTCAAATACATTTAATTGGAAAATAACCGCGTAGGAACGATTTTTAATTTAACATTTCACTCTTGTAAGGATGCCAGGCACACGAGTGAAGGACCTTGTATGCATTACGGTATCTACCAACTATGATGATATTCTAGGAGTTGTAATACATCAAAATCAACGATTTTTTCAAAAATGGTATATTATTACTCATCCAGATGACGATGATACGGTAGATTTGGTTGAAAAGGCCGGTTACGATAATATACAGTTACTCTATTTTGACTTTTATAAAGACGCCGTTTTCAATAAAGGTGGAGCCATAGCAGCGGTACAGGATCATATTAAGGATCTTTACATGGGAAAACCGATTCTTTTACTCGATTCCGACATATTTTTACCAGACGATTTTTTTGATGTGGTTTCTAAAGTGGAAATAAAGCCTGATACATTATACGGTGTAACAAAAAGATACGATTACGGTTCTTATCGCGATTTTATTGAGGATGAAAATGCGTACGATTATCCATCCGCAAAAGAATTTTACGGCTTTTTTCAGTTATATAAACAATCTGGATTAAAAACTTACAGAAAATCTATGAATTGTGCGTATTGCGACGCAAATTTTAGAGTGCTTTTTAAGCGTAAAATTAATTTACCGTTAACGGTAAAACATTTAGGACGCAGAATGGAAAATTGGGACGGGCGAAAAAATAAAGACGATTTTAGTATGGATTTATAGAAATTCTAGTGCTAATTTCGTGCCTAATTTTTAGTATTAAAAAATATTAAAAAATACGCAGCAAAAATCTTTACAAAAAATGCGCTGAGATTTTTTCTCTATTTTTGAGTGAAAAAATATTCACTAAACTGCGGCGTTTTTTGCGTCAAAAATCGCGTCTTATTCATTAATCTATAGATTAATGAATCTGCGCGGCCGCCAGCGAGTGGATTTTTTGTGTTTTTATTTATTTTCAAGAAAAAAACGCAAAAATATGTGTAACAATTTGTTGCGGATTTTTCTTAATCAAAAATCACGCACAAAAATCTCACTGAAAAAAAGCAGTGAGATTCTTAAAAACACAAAAAATTGATTATTTTAACTTGCGGTCAAAAAATACGCAATAAAAATGTCGTCTGGACAACCAAAAGAATCACAAAATAATGCTGGTCGATTTTCTGCGCGAAGTACTTTTGATTTCTGCTACGGCTGTAGAAAGTTTTGTACCGCTCTTATTTCCAGTTTAGCTCACAACCGTATTTCAACTATCGGTGTTATTTCACTTCCTATGATCGCTATGACCGCATTCTTAATCTATCTAGAAGTATATATTGTTAAGATATTTAGTTATAATTATAATAATATATACGCTTCTCCTATATTTGTTCTTGCGGGAATTACCTATTTATTCGGCATTCTAGGTATTTTATCGGTTCGCTACGAGTTCCAAAATCTATTACGATTCTGCGCATATATTTACCGTAGTATTTCTGATTGGATCATTATTAGTATTCTTCTAATATTTATCCTCGTTGTAGGCTATTTACCATCATTTTACGCCATTCAAGTCTTATTATGGGCAATTCTTCCTGCCGCTATTTGGTTGTTCACCGCAGAAGTGATGAGAACACATTGTAATCTTATCACCGCTGCTATCGAAAATCGTGCTACCGCTCCTCGAGAGGCAAAAATATAATCTTAATTAGTAAGTTCTTTTTTATCTTTAAGAATGGTATCTATGAAACCCTTTAAAGTGTATTTTTCTTTCATCTTCTTTTGTGCTCTTTTAGCAATTGGTATATAATCATCATAATTTGTTAATATTAAATCAATCTTTTTTGATAAATCTTCTGCGTTTTCAAAATAAACAAAATCTTCATTTTCGTTAAAATATTTTTCATGAATACATGTTTCATCTTTATACACTAAAAGCACACATCCCATCATTGCACCTTCAAAAATACGAGACTTTATTTGTGGAACATGAATATCAGATGAATGCCATGGAAATATATGTTTGTATTCTGGATCAAAGTCTGGATTATAACTCACAACTTTATTAGTCTTTGCTAAAATACTATAAACAATAGCGATTTTACTTTGTGCTAAAAAGTTAAGTTTTTTATAAAACCCATCACCATTCGAAATTTCCTTACAAATATGGTCAAAACTACTTGTTCGTTTCTTAATTTCGTTCTCAATTGGCAGATAAATATCTAAATCGGTTGCTCTATGACCAGTAAATATAACAGGTATATTACGTTCCTTCTCTTCGCATTCATACAATTGTATTGGTAAAAATATGGTTTTTACCTTGTTTGTATTGTACTTTTTATTCAAATATTCTGTAGTATATGGACATAAATGATATACTAAATCACATTCTTCTACCTCTTTCTTTAGCTGATTCAATGTAAAATACAAGGCATTAGGGGTTTCAACATTAAGTCTCACATTAAATGAGCCGTGCTCTTTAACATAATCTTGTCCAACATGTATAGTTATACCTGATAATCGGTCCACATCACTACTTACATCGTATGAGCGTTGTGGATCAAATACGTAATTACCACCTCTAATACGCATATTAAGTGATTGGTTTTTTGGTAACTTTAAATAACAAAGTGTTATTTATAAATAATTCTTCGAATCTATCAAGAGATTCCAATAGTGTTTTAACATTAGATTCACCCATTTCTAATGATATGTTTCCTGTATATTCCCCTAATGTAAGAATGTTTATAATTTTTTTATAAACGTTAAAATCATCATCACTTATTTCTGAGATTGGTTTCAGAAGTCTATTTGACACCTGTACATTACCGATGTAAGATTTATTTAATATAAATGTTACGATATTCTCTTTTTCCATAATAAAGTTTCCTAGGTCAAAATTTAATCTTACTACATCTTCATCTAGTTCTTTTAAAAAGTCCACCACTTGCGATATAGTTGTTAGCCATGTACAACCATATTCGGTTGCGTTAGGTTCTATACAAAATAATAAATTATTTTCACGTGATATTGCGGCAATCTGTTTGAAATATGGAATTATAAACGATATAGGCTTACCAAGTGTATGTCTCTGTTTTGGAGAGCCAAATACAACGGTTTTTATGCCCAATTTATTACATACACCAGCAACCCTTCTATAATGATCTACAAAGGCATCAGGTGATTCAAATATTTGTATGCCTGTATTAAATAAGATACTCTGACAACTGACATATTTACATGGCTTTTCTATCATCGAGTCAACATGATTCTCCAAATCATTCCAAGGTGCCGTTTTTGTTAGCGCAACTTCAAGATTGTTAATGTGATATCTTTTCAATAATTTAAGAATATTGTTGGTGTTATCGTAGTTCCAAGCCAGATTAGAAACAACTAAATTAAATGGTAAAGATAATATTTGACGTTCAGAGTAAATAAACTTTTTCATATCAAACAATATACTGTCAGTACTTGTCCAATATCTATTTTTGCCATGTTTTGTCTGTAAATTGTATTTAATAGTAGAACTTCCTTTACAGACTCCTATTTTATCAGAAAAGAATGCTAATACTATTGTTAGCGTTAAAACTGGCGGAGATACCAAATGAACTAAACGTATATTTTCGGTAATACATCGTGTAATATCTCTCTTCAAATTGGCTATATTGTAATACTGAAAGGATGATGATAATGAGATTGATTCAACAAGATTATTGTGAATCAAATCGTATATCACATTCTTCTTGAGACCGGTTCCAAATAACCCTGGTAATCTAACAATATAATGGTCAGCGATATGAGTCTCTACCCATTCCTCCATAAGTCTGCGATGCTTACCATAGGGATGCGATGCGTACGCCGTTCCTGTTTCGTCCTGCTCTATACTACAATCGAGCACGTCTACTGTTGATATTAATACAAATCGGTCGATTGTCATAGTTTCCAGTACGCTAAATATGTTCATAAGATTCTGATAATCGGTAGTCGGATCCTGGTTGATGCGCCACTTTTCGGCTGGTAATCCAGCAAAATAGACGGTCTCATAAGACTTATTTGCCATATCATTGATTGTTGATGAGTTATAAAGATCTACATCGGGTATAGTTCTTGATAATTCGCCGCCTACAAATCCTGTCCATCCAACAATAGCAGACCGGTGGTTTGCCATTGACCTTTATTTCTTGATTCATTCTTTTCGGCTATTTATAACGCTTTCGAGGACATCCTGTGCATTAAAAACTCCAGTTATTTTACCACCATAAAACGATATTACATTATCGGTTATTTGACTTCTTAATGATCGATCGTCATTTGTGGTTTTCGGCTTTGTCTTCCACGACATAAAGTAATCTACATACTCCGCTTTTTCATTCCAATCAGGTATGTATTCTTGTATATCATTCTCAACGAATTGTCTTTTGATATTTACCATCTCATCTGTATTAAGATGTTGGATGTTGGTATCGCGTGTTGTTAGTAATACACCATGGCGTACGCTCGTTACAGTGTAAATGTGATTCTTAATATCATACGGATAGATTGAGAAAAACTCTCCATCCATTATTGTATAAGCAAATGTATCCTTCGTGTCTATCTTGTATAAGAAAGAGACGTAGAGTTCATAATGATCGTATTCAATGGGTTCTAAATGATTAAATGAACAATTAACAACGTAATCGAACGACTTTGGTATAGCATTCAATATTGACTTTATTGATGAGAATTGAAGCGGGTCATTTATCTTAAAAATGTTGGTTGATAACTGTTTTTTGAAATATTCTGCCGCTTTTACTGGATTTATGTATTCTTCTTTTACTCGTAGTACTGTGCTATTTACATTTTTGATAGATAATGGTATATCTTCCAAAGTACAACAGGAGTAATCGGCAGGCTCAAACTTTGCTAAGTAATCTGACATACCTAAATTAGAACTATGCTCTGAAATAAAGTAAAAATTATTAGATATTGGTTCTAACAGAAAGTTATACAAGCTTTTAAACTTATAGAATCCGTTTCGGCATTCATTTATTGTACTAAGCGAACGCGGATAATGGAATCCTAGATGCAATCGGTTTTGATTTTTTGATGAGGAACCCTCAAAAATATTGTTTGTTTTATCCACCAATGTTACGCTGTGTCCCTTTGACTTGAGATACTCAGAAAGATGACACCCATACCATCCTGCTCCTATAACCAAGAGATTCATAATCTAAAAACTATTTATGATTAATTTATTTCACCGGAACGCACTTTTTCTATCATAACTGATTGCTTTACATAAATTATTTTGTGTTGAAAAATATTTTTTGCCATCTTTACAATATATGTATTTTTCGGATGCTCGTATGTATGTAAAAAACTTAGTGTACCATCTAATACATAAAATGTCTTTTGGGTTCCAAATAGCATATTACAAAATAAGGGCGACCCGTCCGTAACAATTATATGTTTTGAATTACGTATGTATCTTATTTGTTGATTAAGATCTGTTACATCGTCTGTATGGAATATTTTATAAGAGTATGCTTTGCTCGATTCAAAAAAGTTACAGATTGGTGAATAATCAATTATACGGTCGTTTGGCGCATAGTTTTCTCTCTTTTGCCTAGGCATTATCAGAAAATCGTATTTTTCTTCTGGCACTTGTTGTGGAAGTTTATATGTATAAAAGTGTATCATAAAGTCTGTTAATTGTGCTCTATTTGTAGGAGAACAGTCATTTATGGTTAAACTTGAAATTGGAGATGGAAAAAAGCATAAATTGGATTTTGTTTTATCTATAGTATATACTATGTCCGTTATTCCAAAAAACGCAGTGAAGATCTTTTTATAAACTTTAGGGCATTTTAATACTAGTTTTAGTGATGGATAGGTTTTTCTTAATATGTTGTATATTGGCAAGTAAATCGCCGATTCAAAAACCCAATGACCAAATGCCTCATTCAAATGATTGTCAATAACAAAATAATGATCTACCGTTAAATCTGCCGACGGCTTATTAAAGGAGATCTGAATTGCGTGATGAGTCTTTTTATCATTGTAAGCGTAATCCAATACATTTTTAACCTGAAATACTTTAAAAAAGTTATTCACAATCAAATGGTCGCATAGGGAATTATCTGAAAGTTCCATGTTACAGTTTATTAAAAAACATCAGTTTAGACCAGTTAGAAAGTCAAACTTGGCACGAATTCATGAAACATATTTCCTACAAAATGAGTAAAATAGTTGCGCTTCACAAAGTCATTTAATGTCGTGTTTCCCATTATACTTTCTAAACACCATATGGCGTTCCATTTATTATCCATAATAAAATAGGCGTTTTCTAACTGTATAGAATATCCAACACACGATTGTTCATAATGGTAACCACTCTTACTCTCAACCGCTCCTCGGCTATATTTATTATATATCTCTTCTAATAGTTTTTTATGATGTGCCGGTTGTAATACCATCAAGCCTGTATTCAAAATGTGTTCTGTTTTAATATGACGTTTCGCATGTAACATATAATAATCTGTAGCAGTTTCTTCGAATCCATTATAAATCTGTATTTCTCTATGTATCGCAGGTGTTGGTTGTGAATACTCGTCCACCATACCTATTTTGTTTCCATAAACGTAAGCTGAATTAACAGGCGGCGAATTAGGATTTATAAGAATATCCGCATCGACTACAATAATATAATCGTAATTGTTACTCCAAGGCTGACTACATACTAGTATTTTATTGAATGTAATCGCCTCCTTGCTGCGAAATTGAGGGTCCAAGTAATCGGTAACAACCTTAAACTCATATCCGCATTTCTTCGCATAAGCTTCGTGACTTGGACGAAATATACTATTATAATGCTGTAAATATCTATCTCCAATTGCTATGGCGACTAAAAGAACACGTGGATTTGCTGATGGTAAGCGACGCAAAAGATCATCGTAGTCTGGTATCTTGATTAAAAACTCTTCGTTAAATCCATTCAAAATCTGATTGGTCTGATTATCAAGGCATTGAATATTTTCGTAGTAAATAACTGGTATAGATAATACTTCACAAATATGAGAATACTGAGTTTCTGGTGTATTCTTATTTTGTATTATGAATATTGTTGATTGTGGATGCGCAAAGTAACACATAGTGAGAGCACCACCGTTTGGTGAAACAATTATCTTCGCCTCTTGAAACAGACGTATTTTTTCAAGAAGAGTATAATCTTCTAGATTTATACATTCAAAACCCTGGTTTTTCAGTTTATCGATTAACAAATGTTCGTCGATAATTTGACGTCTTTTACGTCCATTGTTACAAGGTAACAAATGGCTTTTTGACCGAGAGATATAAATACGACGTATAGGCGCAGATTTAACTTCTAGTCCATTCTTTTTGAGTATCTGATTCCGAACAAAATGATAGTATTGATCTGATACATGAAAATGATTAATGAGCGGTGCTCCTTCATGGTGAACAACTTCATATCCGCTTGTATTTTCTACATATTCGTAATCAGGCTTCAACAGTTCGAGGGTTTCGCGTTGAAAAGATTCAGATATCCGTGTATGAAAACTGACCGGTTTGGGCAAATCGGATAAATCGTAGAGTCCTGATACTACGAACAAAAACCAATGCATAAAAATGTCATTGCCTCTTTCTGCGAGGACGAATACTTTTTCAGGCATTATTATTTATAATCCATTTTAATTCTTTAGATTTAACTGATTAAATCTAAAGATGGCATATGTAAAGATGAATAGCGATGAAGGTATTTGTACTATGTGGCGGAATAGGCTCGCGGCTTGAGGATTACTCATTTCCTAAGCCGCTTAATATGATATACGGCAAACCGGCCATCTCTTATACACTCCAGAAACTGCCTCAAGAGATTAAAACCGTCTATTTTATTTATTCGCCGCATCTTAAAAAGTATAACTTCGAAGAGATCGTTATTAATCAATTCAAGGACCGAAACTGTATATTCTTGCCGCTCACTTATTTCACACGTGGGCCGGTTGAATCGGCGTGGTGCGGTATAAAGTCATTCAAAGAGGAGGCCGATGATGAACCGATAGTATTTTTGGACAACGATGTGTTGTATAATTTTCCATCGGATCTTTTTCAAACTAAGCATACCGCTTTTCTTGGTTACTCAATAGACAACTCCGCTTCTGAAGCTTTTAGTTTTATACAATTACACGGCGACCAGGTCAGCATGATAAAGGAAAAGAAACGCATTTCTAATAACTTTATATGCGGAGTGTATGGATTCAAATCGATTCGCCAGTTTCGTGATATTGCCTTCAAACGGCTAATTACTCCTACCGATAAGGAACTGTATCTCTCTACCTTGTTTGAAGACCTGCTCAATGATGGTCAAACTATTAAAGGGGTGCGATTTCCAGATAATATTTATCACATCGGTAGCTTGAAAGAACTAAAACATGCTACTCAACAAATTGTTCGTCCTCATATGCGTATATGCTTTGACCTAGATAATACTCTCGTTACATATCCGTCTGTTCCAGGCGATTACTCGACTGTTAAACCCATCGATAATATGATTCAATTGGTGCGAAAACTCCACGCCGACGGTCATACTGTTATTATTCATACCGCACGTCGCATGGCCACACATAAAAACAATGTCGGTGCCGTAATCCGTGATATTGGAAAGCAAACCTTTGATACATTGGACGCATTCAGTATTCCATATGATGAGATACTGTTTGGAAAGCCTATCGCCGATATTTATATTGACGATCGCGCCATTAATCCTTACAGAAACGATATGGAAAGTATGGGATTCATTGACTACATTGAAAAGGTCGCACCCATTAATAAACTCGATAATAACAAATACAATTCAATTGAACTAGATGGCGACGTTGTGGTAAAACGAGGACCAGTCGAATATTTACAAGGGGAATCATATTATTATGAAAATCTTTCACCGTTGTTATCTATATCAAAATTTTTCCCAAAGTATTTCGGCTCTAAGATTGTAGATAATGCCGCTGAAATACGTACAGAATACATACGCGGCATACCTATTTATACGCTTTACAAAGCCGAACTGTTGACACGAGATCATATCAAACAATTGTTCGAAATCCTTGACTGCTTACATAATACAAAGGGTGATCATATTCCTAGCATAGAGGATGTTCGTTCCAACTATATTGATAAACTAGAGCGTAGATTTTCTGATACTTCTGTGTATAGTTTTACGGATACAGATAAATACAAAAATATATGTATAAATGGTTTAAAAGAGTATCTTAATACTACGCCTACGATTGTGCCATATATCCATGGTGACTTTTGGTTCAGTAATATTTTATTAGACTTTAAGAACAATATTAAACTCATTGATATGAAAGGACGGCTTGAATCAACACTCACAATGGGTGGTGATGTAATGTATGATTACGGCAAACTTTTTCAATCGATTATTGGTTACGACTTAGTACTAAATAATGATACTGTATCCGAAGAATATAAACAACAAGTAAATAGTTATTTCTTTGATGAAATTCGTTTGCGAGGAATTAACGAAAAACATCTTCATATTATAACATTCTCGTTGATTATTGGTGCTTTACATGCCATCGATTCCAAAGAAACACGAGCAAACGTATGGCACTGGTTAACTACGACATTTGACTCGTTGGTCTAAAAGAAGTGTTTGTATTAAAAATAAAATGGAACCATTAGCACATTTCTACCGTCGTATTGTAGATCTTAACGATTCACAAGTCGGTGGATGGGGTTCATTATATTACGGCGTATTTACAAAAGTTATTAACGATAACAACTACAAAAAGGTAGCAGAAATTGGTATTGGATACGGAACACATGCTAAATACGTGCTCAAGACGACAAAGGTAGATAAACTCTATTTAGTCGACCCAATGCAGTTTTATCCAAACGATTTATTTGCTGAAGAGATAATGCGTTGTCAGCCTGTGATTCCTAACAATCACTTCAATGAGTTCCACGATTTAATTCAACAGGAATTGAGTCCATGGCGCGATCGCTTTACTTGGTTTCGAACAAAGAGTTTGGATATTACTAATTCGCAGATCGCTGATGGAGAACTCGACTGTGTATTTGTAGATGGTGACCATTCTTACGAAGCGGTCAAACAAGATATCCGCTTCTGGTGGAAGAAGATTCGTGTAGGCGGGCGTATGCTCGGCGACGACTATTGGATGCCTGATGTGTCACGAGCAGTCGACGAATTCGCTAAAGAGTACAATTTAGTGCCTGAGTTTTTAACAGCCGATGGAAAAGACTATAAGATTTTCTCATTCAAGAAGGAGGCTGCTCCCGTTGGCGGCGTTATTACTACTACGCTAACATCAAAGCGAACGGTTCCTCTATCTCTTTGTATCCCTACAATGGATCGTTGGGACTTTTTAAAGATTAATCTTCCGCTTTACTTGGAAAATCCTTATATCACCGAAATAGTGATTACCGACGAAAACGGACACGATGCTGAACGTATTCGTGCTAACTTCAAGGACCCTAAGATTCGCGTCTATGTTAACGATTCTTGCCTTGGACCGTTCCTCAATAAGCGTAAAGTTGTATCACTTGCTACCAATCCATTTATATGTCTAATGGACTCCGATAACTTTGCGCCTTTATCTTATTTTGACGCTTGGGCAGCATTTCTTCGCGGCAATCCACCAGCAGAAAACGTTATTTACTCGCCTTATCGTACTATTCCACAAGCAAATCATGAAGGATTCGATTACTCTATACTAAAAGGTATTTACATTACTAACAAAAACTATAAATACTACTGGAAAAACATCAGCATAGCACGCATTCTCTACAATACCGGCAATTACATTATCTCTAAAAAGATGCTTCTCGGTACTGAATCCGACCCTGAAGTCAAATATTTAGAAACGCAGAAAGGACCAGATGTTATGTTTCAAAACTATTCTATGTGGAAAAAAAGCAATATGATTATGGCCGTTGTACCTGGTATGGATTACCATCATATTGTTCATGGTGGCAGCTATTATTGGCAGAATATGGGTATAATGAACACCGCTTTATTTGATGCACTTTACGATTAAAGTTAAGTCTAAGCGTTTAAAGAAATGAGTTAAATTACTATTCAAAATGTATCGTATGACACTTTCTGAATGGCAAAAAACGCCTAAACGTCGTGAGCAGTTATTATACAATTGTTCGGAGTTTGACCGTCTTAACGACGAATGGATTCCGTTTTCTATTGGCATGAGTTGGGAAGTCGCATTTTATAATGGTCCGCTCCAAGAGATCCAAATAGGTCCTCATGCCCATCAAGTACTTTGTGCGGTGCGTCCAGGAACGGATAAGAATCGTCGTCCAACCGGCATCAATCGAGCCTATATCTTACAAAATCTTGAATCGAACGGCATTAAAAACATTGATATGCCTAGCGGCGCTTACTTGCGTATGCTTCCTCACTTTCAATTCGTTATCTCACCAGAAGGAAACGGTATTGACTGCCATCGTCATTACGAAGCATTAATGGCCGGCTGTATTCCCATTGTAGAACGTAATCCGCGTCTTCTTGAAAAATACGGCAATTGTCCTATTCTCTTCACCGACGACTATTCAGAAATAACGCCTGATTATTTACGAGCCAAATACGATGAAATGTTGAATCAAACCTGGGACTTTTCGCGATTATGCTTTGACGCATTCGATGCCGAAACGCAGGCACAAATCAAAGCGAACGGTAATTATTGGGGCAAACGGGTCGCTGGACGCGAATGGTACGCTTAAACACGAGGCACTTGTAAGTAATTAAAATGGATTCCTCACAAACGACTGTTGTTATATTTTTAATGATACCGTGTGCCCTTGCGGGTTATTGGCTATGTAGAGTAATAAATAGAGTTACCGATCGTGCCAATCAAAATACCGCTAGAGTTACAGCTGTCGATCCTACTCCATCCGCTCCACCAGTCTAAGCTCGAACATAAATCGCATCTCCCCATCCTGTATTACCGCACATCGCTATCATAACGCATTTGAATCCCTGCGATTCAAGATAGTAATCAAGATGCGGTTTGAGTGTACAACCTTTATAAAGTTCGTCCTCATTCACTTCTAAATACAATACTTTTGCGAATTGAAGACACTTTTCACCGCCAACAAGTGCCTTGAACTCGGCTCCTTGTATATCTAAATTCCAAAAGTTGTTCTTCGTAATATTTATATTATTTCGCTCGCAAAATGTATCAATAGTGACTGATGGGACCGTCATAGTTGCAGTATAAACAACTTCTGGATGCGCAGTCTTATGCGTACCTAAGTCAAAGATGCTCGACGATTGGACGTTATTAGAGATATTGAACTTTGTTATAACATCGTCCTTATCGGTAACCAATGCCTGATAAACGTTAGGCATACCGCGTCGTTTAGCCTGTTCCACTTTTTCTGGAATGGCGTCTAACCAGGTGACGTCGTTTGGTGTCAATCCAAGTTGTTTATAAAACTCCATCTCTTCGCATTCATGGGCACCAACATGAAGAACACCCGTAACTTTGATATTATACTTATTCAAAATATTTATAACATCACTTGGTTGAATTAGCATCTTAATATTTAGATTATTTGTTAGGTCTTTAGGCGATTCTCAGAAACTCCTCCAACTCGGCCATCGAGCATACTTTATAATCGTATGCGACAGTATTTTCAATCGGTTTACGAAACGTCTCATGAGGACGATCGGTTCTTTGGTAGTTTGGCATATATACTTTTTCAACTGTGACCGATAATAGTGCTGCTGCCCATGAAAGAGTAGAACAAGAACATATAAGCGTCTTAGCATTTCTCATAATATGATAATCGGTGATAACGTCATTCGATTCTACTACAACATTAAATCGTTTTTTGAAATATTCCAAATATTTGAGTTCTACATCGGTTTTGGGCTTATTTACAACAAAACAGTATGATGGTGCTCTAATTGTATCTAATACAGACTTTATAGATTCTGGATGAATAACCTGACCTAGTTCTACAAAATCCTCTAA
>Ga0007827_10000455_pt1 | contig 13326 bp, 15 predicted proteins | sample CryBogCBE16Jul07_FD_60332 | JGI IMG/M metagenome (GOLD analysis project Ga0007827, IMG submission 60332) | Freshwater microbial communities from Crystal Bog, Wisconsin, USA - CBE16Jul07 | ecosystem: Environmental > Aquatic > Freshwater > Lake | place: Crystal Bog, Wisconsin, USA | collected...
TTGGCGGCTTTATTGCCGCAAACCGAAACGGTTCCTGAGGCAGCAAAAATTGCAAAAGAATACTTAATTCAAGCGATTTTGCACGCAGATGCGCTAAAAGTTGGCCAAGGTCACGGTCCCGTTCACCACTTCTACAAATGGTGGGCAGAAACCCCCGTACAATAAGGGTTTACGTCAATACTTTTTGATCGAGCCATGAACGCGTCAAACCTGCCCAATATCGAGATCGCCCGGTTCAACATGGTGGAACAACAAATCCGCCCCTGGGACGTCTCAGATGAAAACGTACTGAAAGCACTTTTCAAAATCCGTCGCGAGTGTTTTGTGCCCTCGGCATACCGTGCACTTGCCTTCTCGGATTTAGAAGTACCTCTGGTCCTGCAGACAACCGACACTCACCAGGTCATGCTCGCGCCCAAAATGGAAGCGCGTTTTGCGCAACTATTAGCGCTCAAGGCAGATGACTGCGTGCTCGAAGTCGGGACAGGTTCAGGCTATCAGGCAGCGCTGCTGAGCGAACTTGCGCGCGACATCACAACTATCGAAATCGATCCCCGCCTGGTGGCCTTTGCCCAGAACAATCTTCAGCAAGCGCAAATCAAAAACGTGAAGGTTGAGACCGGCGATGGCAGTAACGGCTGGGGTACGACTGAATATGACGCGATACTGGTCACAGGCTCATTACCGAGCATTCCGGATGCGCTTAAATATCAGTTATGCGTGGGTGGCCGTATGGTAGTTGTTGTTGGTCAAGCTCCCGCGATGACCGTCTATCGTATTACACGCACTACTGCAGCGAGCTTCGAAACCACATCCTTATTTGAAACGGTTATCAAACCACTCACCGGTCCGGTCGTTTCGCACTTCAAGTTCTAATCAGCCCTGAGGCTGACGGATTTTAGTCACTAGCGCAGTGGTAGACCTGGCAAATTCAAACGGGATGGCCACTGCGTGTCCACCCCAGGACTCAACCAGCTTTGTCTCTGGCAAGGTCTGCATCTCGTAGTCACCGCCTTTCACGATAAGATCAGGTCGCAGAAGACCAATGATTTCAACCGGCGTGTCTTCATCGAAAATGGTGACTGCCGTGACACAACCGAGCGCGGCAAGCAATGCCGCGCGATCACTGGCAGTATTCAAGGGGCGATCCGGGCCCTTTCCAAGACGCCGTGCCGAGGCATCGGAATTAACCGCAACGATTAACGAGCCACCGAGCTGCGCGGCCTCATCGAGATACGTCACATGTCCGCGATGCAGAATATCGAATACGCCGTTGGTGAACACGACAGGACCTGGCCAGGCGCGTGCGGCCATAAGCTCGGCGCACGCCTCGGGCGTCAGGATTTTGCTCTCAAAACGGGCGCTCATATTTTTACTGCCTGACTGCGATCGTTATAACGGTGCAACGACAGCAGCGGCCGCGCGCATCAGTTCTTTGCGATAACGATTCAGATCCTGCACCGTTTTAAATGTTTGATCAAACAATAACGACATATTGTGAAGAATGCGACTCGAGACTTTGCCTTCCCACTCTTTGTCGAACACAATTTGCGTATCGAGCCAACGCTCCAGCCAACCTGGCTCAGGCAGCTTTGACTGCACGGTGTCCTCGGGGAACATGTCTTTGTTGACATGCAAATTAGTTGGATGCAAGGCCTGAGGCGTACGATGCGCAGAAGCCATCAACACACCTATCTTGGCAAAAGCCATACGTGCCTGCTGGCCGATTTCCTGGCCACGCTGGCTCAGTGCGCGTTTCATGTAACGCAGATAAGCCCCTGCGTGACGGGCCTCGTCTTGAGAAATAATTTTGTAAATCGACTTGATCACTGGCTCGGTATGCCAGTCGGCTGCACAGCGATACCAGTGATTCAAACGCACTTCGCCGCAAAAATGCAGCATCAGGGTTTCTAGCGGAGGAGCGGGATCAAATTCAAAACGAACTTTATGCAACTCCTCCTCGGTGGGCACCAGATCAGGCGCGAACCTGCGCAGATACTCGATCAATACCAGGGCATGCTTTTGTTCTTCAAAAAACCAGACTGACATGAAAGCTGAGAAGTCACTGTCATCACGGTTGTCGCGCAAAAACATTTCTGTAGCAGGCAGCGCGGCCCACTCTGTGATGGCATTCATCTTGATGGTTTGCGCTTGCTCGTCGGTGAGCTTGCTGCGATCAAAATCCTGCCAGGGAATATCCGTCTCCATATTCCAGCGAACGGATTCCATTGATTTAAAGAGTTCTGTGTAGAGCATATTGATTGCCTTAAATATAGGAACTGATTTTCATCGCATCAGCGTCCAGAGTGCTACAGCCAGGGCCACCGCAGCCACACCGGTGAGAGCCATTAGTAAACGATTACCTTGTTCACGCGCCTCGCGCATGCGTTGTAATTCAAGTAAAACAGATGCAGATAAATCAGGCAGGCTTAACCGCGCATGCATCAAACGCGGTATTTCTGGTAGCCACTGCGCCCACTGCCCGGCTTCTTGAGCAAGCTTCTGGCGCACACCCTTGATACCAACCCTCTCGTGCATCCAGTTTTCAAGATAAGGCTTCGCTGTTTTCCATAAGTCTAACTGCGGATCCAGTTGTCGCCCTAATCCCTCGACATTGAGAAGAGTTTTTTGTAACAAAACCAGTTGGGGTTGAATTTCAACATTAAAGCGTCTCGATGTCTGAAACAACCTCAATAAAACCTGCCCCAGGGAAATTTCAGCTAGAGGCCGGTCAAAGTACGGCTCACAGACAGCACGTACCGCCCCCTCAAGCTCTTCCTCGCGTGTGGAGGGTGGTACCCAGCCCGACTCTATATGCAAGCGCGCTACACGGCGGTAATCACGCTGAAAAAACGCCAGGAAATTTTGTGCCAGGTAGTTTTTATCAAACTCTGATAAGGAACCCACAATACCAAAGTCAAGAGCGATATAGCGCCCCAAGGTCTTGGGCTGATCTGAGACATAAATATTACCGGGATGCATATCGGCGTGAAAAAAACCATCCGTAAACACTTGGGTAAAGAAAATCTCAACGCCTGTACGCGCGAGTGTTGGGATATCCACTCCCAAAGCACGCAGACGCTCTAGTTGACTGACGGGAACGCCGTACATGCGCTCCATCGTGAACACGGTGCTGGCGCAGTAGTCCCACATCACCTCTGGCACCCAGAGCAATTCGCCGCGTGCAGTGCCAGCAGCAAAATTACGGCGCAACTGGCTGCAGTTCGCGGCCTCGCGCAACAAATCGAGTTCGTCGTGCAAATGCTTATCAAACTCACCAACCACTTCGCGAGGCTTGAGTCGTTTACCATCGGGCGCCAGGCGCTCAATCAGCGACGCCAGCGCACGCATGAGGGAGAGGTCTTTGTCGATCACGCCCAGAATACCAGGGCGTAATACTTTGACCGCTACATGTCGTCCGTCATGAAGTACTGCGAAATGGACTTGCGCTACCGAGGCGGAGGCTACCGGGTCTGTTTCGAAATGCGCAAACAAGACCTGAGGCGACTGACCCAGCGCCTCTTCAATACATGCTGCCGCTAACTCTGAAGGGAACGGTGCGACACGGTCCTGCAAAAGCGTCAACTCATCGGCGATGTCAGACGGGATCAAATCCCTCCGGGTTGAGAGAACTTGTCCGAATTTGACAAATATGGGCCCAAGCGACTCAAGCGCAAGCCTCAATCTCTGGCCGCGTGGCAACTTGGGTGCAGAGCCCAACCTGACCAGCCATAGCAGACGAACAGCCATGGGATGATTAATGCCAGACAGCACCAGCTCGTCAAGTCGATAACGCCACACGACCATTGCGATCCGGGCCAGGCGCGGCAAGGACATCATGCAGCGCGCCTCTTTTTGCTGGCGAGTCGCTCAATCCGCGCAAGCAGACCTTGCTGACGTTCAGACAGGTCATCGATCCTGTGTTCAAGGGGCTTCTGACGCAGACGATGCATGGCTAGGGCCGGCTGCCCTGCAAGCGCGTTTGTCTCTTCAGCAAAATACTCAGCGGTATTATGAGCCAAACCTTTTGTCATGGTCAGCAAAGAGTGCGCCAGCCCTTGCACGCCACGCACTAATTTTTGGGCAGGTAAATCGCCCACAACGCTAGCCAGCGCATCCTCCGGCTCCGGACGCAAATCCCGCGCCAGCTCCGACACCAGGTTTGCAAGCGAGGCCTGTCCGGAAATATGAATCAACTCAGCAATACCGGCAGGTGATTTTGTGGCGAACAAACGGGCAGCAGTGAGTTTTTCAGCAATAATTTCAAGTGTCACATCAGGTACTACTGCAGGATCGGAACGAGTCAAACGCCCCTCGGAATCAATCGTCAGCGTGACTGAAAATCCACCTAAAGCGATCCGCACGGTCTGACCGGCATGACGAGCCAGGCGTTCAGCCGCCCACGGCTGCTGTGCAGTCAGCAAATTAAATGCTGCAGCGATCACACGCACCGGGTGTAATGCGGAAAAATCAGGAAGTGAAGGCGTGAACTGTTTCACGTAAATGGTAGGCCAGACTTTTAGCAAAAATAGCATTTTAACGGGTAAACCGGGTACAACACACTAAACGTCTTAGAGGAAAACCAAATCAATCAATAAAAAACCCGCACTAAGTGCGGGTTTTCTACAAACCATGGCAAAAACCCCTGATTGCTCAGCTCGCCTGGTCAACAGGGATTTGCTGTATGCCTGCCAGCAACCAACCGCCTTGCTCGGGTTTGAACAGATTCCATACCTCTTCAAAACGGAACGCTTCAGTACCTGGCTGCTCACGCAACATGCCTGAAAACCGCACACTCGCCAGATGACCATCTGTTACCTGCTCGATTCCAAGTAATTCAGCATTGAGCAGAACCACCTCGGTATTGTTTGCACCTGTGCGTCCGCTTAACTGAACCTGAAGCTCTTTCATGAGCTGATCGGTCAAGAAGTTACGTAACTGGGAAACGTCACCGCTATCCCATACTTTCTGAATGGAGACAAACTGCTGTTTGGCTTCCTGCAGGAAACGGTACGTGTCAAAGTCGGCAGGAATGAACCAGCTCTGATCAGGCTGCGCAGCATCAGAGCCAAAACCAGCCGATGACAAAGCGCCATTACCCTGCGTGTTGATTTGTCCTGCGCCGGGTGCGGCCGCCTCACGCATCATAGCTGGGGCGGGTTGCGAAGCGGAACCGTTGCCTGCGCCCTGCATAGCAGGCTGCGCCGAACCACCACGTAACATACGCACAACAAACATGATGGCAAAGATCACCACAGCAGCGAGCAAGGCCACCATTAGGAAATCACCCATCGCTCCACCCAGACCGAAATGAGAGAGCAGCGCTGCAATGCCAAGACCAGCCGCAATGCCAGCCAGAGGGCCTAGCCATTTAGAGGCGCCTGATTTGGCTGCAGCACCAGCGGCCGCTCCAGCCGCAGCAGGTGCAGCAGCACTTTTTTGCATCGTGGAGGGTGCAGCTGTCGATGCTGGTGCTTTGGATGTGACATTGGATGATTGGCTGCCCACGCTTTTGCCACTACCGACTCGTGCGGCGGTTGCCTCAAAGGAAACAGCAGTTAAGCCAGCAGCGCTGACAGTCAGCACCACTGCAACCAGAAAACGTGAAATTAATCGAACCATGAAGTGCTCCTGAGCGAAACCTTCGCTAAAAATGTTGGTCCAGAAATCTTACTGGAAGCTGAATCTTACTAAAAGCTGAACAAAAATGAAAGGGGTAGACCGAAAAATTTTCAGATAGCTCAGAAAATAAGCATTTTCAGCCTAATTTGACACCTTCATGCAAGGCCGTCAGTCCAGCGCTCAGATTGAAATATTGAACGCGAGACAGACCCGCCTCACCCAGCATGGTTTTGAGAGTCTCCTGATCGGGGTGCATCCGGATCGACTCGGCCAGATAGCGATAGCTATCGGCGTCAGCAGCGACTTTCTGGCCAAGCCAGGGAAGCACCTTGAAGGAGTACCAGTCATAAATAGGTGCAAGTGGCTTGGCTACCCGTGAAAACTCGAGCACCAGCAGTTTGCCGCCCGGTTTGAGCACACGGGTCATTTCAGCCAGGGCCCGTTCTTTGTGCGTCATATTTCGTAAGCCAAACGCCACACTGACCCGATCAAAATAATTATCCGGGAAGGGCAGGCTCTCTGCATCGCAAACGGTCATGGGCAGTATCAAACCTTCATCCATCAGACGATCACGACCGACCCGTAACATCGAGTCGTTAATATCCGTCAGCCATACCTCACCCTGCGCACCCGCCCGCCTGGCAAAGGCACGCGCTAAATCACCGGTCCCGCCGGCAATATCGAGCACGCGCATGCCTGGGCGCACCGCCGCACGGGATATCGTGAATGCTTTCCAGACTCTGTGCAGTCCGCCCGACATGAGGTCATTCATGATGTCATAACGCGAAGCAACAGAATGAAAGACCTGGGCCACTTTGCTGGCTTTTTCAGATTCGTCTACTGTTTGGTAGCCAAAGTGTGTTTTTTCTTCAGACATTCAATTACCTGCTAATTATCCGGGCGGCAAGGCCACATTATCGCAGTAGTCTGCGCTCTGGCGAAAGAGCAAACTTGCCGACTGTCATAAACATGACATATTGACGCCATACTATCGCAACTTAGTCATTGTGCAGGCCAACACTTCAACCGGCTCAAAAATATGTCAAGTACCATTCTAGTAGTCGAAGACGAACCCGCTATTCAGGAACTGATTGCGGTGAATCTATCCTTTGCAGGCCATAAGGTACTGCGCGCATTTGACGTGGAACAAGCTGAAACACTGATTCGCGCCGAGCTACCTGATTTAATCCTGCTGGACTGGATGCTGCCTGGTGCCTCAGGCATCACACTGGCGCGCAAGCTGCGCAGTGACGAGCGCACACGCATGGTTCCGGTCATCATGCTCACTGCCAAAGGCTCTGAACAAGACAAGGTCGATGGTCTGGAAGCTGGCGCCGACGACTACATTACCAAGCCCTTTTCTCCGAAAGAGCTCATGGCACGAATTAAAGCGGTTTTGCGCCGTCGCGCACCGCAACTCACCGATGACATGATCGAAGTCGATGGGTTGAAACTCGACCCGATTTCGCACCGGCTGACCGGACGTGGTCAGTCTTTGGCAATTGGACCGACCGAGTTCAGGCTGCTGCATTTTTTCATGACGCATCTCGAACGCGTATTTTCACGCACGCAGCTACTGGATCAAGTCTGGGGAGATCACGTGTTTGTGGAAGAGCGCACTGTTGACGTGCATATTCGCAGATTGCGCAAAGCACTCGAGCCAACCGGACACGACCTGCATGTCGAGACGGTACGCGGCAGCGGCTATCGCTTTACATCGCAAATACCTAAGGCATAAAAAGTTTCGCATCCAAGCCTTGTAACCTCTGATCTGATGCGAAAATAACAGGTATTAGTTGGTCACGCACCCTGCTGTGGTTTATTTTCTGGTTCGCTCTCGCCGCCGGCGTTCAGTACCGGTGGGATACTGCTGCGGGATGGATTCTGCTCACGCTGGCTTGTGGCACGATCCTCACGGTCAGGCGGCGTCAGGCGAACCGCGTAGCTGCCTGGGCTGCCCATCCTGAAACCGACCCTCCCGCAGTTGTCGGGCAATGGGAGGATATGGTGGCTAGCCTGTATCGGCACACCCGGGAGCAGGCGATTGCGGTACAAACACTCCAGGCAACCAACGACGCGGTCATGTCTGCGGCCCAGGCCTTGCCTATTGGTGCCGTGACACTGAATAAAGACTTTCAGATTCGCTGGTTTAATGCGGCTGCCGAAAAAATACTGCACCTCAAACCAGTCCAGGATATTGGTCAGAATCTACTGAATCTTCTGCGTTCACCGCCCTTTGTAGCCTATGCAAAGCAAACTGAATGGGATGAACCCCTGATCCTGAAAATCGCTCTGGAGGGTAATAACCAAAGCATCATGATGCGCATAGTCCACTATGCAGATGACCAACTCCTGCTCATCGCTCGTGACCTGACGCAAATCGAAAAACTTGAAACGACCCGACGGGATTTTGTAGCGAACGTTTCGCACGAAATGCGCACGCCTCTTACCGTACTGTCAGGGTTCCTTGAGACGATGCGCGAGGCACCAAAAGGTGCGCTGAGCGAGGAGCAGTCGCAGCAATACCTGAAACTGATGCACGAACAGGCGCTGCGCATGGAGGCGCTGGTTGCAGATTTGCTTACCCTTTCTGCGCTCGAGACCTCCCTGAGCGCTGACCGGAACACGGTACATATGTCGACCCTGATTGACAGCGCACGCCAGCAAGCAGAAAGCTTGTCAGGTGGCCGACATACCTTGATCTGGGAAATCGAGCCCGACCTCAATATCCTGGGCAACCAGACCGAGCTCAGTTCAGCAATCACCAACCTGCTCACCAACGCAGTGCGCTATACCCCGCAGGGACAAACTATCACGGTTAAGTGGCACAAACAGGCCGATGACTCTGCGCGCTACAGCGTAACCGATACCGGTATCGGGATTGCCTCAGAACACCTGCCCCGCTTGAGCGAACGTTTTTACACGGTGGATAAAGGTCGCTCACGCGCCATGGGCGGTACTGGTTTAGGGCTGGCCATCACAAAACATGTCGCCATGCGCCATGACGCGCAATTGGAAATCCAAAGTAAACTGGGATTTGGCAGTACTTTTAGTCTCGTTTTCGCACCAGATCGCGTCATTACAGCCCCTTGAGCGGCGGCGTCTCAAAATCAACTTTCACTCCGCAGCTTAAAGACATAAACTCAAGGTTCAGGCTTTATTGCCATACGCTGTGCAATCAGTCATTGATTGCATTCACCTGATCTATGCCGGAGTTTTTTTTAAATGACCGCCCAAGCCACCTCCATGCCTCCCTTCCACCTGGCTTTCCCCGTACGCGATATCGAAGAAGCCCGCCAGTTCTATGTTGGCGTTCTCGGTTGCGGCGAAGGTCGTAGTGCGCCTGACTGGGTGGATTTCGACTTTTACGGCCATCAGGTCGTTGCCCACCTCGCTCCTGAAGAGTGCGGACACAAGCAAACCAGCGCAGTCGATGACCATCAAGTACCGGTACGCCATTTTGGCGCCGTGCTTTCAATCCCCCAGTGGGAAGCCATGGCCGAAAAACTCAAAGCCATTGGCACAAAATTCGTGATTGAGCCTTACACGCGTTTTAAAGGCGAAGTCGGTGAGCAATCCACAATGTTTTTTATGGATCCATCGGGTAATGCGATTGAATTTAAAGCCTTTGCAAACATGGACTCGCTGTTCGCCAAGTAAGCCGTGTCCAATGCAAGCAAGCCCGAGGCGGTCATTGTGCCGGCTTTTAAAATCCGCGCGCAGGGTGATCGCTGCCTGAGTGTTGATTTTGGTTCTGAAATCGATGTTCAGACCGGGCTGCTGTGCCTCAGTGCCGCTCAGGCCCTGAGACTTGCAAAATTACCGGGTGTGACGGATATTGTTCCGTCCTACACGTCTGTTGCTTTGCATTATCAACCCGACGCGGACAGTACGCTTACAAATTTTCGTGCGCTTTCTAACGCAATCAGCTCACTGCTTGAGGCAGGCATCCCTTCTTTCACGACCGATGGCCGCGAGGTTGAGATCCCAGTATGTTATGGCGGCGCACACGGTCCTGACCTCGCCTATGTCGCGCAAACTACGGGTCTGACCGAAGCACAAGTCATTGAGGTGCATACAAAACCCGGCACGATGGTGTTCATGCTCGGCTTTGCGCCAGGCGCGCCTTACATTGGCGTACATGATCCGGTCTTTGCCTTGCCCAGGCGCGATGTACCCAGAACCGCTGTACCTGCCGGCTCAGTTGCAATCGCCAACAGACAATCCACCATCTATCCAAACAGACTGCCTGGTGGCTGGCATGTGCTTGGCGCAACACCACTTAAACTGTTCGGACTGGAGCGCACCCCACCTACGCTTCTGATGCCGGGCGATCGGGTTAAATTCGTCCCAATTTCGGTTGCTGAATTTGACCGCATCGCCGCCGAGCAACAGCAGGATATGTCCAAATGAGCATCATCGTGCTCAAACCCGGCATGCAATCAAGTTTTCAAGACCTTGGTCGGGTCGGCTATCAGCAGTTAGGTATACCTGTAACAGGCGTTATGGATACGCGTGCGCATCAACTTGCTAACCTGCTGGTTGGAAACGACTGCGACCAAGCGAGCCTCGAAATTACCCTTACCGGCCCCACACTGGAGTTCACGCAGCCGTGCTGTATCGCCCTGACAGGTGCAGACTTAAGCCCGACCCTGAACGGTCAGCCCATCGCACAGAACAGACCCATCGTAGTTCGAGAACTTGACACGCTTGCGTTTGGTCAGCGCCGCACGGGTACGCGAGCTTATCTGGCTATCCATGGTGGTTTCAAACTGACGCCAGCCCTGGGCTCGAATAGTACTCATATGCGCTGCGAGATCGGCGGCTGGGAAGGTCGCGCGCTCAAACGCGGCGACCGGATCAAATTCAATCAAGCGTTAGCCTCGCAGGATCTCGAAGGACTTGCACAAGAGCTCTGGTCGATAAAAATCTATCTGCCCACAACACTAGCCGCTCACGCCCGTTCCCGCGTGAGAATGATCACAAGCGAGCAATTTCAGGATTTCACGCCGCAGAGCCAGCACGCGCTGACAAGCGAAACGTTCCGCATCAGCCCTGACTCCGAGCGCATGGGGTACCGTCTGCAAGGCCCGGAGATCACGCTGAGCAAGCCGCGCCAGATGATCTCCGAGGCTGCAACCTTTGGCTCCATACAGGTACCTGCGGGCGGTCAACCCATCATACTGATGGCAGACCGCCAGACAACCGGCGGCTATCCAAAAATCGGCTATGTCGCGACGGTAGATTTACCAACGCTCGCACAAATGGGGCCTGGGGACACGTTTAAATTTGAACTCATCGGGCTCGATGAAGCCCAGGCTCTTGATGCCCAACGCTCAAAAGCTTTCGCCGCATTGGCAAAAAATATCGCGAGCGTGCGAAATCACATTCTGAAGCACTACCCGTAAACTCTTACTGAATTTCTACTGAACCACAGAGGTCATGATGACATTACGTATCGATTTGAATTCCGACATGGGCGAAAGTTTTGGTGTTTGGAAAATGGGCAATGACGAAGCGATCCTTCCCTTTGTGTCCTCCGCGAATATAGCCTGTGGCTTTCATGGAGGAGACCCCGCAACGATGCGTAAAACCGTCGCAGCCGCGCTTAAAAATGGCGTTGCACTTGGGGCTCACCCAGGCCTGCCCGATCTGCAAGGTTTTGGTCGTCGCAATATGGCTATCACGGACCAGGAAGCCTACGACATGATGGTGGTTCAGATCGGTGCGCTTGCTGGCGTTGCAGCCTCGCAAGGAGCGCGATTGCGCCATGTCAAAGCGCATGGCCAGCTCTACAACATGGCGGTTAATAACGAGGGGCTCACGCGAGCGTTAGCCCAGGCGACCTACGATGTGGATAAAGATTTGGTGTTTTTTTGTCTCGCCGGGACCAAAATGCTGGATATTGCTGAATCCATGGGCCTGAAAGTTGCGAGCGAAGTGTTTGGCGACCGCACCTATTCTGCGGACGGCACCCTGAGCCCACGCAACAAACCTGGTGCCATGATCGAAGACGTGAACGTATCCATCAAACAGGTTTTGCAAATGGTTAAACAGGGAACCATTACAGCGGTTGATGGCTCGACCGTACGCGTAAAAGCCGATACGTTGTGCATCCATGGCGATCAGCCAGGCGCAGCAGCCTTTGCAAAAGCGATTCGCGAGGCCTTGATAGCAGAAGGTATCGAAGTTGGGGTTTAAACCTGGTTTATTCACCGCGGTTTATTGACTACGATCAGGTCTTGCAAACCTGCAAAATTCGCTGTGCGATATGCAGGTCTTGCAAAGAAATACCTGAGCTATCAAATGCTGTGATCGACTTCTCGCTTGAGCGTCCCGCAGCCTGACCTGCCAACACTCGACCGATGGCAGTCAACGCCAGCGCACCCGTTGCGATCTGTGGCGCTACATGCTGAAACTCGCCAATCGCAACCGCTTGGGCAGGCAAATCGCAGAACAGTTCTGCTCGCTCAAGCAACACTGGATCAAGTTCTTGCTTACCAGCGCCGTCCGCCCCCATACAAGAGATATGCGTCCCAGGACGAACCCAGGCCGACTCGAACAGCGGGGACTTAGAGGGCGTTGCGGTCACAATGAGGTCAGCGCGTGCGCACCCTTCTTCGGCCGTAACCAGCTCGACAGGCAGACCTAAAGGGGCAAGACGTGCTTTGAGTTTTTCGACGCGTGCAGCATCCCGGTTAACAACCAGAATACGCTCAAGCGGACGAATCCTTGCCAGCGCTAAACAATCATAGCCTGCCTGATTGCCTGCACCAAAAACCGTTAGTACGCTGGCGTCCTTGCGAGCGAGGACATCGGTTGCCACAGCATCGGCGGCGGCAGTGCGGTAGGCGTTCACGACACCGGATTCGATCACAGCACGCACGCCGCCAGACTCCTGATCAAACAGGACCGTTACGGAATTGTGTGTGGGCATACCCTTTAAGGCATTGGCTGGCCAGATAAACCCCATCTTGAGTCCGGCAAGCGTTTCGGTTGCTCCGGATTTAACCGAAAACCGATTATTCGCATCCGAACCGTGCGCGATCAAGGCAGGGAAAATCTTGCTTGAGTCAGCGCATGCCGCAATCAGCGCTTCGCGAATCGCCTCATACGCCATTTCATGCGTCACGACCGAGGACGATTGCGCTTCAGGGATGTATTGCATGACAAACCCACTTTTCAGAAAAACGACTTAAACAAGCACTCGCTCTATTCCACCACTATTGGCTTTGGCAACGTATTCTTCGAGCCAGTTTTCACCCAGGATATGGCGCGCCATTTCAACCACAATGTAATCTGCTTTCGCGCCAATATCGCCTTCATAGCGGGACAAGCCCTGCAGACAGGACGGGCAGGAGGTCAACATTTTGACCTCTCCGGTAAAGCCATCGGACCTGAGCGCGGCGTTGTTTTTATCGAGTTCTTCTTCTTTGCGAAACCGTATCTGCGTCGAAATATCAGGCCGCGTCACAGCCAAGGTGCCAGACTCTCCGCAACAGCGATCGGTCTTGATCGTCGCATCACCCACGAGCGCACGAACCGTTTTCATCGGATCCTGCAGTTTCATCGGCGTGTGACAGGGGTCGTGGTACATATAACGCACACCACCCACACCTTCCAGGGCTATGCCCTTTTCCAGCAAGTACTCGTGAATATCGATCAGACGGCAGCCAGGAAAGATTTTTTCAAACTCGTAGCCCG
>Ga0007827_10000462_pt1 | contig 13238 bp, 8 predicted proteins | sample CryBogCBE16Jul07_FD_60332 | JGI IMG/M metagenome (GOLD analysis project Ga0007827, IMG submission 60332) | Freshwater microbial communities from Crystal Bog, Wisconsin, USA - CBE16Jul07 | ecosystem: Environmental > Aquatic > Freshwater > Lake | place: Crystal Bog, Wisconsin, USA | collected...
CCTAGGGCAACGTTATCTACCACGTTTCCCGCCGTGCGGACGACGAAGAGACGACCGAGATTCTTTCGGAAGAGGATTTCCGGCGGGGTGCGGGAATCGGAACACCCGACAATGACGGCGATCGGATGTTGTCCTTCTGAGGTTGCTTTCCGGGCCTCCGCCACGGGGAGGGAGGGACTCTCCCAGGAGGCCGCAAAGGCGGCGGAGGTTTTTTTCAGAAGCGCAAGGGCCGTTTCAGCCGGCACGGCGGGTGCATCGGCCCTGAGGAGCGGCACGCACCCTGCGGTGAGGAGAAGGACGAACGGGAGGAGGCCGAGGGGCGTTTTCATGGAGACTTTTGATGAAAGCATTCTCTTCTGATCAGGAAACGGAATTGTCGAAGAGGAAGATCCAGGGGAGCGATCAGGGGTTTCTCCGTGACCATCGTGGCAGGAATTTGCCGACCGCGATGACGAGCAGGGCGCAGACAGCGGGTGCAATCCGTCCAAGGGTCGCTCCATGCCCCCCTGCCGCACCCGACAGGAGGGAGTCCTCCGCCATCATCTCACCCGAGACCCATCCGAGAAGGGCCGCGCCGAGCGTGATCAGGATCGGAAATTTCCCCATGAGGCGCATGGTGAGCATTCCTCCGAAGAGAATGATCGGGATGCTGAGCAGAAGACTGAGGCTGAGCAGGAGCATGTTGCCGTGAGCGGCCGCGGCCACGGCGAGAACGTTGTCTAGGCTCAGCGCGAGATCGGCGATCAGGATGACCCTGATCGCACCGGCCAAATCATTTCCCTTTCTGATGTTTCGTTCCTCGTTTTCCGGCAGCAGGAGTTTCACGCCGATCCAGAGGAGCAGAAGGGAACCGATCAGCCTGATGCCGGGAATCTTTAGCACAAGGGCGGCTCCAAGTGTCAGGAGGATTCTGGCCAACGCCGCCAGCACCGACCCCCAGATGATGGCGAGGCGCTGCTGGTTCGGAGGCAGGGAGCGTGCGGCCAGTGCCACCACGACGGCATTGTCGCCGCTGAGCACGACGTTGATTCCGATGATCTGGAGCAGGGGAATGCAGAGGTCCGTGAGATTTCCCGGGAAGATGGGAGCGGTCATAGGGTGCAGAGGACGGTTGGAGATTCCGGGATACGCCGTCAGATCCCCTCACCGTCAATCCCCTGAATCCTCTTGAGTTCGTCACGACCAACGGGCGCGGAACGCATGGCATCGGCCAGGGTGGTCGAGTCCATGAGATTGGCGACGAGATTGCGGGCCGTGAGCATGACGCGCCGGAAGCGGCATGTCGGCTCCTGGGAGCAGCGGTGATAGTCGGTCACCGAGACGCAGGCAATCGGTGCCAGATAGCCGTCGAAGTGACGAACGATCTCGCCCAGGGTGATTTTTTCGGGCGGGCGGCCCAGCTGGTACCCCCCGCGTTTGCCGGCCGTGCTGACAACCCATCCCTTTTCCTTGAGATCGAGCATGATGTGTTCGAGGAAGCGCTTCGGGACATCGTTGCGCCTCGCCAGCTCGATGATCGGGATCGGGGGACCTCCTCGATGCTCGACAAGGGTAAAGAGCGCCCTCAGGGCATAATCGGTGCGCATTGAGAGCTGCATACGGGAAATATACGCGACCGAAAGCGTCGGAAAAGCAGGAAGAGTTCTTTAAGAAGAATTTTCGTTTCCCTGAGCGCGTTTACTATTTTCAGCATTTTTTTATTGCTATCCGTTTTGTCAATATTGAATCTATATGTATGACTGGCCGTTTTCTGAATTTCGCTCTTTTAATAGGAGTAGGTCTCTTTCATTCTTTGCTTGGTGCCGCGGAGGTTACACAGGCTTCTGGTACTCTTCTTAAGGTCACGTTCCAAAGGACGGTCAGTACCAATGAACTCAACGAAATCCTGAACTCCAAAAAAGTGGAATTCATCAAGGACAATCTTCCCCCTGATTATGTGGTTCCTGACTACTCTCCTGCACTTTACCCAGTAGACATATACACGATTTCTTATAGCTCAAAAATTCCTGAACAGAAGGACAAAAGGACTGTTGCTTATGGCATGATAGCCATTCCTAGAGTTGGGGAAAGGAGATATCCCAAGACTCCTAAACTGATTTCCTATCAACACGGAACGATTTTCGGAAAATACCAGTGTCCCTCCTATGCATTCGCGACCAATAATCCGCAAATTCAAGGGTTATTCTGGGACGGCGGTTACGAAGATCGGTTGGTGACAGCGGTTTTCGCGGGTCAGGGGGATGTGGTTATCGCCGCTGATTATTTTGGAATTGGTGATTCGGTCGAGAGTGAAGGGTATACTGTGAAGGGTAGCCATCAACAGGCTTGTCTTGATTTCTATCTTGCTGCCTCCTCCTTTCTAACAAACAAGGGTATCCGGTCCACTGGACTCTATCTAAGCGGATGGTCCCAGGGTGGTTTGGTGACACTGCAATTCTTGGAAAAACTCGAACAACTTGGATATCAGGTCACTGCAGCTTCCACAGCTGCCGCTCCTTCGGATCCAGTCGCGGTGATTAGCGGCATGATCTACAATCCGAGTCCGATTCAGGCGCAATGGGCGAACACGATGCTCATTCTGACGCTCTTTTCCTACGAAAAGTACTATTCCCAACCGGGTTTGGCCAAAGAGTTGCTGGATCCAAAATATTATGGGCTTTGCAAGCAGGTATATGAGAGGAAGGGGACTAACAGTCTTGAGAATACTTACTCGATTCTTTTTGGAACCAATACAAACACTCGCATCCCCACTTCCATCCCCGCCGATTACTGGGATCTAGTCCAATCCAAGTATCATGATCCGTTGAACTTAGCCACCTCGGCATACGGCAAGGATTTGGATAAGAATCAGGGTTATCGTTGGTTTTCGTTCACCCCGATTCGCATGTATTATGGACTTGTCGACCAGGTGGTGACTGTCCCCGTAGCATCACTGCCTCTCTATTACGATCAAGCCTTAGGGAATACCAACATCACTTTCCACTCCGTAACAGGTGGCAACCATCGCGGAACATTCCTACGCGCAGTGTCAGAGCAGAAAACATGGTTCGATACCTTCACGGGTACCCCCTGATATTTGCATTCAGCTTCGGGGAGAGTCCGCTTCCCAGAATGGTACCTTGAGCTGATTTCCTGTGCCCAACAAGTCCTTTTACTGGGGGACACGGAGCAAACAATATTGTTTTCCCCTTAGGGAGTGATCTCAATTGTCGCTCAGATCATGAAGTCGATCTCGTCGGCCGAGATATGGACGGTGACCTGCGACTTGCCCTTGACGGCTTTCTTATCAAGACGGCTCTGAATCTGCTCTCCACGCACAAGAAGTGTGTCTGGCGGAACGCTCTTCATCAGAAAGACGTTCGCTCCGATGGTGCTGCGGGCACCAATGGTTGTGTCACCGCCAAGGATGATGCCGTTCGGATAAATGGTGACATCATCCTCGACATGGGGATGGCGGCGGAGGCCTTTGATGATGGTGCCCTGTTCATCCTTTTGGAAGCTGCGGGCCCCAAGCGTCACTCCATGATAAAGCTTAACCCGGTTGCCGATTACGCAGGTCTCGCCAATGACGACGCCGGTTCCGTGATCAATGAAGAAATGGGAGCCGATCGTGGCTCCCGGATGGATGTCGATTCCGGTACGGCTGTGCGCCCACTCGGTCATCATGCGGGGTAGGAGGGGGACTTCCTCCTTGTAGAGAAGGTGTGCGACGCGCTGGATGGCGACTGCTTCGAGCCCGGGATAAGCCAGAACGATTTCCTCAAGGCTTCGTGCGGCCGGATCCCCCGCAAAAGCCGCCTCCACATCGGTTTTAAGCAAGGCCCTCACCGTAGGAATTCCTGAAAAGAGGCGTTCCGTAATCATGGTGGCCTGTTGACTCGGATCGAAATCGGATAAGCCCGATTCACGAAGACTGACACTGATGGCAGATTCCAGTTGCTCTGCGATCCTGTCGATGATTTCAAGCGCAGCCTCGGGAAGCTCGTCCGACGAGACAGCCTCACCGGAAAAGAAACCGGGGAAAAGCAAATGGAGCAGATCCTCGCAAAGCGCACCCACCGCGTTCTTGGAAGGCAGGTTCGACCTGTCGACATGGTTGATCCCTCCGCTTTCGCGATAGGAATCGAGAATCGGCTGGAGCAGGTGCTTCCGGGATTTCATCCCGCGGATCCTATCTGTTCCATGGTGCCCGCGCCAGCAGAAGTCCCATCCCGCACCAGTCGGTGATTCCTGCGAAGACGAGACCTGCTCCGATGAATGCCGAGAGCCCAAAGAAGGCAGGGTGGATCAGAAAGCCAAGAATGACCCCCGTCAGCACGAGGATTCCCGCGCCGATGCGTACCTGCCGCTCGATGCTGATGGCTTTGCGTCCCGTTCCATCGATGGGAAGACCGTCGGAAGCCCAGGCTTCTGTCCCGCCGGTGACCACATGGACATCGCGATGGCCTGCATGGAAAAGATGATCAGCGGCAATGGCCGCGCGTCCCCCTTTTTCGCAGAGAACGCAGATGGTGACATCCTTGGGAAGTTTCCCCGAAGCGATCGTGGCCGGAATCGTGTCAAGCGGGATGTTCCGCGCACCGACTGCCCTCCTCGCTGAGAACTCGGAGGGTGTGCGGACATCAAGGAGAACCGCTGCGGTGTTCTTCTCAGCGATCTCACGAGCCTTTTGGGGAGTGATGGTGGAGGGGTCGCTGCTCTTGGACTTCATCAGAGGATTACCTTGATCATCATATCCACGGTTTCTCCAGAGCAAATTGAAGGGGCCCTCATTTGAGTCGAGCTGACCGTTTCCCTTAAAGAAAGCTCACGGAGGAGGCCACCCAATCATGGTGTCTTCGGTAACCGGAATAGGGAAAATCGCGTTCGCTTCTGACAGCAAGATCATGAACACTGAAATCGGCCTTGGGTAGCCAATCGATGGATCCTATAGAGGTCCTGGAAGTGGCGAGCCTCATTCCAAAGAACAGATCCCCCTCTTGCACCATTCCCGCATGTACCCGCGTTCTTTCCCCGTGTCCCTCCTGCCCTTCCATGCCGCAGCACTGATTCTGTCAGGAGCCTGCCTGCAGGCTACCCCCCCGACGAATTCCTCGTCTCCCGTCACGAAGGCCAGGTCCGTCGAAGCAGTCGTGTCCGTTTCCGTTGGATCCAAGGGAGATGAGATTCCCTCGGATTTCACAGGCTTCAGCTTCGAAACACTCGGCATCTTGCCTGGCACCAACGGCATCCGCTCTTTCAGACCTGACAATGAGCCGATGCTCCGACTCTTCCGTACGCTTGGCATCAAAAGCCTTCGAATCGGCGGGAATACGGGGGACCGGGATTTCCGGACCGCACCCTCCCCGCAGGACATCGACAGCCTGCTTGACTTTGCCAAAGAGGCGGATGCCAAGGTCATTTACTGCCTGAGGTTGCTCAATGCCGATCCGATCGAACAGGCGCGCGTCGCGAAGGTTATCGCCGAGAGGCACCCCGGTCGGGTGGAGTTTTTCTCGATCGGGCAGGAACCAAGCGCCTATCCGGTTTCAAAAGTCGATACCCGGCGTGCCGACGAGCGCATGGGGGCGGGCCACGAACATTACCCCTATGGCCTTTACGCGACGAACTGGGACCGCGCCGCCGGGGAGGTCGCAAAAGCCGTGCCCGATGTCAGGCTTGCCGGACCGGGTGTCCATCGGGAAACCAAGTGGCCCCTTGCCTTTCTCGGGCAGTTCGCCAAGTCGGGGCGGATCTCCCTTCTGACAGCCCACTTGTATCCTGGCGGTGCCGGCGGAGCCGTGACGAATGCGGTCGAGGGACGCGACAGGATGCTCTCCGGCGAGTTTGAAAAGAGCTATCGGGACCTTGCGATGCTCATTCCCGCAGCCGCTTCCAATAACATTCCCTTCCGCCTCGAGGAAGCGAACAATTTCTACAACGGCGGCGCGGCGGACGTCAGCGACACCTACGCCGCTTCGCTCTGGGGCCTCGACTTTCTTTGGTGGTGGGCTTCCCATGGCGCGGCGGGCGTCAATTTCCATACCGGCGACAAGGTTGCGGCAGGAAGTCTCATCGCTCCATGCCGTTATGCCTCGTTTCATTCGGTCCCCGGGGGAATCCATGCCCTGCCTCTCGCCTACGGCATCAAGGCCTTCAATCTGGGCGCCCAAGGGAGGATCGTGCCGCTGGAGCTGTCGTTCCCAAAGGGATCCCCCCCTGCCAACCTTTCGGCTTATGCGGCCGTGGATTCCAACACGATGCTGCTGACCCTGATCAACAAGGAGCATGGGGCGGATGCCGCGGTGGTTTCCGTGGACCTGAATGTCAACAATCCCGCGGGCGATGCCGAGCGGATCGTCTTGAGTGCCCCCGGGGGAGATGTTTCCACAAAGGAAAACATCTCCGTGGGCGGCTCCGCAATCGGGGATGATGGAGGCTGGACTGGAATCTGGTCGCCGGTCTCACCGTATGCCCCCGGACGCTTCCGGATCGAAGTCTCCCCTGCCAGCGCCGTTATCCTGAGGGCCCCTCTCAGGATTCCCGTCCCAAGCTCCTCGTCCTGAACTCCGCTCCCTCATCTCCATCGCCCGGGCGAGGATCATCGTGCGCGTGTGACCGAGCGGATGCCTCACGGGAGCGTTGGCGAAGCCCTTTTCGCCAGTCCTGGGATCCCTTTATCACGACCCTAAAATCGATAAGAAATAACGATGGACCTCTTATTCTGAGGCGAGGTTGAGCAAAAGAGAGCTCTTTAAAACGAGAGCTTTGCGGTGGCTCCGAGAATCCAATCGTTCTCTACGGTGCCGTTTCCGGCGGGATTTGCGATGAATTGCGCGTATGGTTTGAGCGAGACCCATTTGGTCACCTCGATGTTGTAAAAGAATTCGACGACCTGGGTGGAAGAGTAGGAGGGCAGGTAGGCGTAGTAGCTCTGGGATAGGGCTTGGGTGGAGGCGGGCTTCCTGTAAACCCCGTGATGAAGGGAGGAGGAGGGGATCGAGGCAGGGGTTCCGGTTCCGGGGTTGACCGGTTGCATGATGACGGGGCCATCCGGCACCACGGCGTTGTGGGTGCTTCCGTAGGGATTTTCCAACGATTTGTTCTGGGCGGACGTGTAGCTGTTCAGGTAACAGCTGTAGAATCCAGAGCCGATCGCCACCCCGACGCTGTCCGCGGGGCGGAGTCGGACGGGGCCCTTGAGCACAAGTCCGCTCTGGAAATAGAAGGGCATGGCGTTGTTCTGCGGCGGGGTGAAGCTGAATTCATTGAAGGAGTGGAGTCCCCGGTCCGGAATGTTTTCCTTTTCCCCCGGGGAATCGCCCGAAGGCATCCTCCAGAGCTCCTGGTCGGCCTGGGCGTAAAGACCCCATACGAGCTGATTCTGCTGGAAGGCCCCCGGCTTGGTGGCGTCGTAAGAGGTGTAGGTCGGGGCCGTGCTGGTTCCCGGATAAACAGCGTAGGCGGGATGGGTTTTCGTTCCTCCGGTGGTCACTCGGTAGCCGGAAGGGAAGACGGAGGGGGTGAACCGGGCTGTGTAGTTGTCATTCGCCTGTCCCCAGAGGTATCCGCCAAGCGCGTAGTGTCCCTCAAGACGCGAGCTTCCGAACCTGGGTTTCCAGCCGAGTTCGTCGACGGTGTAGAGGCCGTTTTGCGAGTACTGGTTGTTGTTGCCGGGATTATAGGGACTCGAGGCGTAATACGCGGGGGCCGCAACGGTGCGGCCTCCGGTCCTGTAGGTGGCGTTGGCGGGGGTCGACGGTTTAGCCCCGATGTCGGGGACATAAGGTGAGAACTGGGGGGCTCCCTGGAAGTTGAATCCGTGATTGTAGCTCTGGCTGCGGACGAATCCGATGTCCTGTCTTGCTCCGGAAATGATCTGCCCGTTGCCTCCCGCGACCGGGACGACCTGTCCGCTGGACTTGAAGGTGCCGCGGTAATTGGCCGGGACCGAGGTGTATGGATAGACGGATGTCGGCGAGAACTGAGTGCCCCCGATGTCACCGGTGTTGGCGATGGCCATGTAAAGTCCGGACTGGATGTAGGTTTCCCGGGTTGGCTTGACTTTCAGGGTCGCTCCCCACGCGGCATAACTGCTGCTCCAGGGAACGGGGCTGGTGTTGTAGTATCCGACGGTGGATTTGGTGACCTGGCCGGAGGCATTGCGGATGCCGTTCACAACCGGGACACCGGGACCGGCGGTCGCGCCGATTCCCTTGGCGGAATGAATCTCGTTATTTTCGAAGAACTTGGAGAGGGGCTGCTGGAGAAACTGATCGTAGGGATTTTCCCATCCTGCATTCAGGGTCAAGGTCCCGTTCCGAGCGGTATATTGGAGATACTGCGGGAGGATACGTACCCCGAGGCCACTGGTATCCGCGCTGGGATTGAAGGTGAAGGAGGGTGAGGTGGCGCTGCTGTAGCCTGTTCCGGCGACATATTCGGGGTTGTTCCCGAGGTTCCGGTAACGCCATTGGGAAACGGCAGAGAAGCCGTCGAGGCCGAAGGATTTTGAAAAATCCAAAAGAAGGTTGATTTTCAGCTCCGTTGTCCAATTGCCCGACTGCTGGTGGGGAAGTCCTCCGGCGACCTCCCCGTAGAATGCCTCCTTCCCTTCCAATCCGACGGTCAGGCCCCTTTCGGAGGCAAAGCTTCTGGCTCCCATGGGATTGCCAAGCGCATTGCTCCCGCTCCACCAGCTGCTTGAAACTGCTGGAAGGGACCCGAGGATGTCAGGAGTGGCCCGGGCGTTGGCGATCGTCCCGTTTGTCCCTGCTCCAAAAACGATGAAGGAACCCGCGTGGAAGAGCAGAAAAGACCCGATCAGGAGCAACCGGAGGATCCTGGATGCGACGGGCGTATGAGTGGGGAGGGGTGTGGCTTCGATACCTTTATCCTAGAGGAAATGTGCTGACCGAAACAATCGCGAGTGCCGGGAAATGAAAACCGTGGCGCGGTCACTCTGGCACGATCCGGAATCATCCCTGTCCGGGGGATTTGCTCTTGGCGGGGCGTCCGTGTATGAATCAAGGTCTTTCCAGAGATGAAACGGCTGCGGCTCCTTCCCCTTTTCCTCGCAGCGACCGTCGTTCCGCTCTTTCCTTCCCCTCTGTCGGCGGCGACCGATCCATCCGAGCAGTTCCTCAACGCCTACCAGTCCTATGAGCAGGGGGAGAGGATGGAGCGGTCGGGCGGTACCCAGGAAGCGCTCTCAAAGTATCGGTTCGCCGAGAGCCTTCTGGTGACGATCGCGAGAGACAATCCCTCCTGGCAGAAGCCGGTGGTCGACTACAGGTTGAAAAAAACACGAGAGGCGCTCGACCGTCTCCAGGGAGGTTCGGGCGTGCCCGGAACCGACGGGACCATCACCGATCAATCACCTCTTCCCGCCGATTCCCCGGCCCAGGAGATCCGGTCTGACCGGCCGGCACCGGTACCCCCGTCCGGGGGGCCGAGCATCACGATCGTGCCCCCTGGGGCCTCCTCGTCCCCCGCTTTGGGGAAGGGGGGTTCTGGGAGCGGGGCTTCGGCGGAATTGCGGGCCCTGCGGCGCAGGATTTCGGAGTTAACCGAACAACTTGCCCAGGCCAGGGACGCTCTGGGTGCGCAAAAAACCCGTTCCTCCGATCTGGCCGGTGCCCAGTGGGCCTCCGAGAGAACAAAGCTTCAGAATGAACTCAACGCCGCGAACACCCGGATCTCCGACCTACAGCATGACCTGAATGCCCGGGCTTCCTGGGCCAACGATCTCAAGGCTATCCAGAAGAAACTCGACGATGCCGTCGCCGACCGGGAGGTGGCTGAGGAGCAGTCGCGTGAAGCCTCCCGCAAATCGGCGGCGGAACGCGAGGTTCTCCTCAGGGATCTCGCCACGGCCCGCGAGGGCGCCAAGCACGCCGAGGATCTCTCTCCCAAGGTCGCCGAACTCTCCGCTCAGGGGGATGCCCTGAAGGCGGAACTCGCCCGGCTCAAGTCGTCCCTCGATGAGGCCACCGCCGCAGGCAGGAAAGCGGAGGAGCAGAGGGCGGCCATGGAGAAGCGTGCCGGCGAGGCGGAACGGATGCTGGCCGAGGCCGAGCGCAGGGAGCAGCAGTTGATGCCCCTCCGCGAGAAGGTGGTGCTCATGGAGAGCGAGGAGAGGACCCTGCGCGGAACGCTCGACGAGACCCGAAGGAAGGCCGAGGTCTCGCTCAGGAACGAAGCCGATCTCAAGACACGCCTGAAGGCAGGGGAGGCCGAGAGAAAGCGCTTGTCCGAAAGCGTCGGGAAACTCGCGGAGACCGTTGCCAAGACGGCGGGGGAGCATCCGGGACCCGAGGTCAACCCTCTTGTCACCGACGTTGACGGATTGAGGAAGTCACTGGCCGAGGCCGAGGAGGGGTACGCCTCGGCCCTCGAGGGGATGCGAGTCAATGATGCCGAGATCGCCGGCCTCAGGACGAAGCACGAGTCCGAGGTGGATCCCATGTATGCCGACCTTGCCGTTCTCGGGGAGGAAAAGAATCGCCTCGCCGCCCGTAAAGCCTCCCTCTCCCTGCCCGCAAACGCGGATGCCGAGGGGGCCGTGGCCGCCGCCGAGGCAAGGATTTCCAGGAGTCTCGACGAGTTGTCCAGGCAGGCCTCCGAACTCCGTTCCGGAATCGACCGAAGGGCCGCTGATTTCGTCACCAAGCGCCGCTTGCTTGAGGCCAAGGCTCTCGATACCTCCAAGAGGATCACGGAGTTGGAGGCCCGTTGCACCGATGTCCGGACCAAACTGGCCGATGATCTCGGAAAGCTCGAGGGACTCCTTGCCGGGAATGCGCCCCTCCTCAGGCAGGAGGTCGCCGGCCTTTCCGCCCGCCTCAAGGAGAACGGCCGCCTCGCCGAGGAATCCCGCAAACGGATCGCCAAGCTCCAGTCCGAGGCCGATGCAAGGGAATCGGCCCTCAAGGCCCGGGTGATGGAGCTGGATCGATCCCGGGATGAGTCCTCGAAACTCAGGAGCAGGCTGGAGGCCTCGGACAAGGAGCTTGCCGCGTTGAAATCGGCGCGAAAGGAGGACTCCGCCAAGCCCTCGCTGGCCGATGCAGGAAAACTCCGCGACCTTCAGGGAAGGCTCGAGGAGCGCGAGGCGGAAATCAAAAGACTCCGCTCGCGGCCGGGAATTGCCGCCGACCTCGAAAAATCCGAGGAGGAGAACCGGTTGCTCAAGGAGATCGTCGGCCAGCAGCTCCGCGCTCAAGTCCGGCGCTCCGAGGCCCGCAGGCTTGTCGACGACGAACTGGCCAAGCTCCATGTGCGAAGCGAGATCCTTTCGGCCCAGATCGGAATTCTTTCCGAACCCGTGGTTCCCATGACGCCCGAGGTGAAGGTGCTTTTCAAGGGGGCCCTGGATACCCCGCCCGCCGACTCCGTGCCCCCTCAGAAAATCGAGGCCTCCGTCTCCGCTCCCATGAAGCGCCCCGATGCCGTTCCCTCCGGAGGCGCCTCACCCGACGGCGGTGCAGCCGTCAGTCCCTCCCCTTCTCCGGTGCCTTCAACCTCCCCGGTACCGGGATCTTCCGACACGCCGACCGCCACCAATGCCGCCCCGTCTCCCGCCGTTTCGACGAATCCTCCAGCCCCGACCGCCGCGGTATCCCCGTCGTCCTCCCCGGAGGAGATTCCTTGGGAAGGGAAGTTCAAGGAGTATCTGGCCCGGGCCAAGTCGCAGTTTGACTCCCAGAATTATCAGGCCGCGGAGTCGACCTTCCGAGAGGCCCTGAAACTCTCCCCCGACGATTATTTCGCCCTTTCCAACCTCGGGGTCGTCGAGTTCCAGCTTGGCAAGCTCGCCGATGCCGAGGAGGTGCTGAGGAAGGCCTCCGAGCACTCCAAGGAGGGCAGTTCCTTCGCCCTGACCACCCTGGGGATCGTCCATTACCGGCAGAACCGGCTTGAGGATGCGGCGAAGGTGCTCCGTCAGGCCATCGGGGTCAATGACCACGATTACACGGCACACAATTACCTCGGCATTGTCCTGGCAGCCATGGGCAAGGGGAAGTCGGGTGAAAGCGAGATCATGAGGGCGATCGAGATCAACCCGAAGTACGCCGACGCCCATTTCAACCTTGCCGTCATCTACGCCACGGGAAAGCCCCCAGCGAGGATGATGGCCCAGAAGCACTACACGAAGGCCATCGAGCTGGGCTCGCCCAGGGACTCTTCCCTGGAGAAGCTGATGCAGTAAGATAAGCCGGGGGCCTGGCGAGAGCCGTCAGTACGCGTCGGTCACAGGGCCTTCCTGAGAATCCCGTTGACCGCCCCGAGATCGAGGAATCCCCTAAGGTTTTCCGATCCGGCACCCTCCCCGACGCAGAGGACATCCCCGGCGGTGCCGACGGCGGCGGGCAGCCTGGTCGCTGCGGGCTGCGAAAGGATGCCGGCCTGATCGCCTGCATTGGTCCGGCCCTTCGGGGATGATTCGGGCTCGATCCCGTATCCAGGTCCCGTCGACCAACTGAGGGAGGGGTATCCATCGTTGTTGAGCGAGAGGACCGAGATCCCCTTGTCCCGGAGGAAGGGATAGCCGTTCAGCCTGAGACCTCCCACCGAGCCACGGCCGCAGACCAGGATCAGGGAGTTCTCCCCCGCGTAGCGCCGGGCGGTGGCCACGGCCTTGTCGAGGGAGAGGATCTCCCCGAGCATCGCCTCGCCGTCGTTTGCGGCGGCCTTGGCGGCCACAACGGGATCGTCGACCACGAGAAGATATCCCTTGCGGTTGGACTGCAGGGTGAGGATCGCGGTCCTCACAAGGTCGGAGAGGTTTGCACGGGAAGGATCGCCTCCTCCCGAGGGATTTCCTGAGAGGGAGGATGAGGGGAGCAGTGCGACCACGGGGTCACGCTTCCAGAACGGGCGGGCTTCCAGTTCCGGAAGCGAACGGACCAGGCTCGCACCGTGGAAGGAGTCCTTCGTCGGGGAGGGGGTGTCGTTGGTCCAGAGTCCGGCCGTCAGGTCGAACGGAGGTCTGGCGAAAAGCTGGGAAACGACGTCGGCGCGGTTTCCCGCATCGGGGGTGCGGGCGTAGAAGGCCGCAGCCGTGGGGGAGGCAAGATCCCCGGCGCTCACAAGTCCGGTGGAGCGGCCGGCGGAGGCAGCAAGTTCTAGCAGGGACGGGGGCCTGGAGCCGTCCGCGGCGATGCCGAGGCTGCCGCGGTTTCCCCTGCATCCCGTGGCGATCTCGGTGGAGGCGGAGGCGGCATCCGGAACGGAGTAGTCGTTTGCGGGATTGCGGC
>Ga0007827_10000469_pt1 | contig 13162 bp, 14 predicted proteins | sample CryBogCBE16Jul07_FD_60332 | JGI IMG/M metagenome (GOLD analysis project Ga0007827, IMG submission 60332) | Freshwater microbial communities from Crystal Bog, Wisconsin, USA - CBE16Jul07 | ecosystem: Environmental > Aquatic > Freshwater > Lake | place: Crystal Bog, Wisconsin, USA | collected...
GGTGGTGGTACAGGTGTCCCAACTGCCGTCGCACGTATCAACTAAACACTTTCTCATTATACTCTGTATATTTTGATAATTTTTCGCATAAAACTTTTCAAAATAAATATTCTGTTTTTATTATAGAAGTATGTCGGTTGTTAATACAGTAGCCGCTAAAAAATGGGCCGCAACACTAGACGATTACAAAAAGAAAGGATATATTGTTTTAGCAGCAGTTCTTACTTTCGGTATTAGTTATTACTATTACAATGTTTTGAACCGTCCTGTAGCCAGTGTTCTCTTCTTCATCGGTGGAGGAGTCATATTCTTCTACTACTGGGTTAAATGGTTTCTAACTCAGCAACTTCCGGACCCAGACTTTAATCCTGCTGCTCTCGCATGTCCCGACTATCTTTCTGTAGTTCCTAACGATAGCGGGCTCTACACACCAACCAGCCCTACTCAATACTTTTGTGTAGATTATGTCGGTGTTAGTCGTAACGGCGGACTCAAGAAAATGAACCCCGCCGATGTTGCTACAAACATCAATAATCCTGCCTACACTTTCTCGATTGATCCTGCTGTAGACTTCGTTAGTGCCGCTTCTAAAGGCGCATTCATGAATCGTCTTGTAGCAGCCGGTCTCTCTTACAATTCAGTTGGTGATAGTTCTCTACCTACACAGGATAGTAATAGTAATAATTCACCAGCATTTTCTGGATAAACTAAATCCAAATATCTAAATAGAGATGTCTGTACCATCGACTATTGCTGCTGCTAAATGGCAACAAACTATTAATGATTACAAAAAGAAGGGCTTTTGGGTAGTAGGCCTTCTTTTGGTAGGTTTTATATCATACTTTTATTACACTTTTTTACATAAGGAAGTTGCCGGTGTTCTCTGGTTTGTAGGAGGCTTCATTATCCTTTATTACTATTGGGTGAAATGGTTCGTTATTCCACAGCTTCCTGATCCAGACTTCAATCCCTCCTCTCTAGCATGTCCCGACTATCTTTCGGTAGTTCCTAACGACAGCGGACTCTACACACCAACCAGTCCTACTCAATACTTCTGCGTAGATTACATCGGAGTCAGCCGTAACGGTGGATTGAAAAAGACTCGGCCTGAAGATTTAGCACAAGATATTAACGACCCTGCCTACACCTTCTCAATCGATCCTACCGTCGACTTTGTTGACTCTAATTCGAAGAATGCGTTCTTACAACGTCTTTTGAATGCTGGACTCTCTTACAATTCGGTAGGTGATAGTTCTTATCCTAATTTGGATATGGTCGGTTCCGCTCTTCCATCATACGGTAACAGCGATGTTGTGCCTTCAATACCTGGCGGTTTGATTTCTATGAGCGGTACTACCGGCTCCACATGAGGCAACTCCGATGATACATATTATAGAGGATTAGCCACTCAGACACCTGGTGGCCAATTATTTATTGACCCTACTACTAATCTTGCTGTAGGATTCGCTCCTCCAAAAGGTGTCGCTGGTTCTGGTGGATGTTCTCCTAATACTACCGATGCTATCTATAAACAATGTTCTGCTGCTTTGAGCGCTTTATAAGCAGGACTATAATCTAAAGACTCTCGTCACCTAGATATGTAAATGGCGATGATTCATACAAGCCTTTTTAGCCAAATCATCGATTGGGCAAAAAAGCCTGCTCCGCGCAATCCTTCCTCGCTCTTTTTATACGGACCGCCAGGTATCGGTAAAACAACCTTGGCAAGGCTGGCCCTCGAACAAGCCGGTTATCGTGTAGTGGAATGGAACGCATCTCAACACCGTCATAAGGCGGCCGTTGAAGAATCACTCATTCCGCTTCTACGTAGTTGTAATGTGGCCGACTTTTTCCGACCCGAAGGGCCACGTAATCTCGGCATAATTCTTGACGAAATCGACGGAATGTCGGTCGGTGATAAAGGCGGTCTATCAGAATTGGTGAAAATCTTGAAAGAGTACAACGGACACAATGCGATTGTTTGTATTTCCAACGAATGGATGGAGAAGAAATTCCAGCCTTTTTTGAAACTTTGTAAAACGTTCCAAATCTCCGCCCCTTCGCCAGAAGATGTATATGCCCTTATTCGCACTCAATTTGATACGGTCCCTAAAAACTGCGATTTGATGAAGTTGGCGACCGATTTGCTCGCCGTCCATTCCGGTGACTTACGTAAAATCTTACAATCGGTACGCGAAGTGAAAACGGATATGGTGAACGGCACAATCTCTGTCAGCGATGTTAAAAGTACGATTGAAGTAGGATTGGCTGATGCCAAAGCACTCGGCTCTAATCGTATTCGCCGCTCTGAGACTATTAAATCGGCTGTCGGCCAATTGCTACGTGGCAGCCTTGATATGTCGGTTGAAGTTCCGCTCAACAATAACGATCTCAATCTCGCCGGTCTCCATTTACACGAATCGCTCCCAACATGGATCTGCCGTTTCGTCGGTAACAACGAACGCGGATACGAAATTTACAAATCTGTATTTCAAACAATATTGGCATCAGACCGATTGGATTACTATACTTTCTTTTTCCAGCATTGGACGCTGTTTCCGCTCACTTACCAGGCGAAACTACAGGGCGTAAATCAAATGTTATTCGGTCAATACGCTGTCAATGATACGGCGACCGCCGTCTGGAAAGATGACGATATGGAATATACCGCTGTGCTTTCCAAACAATCTATGTTATATAACCAATTCCGCTATTTATGCGAAATGCGTGATGCATTCGTTGAAGCGAATCCCATTTTCGACGGTGGTTTCGATTCTACCTTTTGGAAGGCGAATCTATTCATCGTGGCCGCTAAAGCGGAATTAGAACGAAAGGGGTGCCCTGGTCACGGTAAAAAGATCGGTGCTCCCGTTTGGGAAAATACAGAATTCTGGCGCGGCATGTTGCCACGCTGGTTCCCCTCCGTTGACCCTAACCGATTCATGCGTCTCATACAGGCACTTGATATTCCAAAACCGCTCCCTTTTCCTGCCTAGGAAAAAATTGAAACCGGTAAAAAACTATTCCAAACTATTGGGCCTAGCCTAAAAAATCATATTAGCAAATACTATTATATTTCCTACTTTTCATTCCATTCCTCCTTTCCAACATGCCCAATAACAATTACAATCCTACAACCGAATACCAACTTACTCCAAATTGGAATACCCGCAGAGGTGAAATACTTGATGGAACAAGACGTTCGCCTACTGCCTCTGTATCTTGGGATATAGGTAGCAAACATCATGTTCATGATGAAGGAATTCCATATTCCATTATGAAATTCTTAAATCAACAGCCTAGTCGTAAAGCTAATGTTGCCGATATAATGAAATCTCTAAATATGTCGCGTGAGATTGCTGAACAACAACTCCGTGAATTAAGTAAACAAGAAATTGTCGTAATGTTATAATTGCACTGATTAAAAAACCAAAATACAAAAAAAACAAAAAAACCAAAAAACACAAAAAAATACAAAAAACCCACAAAAAAACACAAAAAATGAATATTTAATGTTTTTCCATTCGGTTTGATACAAACATTCAATATGTTTCTAGCAAACGTAGCCGCTTTCACTCTGGTTGTTGTCGGTGCCGTTATGATGGCTATCGGCATTCATGGCGAATTCAAAAACGACGATATAGCGATTCTCTCCATCGGTTATCTACTCATGCTATTAGGCATAGTTCATCTTGGCGATCCAACTCATAATTAATCGAATTAGTCGGTTTCTGTGCGTCGTTTTTTAACTTTACGTGTCTGAGTTTTTGATTCAGTCTTGGGCTGTCGAACAAAGGTTAAGTCGTAAATACCACGGGCTGGCTTATAAACCTGCTTAAAATATGTTGGAAATGCGTGTAAAAGTTCGTCTGTATGCTTCTTTGTATCGGCTTTACGTGTAGGATTATCTAAACCGCCCGGTGCGAAATAGGTTGTCTTCGGGGCGATGTAGTTTAGACGGACTACTACTCCATCCTTCTGCCAATAGCGAATTGTGCGTTCCTTATCCTCTTGCGTATCTGAATATTTCAAGCGATATACTGGGTTTTTTGTATTACGTATTCCAAAAAATGCCCCAATGATGTACTTCAGATTCGTAGTGACCTTATCGGTCATATAGAAAGGGTTCGCGGTTGGATAGATTCCCCATAAATTGGCTCCGTGCTCATTCATAAGTTTGAAACCTTCATTAATAACTCCTTTCACATCTTTAACATCTACGACATGATCTCCCTTTAATCGTTTCAAACCAGCAATATCATCGTCCAAAAACATAATTAGCTTATTCTTAGGATAATAGTCAATGATAAATTGACGCTGATTGATGAGTCCACGTTTTCCAACAACGATTTTAGCCATGTCCGGTTTTATGAGAGCGCGATATTTGGCCTCTTCGTCTTTTGGATCATCCGATACAAATACGGTAATCTTTGATGCCGGTACGCCACCTGCTAAAAGTGTATGTAGAGACTTCTTAACAACGCCCTCAGGACGTTTGTAAGAAGGAATAGCGACTACCCAGTCCATTCTACCAGGTGCGGTTAAAATAAAATCGCCGGTTCAATTATAAGACAAATGGCCAACCCATTCCACTCTCCCCGCTCTGGTAAATTCAACCGCAAGACCCGCGCCCACCGACGCAATCTCGCCTCCAAGCAACCACGCAACACCCGTGGACGCTTCGCCAAGAAGACCCGCAGCACCCGACGCAACAATAACCGTCGCAACACCCTAAAAGCACGACGCAGCTAAACTAATGGTGATTAATGACGCTTAATCTTATGTGTTTTTCGCCACTTCTCTATTCTTCTTTCTAACTTTTCCGCATCATACATACTTGCGCCTCGGCATTTCTTAACTATGCCTTCACGCAAATATGAAACCAAACTCAGACGCATACTAGTTTCATCAGCAGGAATCATTGGCGAGTTGCCATGTAACTGATGGACGTCCATCGCTAAGAAATCACACTGTCGGCAATCCACAGCACATCCATACTGCGGAAATCCGGTGTACGCTCCCTTGTACGGTGAACCGCTCTCTAACACGACTAAATTGCCGAATCCTTCCGGCCAGTCGCCCGAATCGGTATGGGCCGCAGTTCTAAAATTCAAGTTCGTCGTAATAGTGGAAAACGCAGTACCTTTGATATGAAATGGTGTTGATTTAGCTGCTTTTAGTTGATTCGCATGCTCTTTCGGACATAATCGCTTATACTGTTCGTCAATCTCCTTGATGATAGGTAAGACCTGCTCCCATTTCTCGGGATGCTTCAAATTAAAAGAGGTAAGACGACACTGACTAGGAGCTCGTATTCCCGATTGCTTGAATGTCGCCTTTTGACTCACTGACCATTTATCAAAGTATCCAATAATATTTGACATAACCGGTTTTTTATTACCAGTATCGGTTCCCTTTGCGGATCCACTTGCAATACCGCGGTCAGTTGTGGATCGCTTAGCGAAATCTTTTAGCGCTTCAAAAGCCTGATTCGCCTTTTCGTCACTCAGAACGTTCTTACGAAAGCGCAATAAGAGTTGCCCGTCTTCTGTATATACATCAGCGTCCTCCTTGAGAACCACTGGAAAATCGCTTTCTTTCATGAAAATACGGGTTTTATCTTTTGTTTCTTCATCCGATAGTATCTTTTTAACTTTGTAAACCGGCACTTTGCCCGATTTATCAACAGATATTATTGGACTTTTCATCCCTCTGCTAGGGAATCAGATTTAGTTTTCGTTTTCGTGAATCAAATAAACCACCTCCAATGGCGATGTACGTCCCAAACGATTCGCACGTCCTATTATTTGACTTTCTAATTCCGCCGACATACGATGAAACAGCACTACATGTGTTGCCGATTCAATATTCAATCCTGCGCCCATGTTTCGTGCATTCAAAAAAAGCACATTATGTTTGCCCGACTTGAATTCTCTTAAAAGTTTTGAAATACGTGCTTGTGAACCATTCAACATCGCATATTTAATATTTTCATTACCTAACATTTGTTCTAATTTGGTAAAACTAGCATCGTATGAACTGAACATCAAAACACGTGCTGTCGGATTCTCCTTCATAAATTTCACGAAACTATCGTTTTTATTAAGCAATTTTAATTCAGGTTGTTGTGATTGTTGTTGTGTTTGAGTTGAAGATTGACCTACTACCTTCACCTCCTTAATATCTTCAATACGTGCACGACATAGAGGACATGTTGCGACCCGTTTGAGTGATTCACATAAACACGAAAAACAGAACAATTGCTGGCAACATGGTGTAACCGCAGGCGTAACGAGATCGCAATAACAGATTGGACATGTCTGCTCCTTTGAACGTTTTAATCGTTCTTGAATTGCCGATATACGACTTTCTATAGACGCAATCTTCTGTTCTTGTGCTTCAATTGCCTTAATCTTGAGTGAGTCCGTTGAATATTCCAGCGTTTTCTTATACTCATACGTGACACGGGCATTATGAAGTTCTTTTTGTAATGTTGCTGTCACAGCATCCGTTATCTCCGCCTCCGTATACGAATTCATTCCGATACTTTCAAGAGCACCCGCAACGTCACCCGCATTCAATCGTTCCATCATTTCGCGTGAAATGAAACTATCTAATACGCGAATATTTGCTGGTGTAGCGCAGATTATTCTTCGTGATGAAATATGCGGTGATGCGAAACTGGTTCTAATATATTCATCCGATGAGTGGATAATCAAACGGGAACTCTGAGAAACGGCGGCATTGAGTGCAATTGTTGAATGGTTGGCCGATACACCGCACATACGACGTACAATATTCATATGTCGGCAACCAGGAATATGTAGAAAATTATTATTCTGTAGTTTTTTCACACGTTCAATAACCGTTTGAGGCGTATCATCAAGCGGTGTATATGCACTAGCAACATTGAAATAAGCACCGCCGGCAAAGACTAAATTTAGCCAACTTGCCGAAATAAACCAGTAAAATAGCCCATTCAAATCGTCCCAATCGGTCGCAATAGCAATACTATCCGCTTCATCAATAAAAACACGCTTCCAAAGGATGTTTTGAGGACGATATGCGGCTCTGAATGTACTCCACATCGTTGACGAAATAAAAAGCGCATCGTATTGTTCTATTATTTCTAACAAATTGGTCTGTTCGCAATCTTTTCTCTTCTTGATAAAATGGCACTTGAGTGTTGTATCATTTGTTACATACTGCTCCCATTGTCCCATCAAAGCATGAGGAACTATAAAAAGAACTGTATTTATTAGTTTTAATTTGTTACCTGCTGAAGTGGTTGTCTGATCACGCATACGCATCAAACCTACATCACGTCCGTCGTGTAATGCTGAACTACCGCGAGTAATATATTCACAATAATACGATGAGGGTGCTGGCATTCTAACAAGAGATAATGCGGTAAGTGATTTACCTGAACCGACGCGGTCGCCCAAAACACCATACGAAGTGTATAATTTTCCGCCGACCGGTTCGCCGGCGATGCCCTCAACTGCCAAACCTTCTGTCTTGGCCGCTTCTAATTGTAGTGCGGCTGCTAATGCCGACTGCTGATGTAAAAGTAGCGGAGTTTTAATCCATTCTGGCGTGACCGCCTTGGCGGAGTTATCCGTCAATTCCTGGTTGTATAGTGCCTCAAAGAAGGACCATAATTTTCGGCGTGACACTAGAGACATTAGTTCTAAGTGGAGTTTCTGTTAGTCGTGTTTAGGCCCTATACACTGTGATGTTAGGTTGGGCCTAAATGATTGAGGGTTATAATCAATTAAAATGACCACCGTCACTAACGTATGGCCAGGCAAACTTCCTAAATCGGCGACTAAGCCGTTTGTTAGCATTCTTACTCCTACCTATAATCGCCGACAATTCATTCCTTACTTAATCAAGAGTATTAAAGATCAGACTTATCCCAAAGAACGTATGGAATGGGTCGTATTTGATGATGGAACCGATTTAATTGAAGATTTGCTGAAAGAGGAGATGGCTGCAATGAACATCCAGTATATCAAATCGGATAAAAAACTCACTATCGGTGCTAAGCGTAATCGGCTACACGATGCCGCCCGTGGTGAAGTTCTCGTTTGTATGGACGATGACGATTACTATCCGCCTGAACGAGTCGCACATGCAGTTATGATTCTTGCGGCACGTAAAACCCAAATCGTCGGTTCTACTCGCAATCAGGTCTTCTTTCCTGATGACGGCAGTATTTGGGAAACCGGTCCATATGGACAAAATCACGGCACCTTCGGCACAATGGCTTTCACAAAGGCATATGCTGTTGCGAATCGTTGCGATGAATCACGTGCCTACGCAGAAGAGGTGGAATTCACTCGCAAATACTCAGTTCCACTCGCTCAACTTGATCCGCTCAAAGTGATGTTAGTAATCGCTCATGAAGGTAATACATACAATAAAAGTAAGCTTCGTGTGCCTGAAAACCAATTTATTCGTAAAACCAGCTTAACCCTCAAGACCTACATTCGTAATAAAGAAATACGAGATTTCTATTCTTCCCTCAAACTCTAGTCTAGTATCTAATTAGGAATGGCTTCTCTGTTTGAAGATGTGCCCGGTATGATTTCAAACTTTGCGTCTAATACCGCCAGCAGAGCAACCAAAGTGACGCAAAGTGTTGCCGGTGCCGGTACAAGTAATCTTGTTCTCTACGGACTTCTTATATTAGCTGCAATTGTAATCTACTTAATGTTGACCGGTTATAAACTTCCAAGTCTCGGTACCGTTGATATTCGTTCAACAAAAAGCAAGGCGATGGACGATGCACACGTCTTTTGGAAGTCTGGCTCAACCGGTGTCGGTAACAATTTACGTATAACCGATGATTTACTCCCAGCCGATATGAATAATAAATATACATATCATTTTGATTTATTACTAACAAATAGTCGTAATATCTCTAATGTAGCCGGTCCTTACCGTCATATATTTCATCGCGGAAGTAGCGATTTATATAACGACAGTAGTCCAGTTGCCTTGGCTGGACCATCACAACCATTTCCAGATTTCGGTCTTCCAAAACGCCTCAATCCCGGTGTGTTTTTAGACCCAAATACAAACGACATCATTATCTTTGTAGACACAAAATCTAAGACCGGCGAAGTTTATCGCGAATCGGCTCGTATCGCCGATGTTCCATTAGATAAACCGCTCCGTCTTACAGTAACCGTCAGCAATGCAGTGCTTGAAGTAGACCTTAATTGTAAGTTAGAACTCACTAAGGTGCTGGCCGGCGAACCAAAACCGGTTGAAAATGTCCTATACGGACTCTGCGGACAGGGAGCAGCCGAAGCGGCAATACAGAATCTCATCGTCTGGCCTTTCGCACTTCCCAGCAAAGCATTACTTGAATTCTGTCCTATGCCAGTTCCAGCCTTTACCGCTCCTAATTTCAAGGGACAATGCGGTTCAAAAACCGATACTACCCTGATGCCTCCAACAAGTAAAGACGATAAAAGCGGTGGTATGACACCAGATAAATGGTTGACAAATACTGCTTAATACGCTTAACCGTTAAAACATACTCACAGTATAAGAAGAATGAATCAGCGATTGATATTTCTTATAGCAATCTCCGTGGTTGTATTAATCGGAGTAGTATACATTGTATATTTTATGCCTAAATCGGATGAAACAACAGTACTCGGTCCATTCGTTCTCAACGGCACTCCATCAGAAAGTGATGGCGCTGTAGGTGGTTCATCGCTAACTGCGGTTCTAACACAGGCACAACTCTCCCAGTCTCTAAAAAGCAACTTCACTTTGAGTTTCTTTGTATACATGGACAAACTCAATATGGAACGAATTCCTTTCGCCGGACCCGAAGGAGAATTCCGATTCAAACCACTTGTCAAACTCATCGGTTTCGGTGAACTCGTATTGAATCCCGTCCATCAAAATGCACTACTACGTCTTACTCCACTCGTTCCAATAATGATGAATGGACAACTCAATACACCACCATCGGTCAAAATAGACAACGTTATGAATTCCCGATGGAATCAGATCACAATCGCCGTTGAAGGTCGTTCCATTGATATCTATTTGAACGGCATTCATACAACATCGCTTATATTGGAAAATCTTACATGGACGAACCCTACAGGCGTGCTTCTTGAAACTTCTCCGGATTTTTGGGGACAAGCCGGTATGATACAAGCATGGCCACGTCGCTTAACACAACGAGAAATTATAGAAAATTATAAACACGTCACCGATTTACGAGGTAAGCCAAATATCCCGGATAAAGCACCCACTTTCAAAAGCATTTGGCACGAACTATATAAATTGATGTGTCAAGCCGGATTTTGCCCGAATAACGGCAAAGGTATGCGAAAAGGCATCGGCGGCGCCAGTGGTCCCCAGATAGGTGGTTTAGAATACGTTGATTACGAATACGCTTAAGATAAAGTTTTTAACACTCTAGTTTAGAAGAACTATGAACGCCGCTAAGCAGTTTTATGCTCAGAATTCACAGCTCGTACAAAATATCATTTACATACTTGCACTCTTACTTGTATTGAATTTGGTATACACCTATTTGACAGCCGGTTCTGATACCGAAAGATATGTAATTCAGGTTGATATGACCAACGGAGTCTACGGAGTTCCAGGCAACGCCTCCTCCTCTTTAGTTCCTACCGGCTCAAATCTTGCCAACAAGACACGTTTCTGTCTCAACTACGATGACAGCAACACCGATCCTAACTTCGTTCCTAACCCTCTCATCCGTATCACTGAAGGTGCCGATTTCAGTATCAGTTGGTGGATGTACATTAGTACTTGGGATAACGCCAGAATGGGTGTCATCAAACCAATTATTACTATCTCCGACGATACAATCAGTGGAGCAAGCAGTGGAACAAGTAACGCTGCCTACATTATGGTTGCCTTCCTTTATCCTACTACTAACATGTTAGGTGTACGCTTCCATACACGCGGTGTTGATGCCAATGAACTCACATGGATCCAAAACTTACTCACAAATGCTACTGATAAGGCAACTGCTCAAACCACTCTCTCTACAACCGGCGGTGTCCCAGTCTGCGATATCAACGATATTGATATGCAACGCTGGTTGAACATCACATGCGTAGTTAGTGGCCGTGTTCTTGACGTCTATTACGACGGTAAATTGAACCGCTCTTGCGTTCTTCCGGGCAACGTTGTCGGTACACCTCCTGGTTCCGGCAAACAATACGTCAACACCTCTATTGCCGGCGGTTTCAACGGTTTCCTCAACGGTGTATTCTTCTCTGGTTCCGCACTCACCCCGGACCGAATCTACGGTCTCTACCAATCCGGTCCACAAGGTACCACAAGTGTAATTCGTGCTCTCTTCAGCAAACTCGGTATCAACCTCAATTACAACGGTACTGGAAACTGGGCTAGTTATTTGTAAAGTGCTAGGCATAGGCATACACAATATACAATGTATATTCGTTCTCCATTTATAAAACCGATTATAAATAGAGGAAAATGGATTCAGTCACCAGCTTTTTAGCAGGCGAAGGTTTAGCACCACAGCTTCTCATTGTCGTTTTGACAATGATAGCACTTCAGGTTATCATGGTAATGGTTGAACAGATTAACGCTTTTTTGAGTAAATTGGACCGACAAGCCGTCGTCCTTTTTGACAATACAACTACTACATCTGTAAGCATTCCACAGGGTCCTAACACTGGATTACCAATCTTATATAACAGTCGCGATGAACAAGTCGGTTCCGCCTTCTCTTACTCTATGTTCGTCTTCATCCATCCCGATACTTTTGATAAGACTCCTAGTGCCGCCGAAGCGGATCAATGTGGTAATATGGGTTCAGCACCCGGCGAAGCACACGGATTCTCACAAACAAAACTCAAACATATCTTCCACAAGGGTAGTGACAGCGGTTTCCCTAACTTAGCACCCGCCGTATTTGTAGAAAGTGACAAAAACACTCTTCGCATCTACATGAATACAATTGATGCATGGGATAACTACGTCAGTGTACCAAATGTACCAGTCGGCCGATGGTTCCATCTCGTCATTCTTCTCAAGGGTGTCAATCTTGATGTATACGTTAACGGCAACATCGCTGTTCGTATGAAACTCGCAACAGTACCACGTCTCAACACCGGTCCACTCTACGTAATGAAGAACTTATACTTCCCAGATAAGACTGGTTACGATAAGAAACTCTTCTCCGATTACACTGTTGTCGGACCAATGAAGGGTATGGTAAGCCGTCTCAAATACTTCTCATATGCGCTCAACTACGCCCACATTGATGCTCTCTACCGCGAACGCGCCAATATGAACAGCATTGTTTCTCCAGCCGTTGATACTAATGGAACTCAACCACCATACTTCTGGGACGACTGGTGGGTTAACAAATACTAAACTAACTGTACATGTTGAGTTTTGTTACGATGATTCAACCACGCATAATATACGCGCATTGCCAACGCAATAAAATCTAAACACAAAATCGGTCCGTAATTAATCAACAATGCCTCATTGTTATTTAATACAGAATAGGCGAATGCGAATGAAGTTCCAACCAAAACTACCACTTTTTCTGGAATATTCCAAATATTCGCATTCTTATTCTTATAATTCGCATACAGTTCAGGGATGTAGCATACTATGTATAATATAGATGCTACATTCATTAAATATTCGTAATCCATGACTCCTAACAAAAGTGTTGGATGAGTTTGCGAACTCAATTTTGCGATTAGCGGGCGAATTTGAGACCACCCAAACCAGAACTCACCTCAAAGAAGTTGAGTGTTTCAACGAACGTGTATAAGTTGTATGTATAGTTTGCTAGGTAAGGTATGGGCCATACGTCAACATCCATTTCAAAACGGTCAATACGACTCATATTGAGCGTACCCGTTGGTTGTTCTACCGATGATCCGTTCAATGAGAAACTATACGCGCTGATTGGCCACATTTCGTATTGTGAAGCTTCCCCAATTACATCAACAGATGCTGCATTGCCGTTCATATAACGGTATGGAACGTATTTAGTGAAATATTCGTTGTCTTCGCTATTAAACAATGGATTGCCGTTAACCGTAAAAAAGGTGTTCAAGAGAATATCTCTTTGTATGCCAGCTAAATTGATTCCTGAACGACCAAGTGG
>Ga0007827_10000475_pt1 | contig 13119 bp, 12 predicted proteins | sample CryBogCBE16Jul07_FD_60332 | JGI IMG/M metagenome (GOLD analysis project Ga0007827, IMG submission 60332) | Freshwater microbial communities from Crystal Bog, Wisconsin, USA - CBE16Jul07 | ecosystem: Environmental > Aquatic > Freshwater > Lake | place: Crystal Bog, Wisconsin, USA | collected...
CATGCACAAAACTCCAACCGTGCGAAAAAAAAGCATGATCTAATTGTAATGCTAGGATTGGGACTTACCGTGATAATAGGACTTAGCTTCATGAAATACCGGTCAAATTCGCTAAGTAACCTTGATACTGAGGCGGATGTAAAACTTCCCTTAAATCTTGAAGTAGCAAGTCATGCTCTTGATATCGATAAAATGTGGCGCAATCACTTTGAAGATAAGTTGATTGATGCCAAGACTACTGCAGACGAGAAGCTAAAACTCATCGAAACCAGTATCAACGAGCAATCGGTGGCTTACACCAATCAGCTTAAAACCGAAATCGAGAAACTAAAAGCCCAAATGCAATATTTATCCGAAGAGCAGGCGTCTTCAAGAAGAGAGTTTAGTAACGTAAGAGCAACCCTAAATGAAGAAGATAAATCCCCAAAAAACAACTATCCGCTAATAGACGATAGCCGTATCAACGTAAATCATATGGATCGCGGCGAAATATTCGATCGTCCTAAATCGGCTCAGAGCTTTATTCCGGAAACCGCTTATGTAAAAGGGGTGTTACTGGGCGGTATTGCGGTGTCGACCTCTATCGGGAGTAGCTCCGAACCCGTGCCTGTAGTCATCAGAATTACTGAGCGCGGGAACTTACCCAAGAACTTTAATATAGATCTAACTCATTGCAATATTATGGGTTCATCTTACGGCGATTTATCATCTGAGCGAGCAATAGTGCGAGCAGAAGTATTGTCATGTAAAGACCCCACAAGCGAGCTGATTTATACTACCAAAGTAGCAGGTCTTATTTACGGTGATGACGGCATGAACGGTATTAAAGGTAAAGTGGTACAAACTAGCGGTAAGCATTTAAAGAATGCGATTATTGGCGGTATGATTAGTGGTTTTGCTGGTAGTGCCAAAGGTCAGGATCAAATGATCATAACTAGTTTTGGTGCTGGTAGTACTAAAAAGAAAGGTATGGGAGATATGTTACAAGAGGGCGGTTTTGCTGGAGCTAGTAACGCTGCCGAAAAAATAGCTGATTATTACATCAAACAGGCTGAAAGTATGTCACCAGTACTCTTGGTCTCAGGGGGGACTAAGGTAGATATCGTATTTACCAAAGGTGTGTACTTAAGTGCATTAGACGTGCAGGAAAAATTAGAACAATATCGGGCAGAAAAGGCAAAAAAATGAAAAATTATTTAAATATCGGCAAAAAAATGAAACAAGTCGGTGTCTTTATTTTACCGCTACTGCTTTCTTCGTGTGCAGTATATTCAACTGGTTTTAATTGTGCAGATAGTAAGGGAGCGCGGTGCATGATGTTATCCGAGGTTGATAGAAGAGTAGATTCAGGTGAGATTGAAACCGTCTATTTGGATAAAAAATGTAAAGGTAGGGGTTGTAATAAGGAAATGAGTAATGTTCCCAAGAAAGCTTTAGATCAAGTCCATAAGGTTAAAATAGAGCCTATAGAAGATGCCTTGGATGAATATCAAGACGGTGGTGATTTGTATTTTAAATGAGTAAGCAATAGATAGCAATATAGTAATCTAAAATAATAAAATAGAAAACCGATGAACTTAAATAACTTAAACCAAATATGCCGGAATATAGCAAGTAGTTGCGGTTTGGCTGAAAGCGTAGAAAGCCCAAATACTGCATCTATTGTAGATAAAATTTTAGAGGGAACATTTGCTCTTGACGATTATTTAAGTTACAGATATTTCGATGAGGAAAATAGCTTATTCTTAAGCGATGGCAACATTGCCGGCTTCATGCTGGAAATTAGCCCTATTGTCGGCGTTGACAACTCAGTTCATAAAAACCTGTCGCATTTCTTTAACGATGAGCTGCCAGAATATTCTTACCTTCAGTTTTTGCTGGTTGCCAGTCATGATGTAGAGGATATCTTAAGCCACTGGCAAGCTGCTCGCATTAATCCCGATCCTCTTCTTAATAAAATAACTAAAAGACGCAGCTCATTTGTGAGAGAGCGAGCAACAAGTTTTGGTGTTTCTGATGGTCGGATTGCCAGAGATTATCGAATATTTGTTTCCTTTAGTCAGATTATAGATTCTAAAACTAATACCAAAAATGGAATTATCAGTTTTAGAGATAGCTTTATCAATAAACTGGAATCTCTACAGCTAGCTCCTCGTAGTTGTAATGCTACTGATTTAATCAAGTTAGCAAGATCGATGCTGCAAATGGAGCTAGCAACTAAAACGGCTGCTACTTACAATACCCTAGAATTATTATCAAGGCAAATAGTAGCCCCAGCGGTGATGCAAGGGATAGAGGAAGATCAGATCAATCATGTGACAGCTGGCTTAACTTCAAGAATTTATCACATCAAGGAATTACCGCATGAGTTTTCACTGGCTGAGACAATCAATTTGTTTGGCGATAGCACCCGTAGTAGTATGGGAATACCAGCAAGGTTTATAATCAGCTACTGTGTTACCAGTAACATAAGCAAAAGTGCAAGCGCTATGATTACTGCTAGAGGTAAGAAGGTTATTGAGGCTTCAGAAAAATGGTACAGCAACGGTAATCGTGATTTAAAAAGAGAGGCGACTGAATGGCAAGATATTAATGACCGAGCAACGAGTAGCGGCGAAAAATTCTTAAGTGAACACTGGTCTTTAATGGTAACTTCTACCAAAGAATCGATAGACATAGTTAGTCAGAACTTAATTAGCTTATATAACAACAACAATTTTCGTCTTGGTATATCGCATAATCTCCAGCTTCCTTCGCTACTTAGCATGCTGCCAATGCAACAGGGCTTAATGTGGAATATTTTAGACAAATTCAAATTAACCAGATTAGTGTTATCTAAAGAAGTAATAGCAAGACTTCCTATTCATGCCGAATGGAAAGGGGTGCCGAAATCTGGGGTACTCCTGCACGCTCGGCGCGGGCAACTATTTAACTTCAACCCATTTTACAAGATAAGTTCAGGTAATTACAATATTTGTATCTTTGCACCAAGCGGCGGCGGTAAATCAGTATTCTTGCAAGAGCTGGCCGTTAGTTTGATGGCACAAAATACCAGAATGTTCATTTTAGATATCGGACAAAGCTTTGCCAATATTTGTACACTGCTTGACGGTGAGATTATCCAGTTTGGTCGTAATGCTCCATTTAGTCTTAATCCGTTTGCCAGTTTTTATAAAGGTATGAATCCCGACGATAAGGACGAGTTCTTAAAATGCACCAAGGGGTTACTTGAAGTAATGTGCGGGGTCGGAGACGATGCAAGGGGATCGGCCGAACTTGAAAAAGCAATAGTTGCAGCATTAGTTCAGAACAATTACAAACTTGATATTAGTAGCTTTGCTAAATTTCTTGAAGATAGTGATTCAGTGATTTTACAAAAATATGGGGCTACGCTTTATCCTTATACTAGCGATGGTTTGTATGGCAAGTATTTCTCAGGAACAAAGCAGGCAACTTTTAAAAGACTAATTACCGTATTTGAGTTTGAAGAAATCAAATACGATCCCAAGTTGCTCTCTATAGTGTTGCAGATATTGCTGATGGAAGTAACAAATCAGTTCTTATGCGGAGACCGCCAAACTCCTTTTATGATTATTGTTGATGAAGCATGGATGTTGTTAGACTTTGCTACCAGTTTCTTTGCGGCATTCGTTAGAACCGTACGTAAATATGGCGGCTCTTTAGTTATTTGCGTACAAAACTTTATGGATTTACATAAAACGCAAGAGCATAAAACAATCTTGGAGAACAGTACTTGGACGATACTGCTCAAGCAAGACGAGAAGGGGCTTGGGGCATTTAAGGAATCGGAAGCATTTAAGGAGATGATACCGCTGATCAAGTCAATCAGTCTATCCCCGAATAAATATGCCGAAGCACTGCTTTATACCACGGGAATTACGGTTGTAGGTAAGTTAGTGCTTGATGATTATAGCAAGGCACTATTTTCTACCGACCCGGCTGATTTTAATTTCTTAAGAAGAAAAACGGCAGAAGGGGTTAGTTTAGATGAAGCGGTTGAGCAATTGGTAAGCTTAAAAGGAACCGGTAAAACAATTAGAGCGTAAATGCATTGAAGTGTAAAAGTATTTTAGAAGGTTTAAAAATGGATATAGCAAAAAAAATATTAGTAATAGTAACTTCAGGGGTAATCGGCGCATGCCTGACGCTTGCATATACAGAGAAATTTGGCAGTAATAATTATCATATTTTATATGTTGCCGAAGATGAATTGATGAGTTTAGAGGAGACAAGAGTAAAAAACGATGATCCTAGTACTCGTCAGCTATTTTTTGGTGAGATTGAAAAGGCGGTAAGCTTAGCCGTTAGTTTACCTAAATCCTATCAAACCCCTAAGAGCCTAGTGGTATATAGCACGAGTAGCGTAAGAGGCGAGAATGTCAGGTCAATAAGTAAAGAGATACACGGTAAAATTATTAGTGAATTACAAAAAGGGGACAAACACAGCTGAGTATCAAGGAAATAAGATGATTAGATTTACATATGATAATGAAGGTGATCAGGAGCAAGACAATAAAACGGCTCGCCGGAGAAAAAGAAGACATGCGCTAGTTGAGGGCGTAATTCTTTCGATCGTAGTATTTTCTTTGAGTGCAACCGTAGGCGTAGAATTCCAGAATCGGGCTAATGAAATGTTTATGGAAATTGATCGTAGCCATAAAGGTAAACTTAAGAGCAAAGAAGAAAAACGAAAGCAAAAAGAAGACGAGGTTTATGAACTCAGCGAGAAAGTACAAAAGTTTTCGCAAGAAAAAAACGATAAATAAAGATAAGTAGGTAAGAATGTTTAAAGCAACTTTAAATCAAAAGCAACAAGAGCTTTCAATATATAGGCAGTTAACCTTAGCGGCTTCTACTGTGGTGCATTTGTGCGTTCTCTACCTTTGTATTTTTCTAGCACCCGTAGCCTCGGGTGCTAATAGTTTCGTTGAATTTTTATATGATTGTCTAAATGAGATTATCAACGGCGGGGAAAGTAAGAAAGCAGCCGTCATATTCATAATAATGTTACTCGCCTCTAGCATAGCAATTATAACGGTTACAATTCTTTATTTACGCAAGAATTATATTCTAGCAACTGAAACGTCTCGTGGATTACTAATACTCATGATTTGCTATATTTTAGCATATTACGGCTTTGCTTTGTTTGCAGCTTTATCGTGTTTTGTATGGCTATTGTCCGTACGGCAATTTTATAAATCGGTGATCAAGCAAATAGTTAGACGTGCCGACGGCTTAAGAAATTAACTAAATGATAAAATGATAAGGAGCAACGATGAACAAGTTTAACATAAAGCCGCTGCTTATACTAATAGCTATCTTAAGCTCTCATACTCAGGCGTTTATGCTGAGCAAGCAGAAGTCGTATGCGGTGATAACTTAACACAAGGACTTATTAAACTTGGAGAAAATTCCGACGACCCCGAGCTTAAAAGAAGATCGTTAGAATTAAAGCAAACTTGTGAAGAAGAGCGAAAAGCAATGCAAAAAGCAGTCGCATCGCAGGAAAACTTAGAAATTTGGAAAGAAGTAGATAAGGTGTTAGCCCGGTTACCTAATAGAGATATGTATCAAGAGGTATTAGATAGGAGCGTAAAGGAATTAAGGATGCATCCTTATGATGTAGTTAAAATGATGGAAAAGAGTGATCCTAAAATAAAGGCTATTTTTAACAAGATGATAAAAGAAAGGAACCAAAAAATATTTAATGAAATCAAAACCAAACGCATTGCTCAAAGGAAGCTACGGGATAAAGTTCCAAACAAAAATTTGGATAAAACGGGGTAGTGAATGAGAAATAAAAGTTTGCTACTTATAATATTTTGGTCTTTAAGTAATACCGCTCTTGCTAAGGATTTCGGTAAGCAGGGCGCTACTTTTGAGATCAAGGAAGAAGGTTTTGTGAGCATGATGCAGCGCAAATTACAGGACGTAAACCTAACAGAGCATGAGAAAAAGATGAAAGACCTGGCAAGAAAGAGAGTAGAAGAGCCGACTGCTATTTCAGGTATAACTAGAGCAACAAAAACTATTAGCCATAGTTTTGATCCGAGTTACATTTTAGATGAGGACGTGTTCTTACCTTACGGCAAGTTATTGTATGCAAGCGGGACGAGAGTGAATCCCTTAGATCATATGGAATGGAATGGTAAAATAGTGTTTGTTGACGGGCGAGATCGCTCTCAAATAGCTTGGGTAAAAGATAATTATCTTAAACTAAATAAGGTGTTTGATAAAAACGAAGAAGAATTACCGCAAAACTTAAGTAGTCAAAATAAAGATAATGTCGGACATACCACTACATCCTTGGACACTAAAATAATCCTAATGGGTGGCAGACCGCTTGAGGTGGAGATAGAAGTCGGTAGTCCTATATATTTTGACCAATTCGGCGAACTAACTAGCAGGTTCAATATTGTCCATGTGCCGGCAATAGTTGAGCAAGAAGGTAAGTATTTAAAAGTTACGGAAGTTAATATTGACGGAAACAAATAATTATGAAACTAGAAATAGCAAATAATGAGCATAAAAAAACGAGATTGTGAATAAGGCAACAAAGAAAATTGCAAAACTATCGGTCTTAGCTTTTGACATTTTCTTGATAGGGCTTTGTTTGTTGTACCAGCGTACGATTGGTGAAAGAGAAATATAGCGTTTTGTACGGCTCTCTAAAAGCATAACGGTAAATATAATGAATATAAATATGAATGAATACAAAAGACTTGAGTACAAAGAAGAAATAACCCCACCTAGTCTTCCTTTTGTCGATAGGAGTAGAAAATTAAAGTACTTTTCTCAATTTGACGATTACCTTGAAAACCATAACATTTGTATTGTCGGTAGTGACGGCAGAGGTAAAGGCGTATTAATAGAGGAAATGATAAGGTCAACCCTTAGTAGCGGTGGCAAAGCTTTGGCTATTGTCGTGGACAGAAGTTTTATAAATTTCTGTCAAGAGTTAGGCGGAAGTTATATAGAATTTGACTTAAATCACCCCGTTTCCGTTAATCCCTTTTTAGAAGTCCCTACGGGAAACGATGTATTGTCTGTTGAAGCAAGAAAGAATTTTTTAGAAGATTTTTCACTTACCATAGCTACTATGGTACTGCCTGAAAACAAAACCGATGATTTACAAAATAAAATTTTACTTAAAGCATTAAAAAAGTGCTGGAACAAGGCAAACGTTAATACAACAATAGATGACATAGTAGGTTGGTTATCAGCACAAAAGAATAATACCGTTGCTAATGATTTGGGTAAGATGCTGTTTAGTTATACGAAAAATGGTGCTTACGGTGGTTTTTTCTCTGGTAATGCAGATGTCTTTAATAATGACCTAGTAGTGATCGATCTTTCTGACTTAAGGAATCATAAATGGCTGTATGCAGTTGTTATACAAGCAATATTGCATTGCAACCATTTAAGGAAACAGGCAGTAGATAGTAATTTTTACAATCTTTTTGCGATAGAGAGATTTGAGGATATGCCGAAATGTCCAAAAACTTTGACCGTATTACATAGAATAATGTTAACGGCTAAAAAATTTCGCGGATCGATAATTTTAGCTGCTGAAAGTAGGGGGGTTGTTGACAGTCTTGCTTTAAGCATTTTTGACCGAGCGTCCGTTAAGATCATTATTTGGCTCTCTATGTGCGAAACATCTAGAATAGCTGAGGTTCCCCTACTTCAACGTTATTTTCATAATAATAAAGAGCTAGTGCGTATGGCCGAATCGTTAAAAGTAAAAAAGGATGAATATAGTGAATTTATGGTATGGGGTGCGGGGTTCAACGCTGATGTTTGTCAGTTGCGGAGAGATTTAATTACCTTGTTTTTGAATGGAGAAAACTCTCGATTCAAAGAAGTAATAAAGGATTTAATGGAGCGATACGCCGAAAAAAATAATATGAATGACTCAACCTATCGCCAAAAAAAATATCAAAAATCTAAGAGCCTTTGTTTTAACGTGTTTAAAATATCTAACCTCGCCAAGGTATTAGTTATAGGCGGTTTTCTTATCATATTAATTTTTGGATTACAAAAAAAATGAACAATAATACAAAGAATTCTACCTTTGGCAAAGCGTCTTGCAGGATTATCGCCAAAGGTCGGATGAGCTATCAAAGAATCATCGCAAGTCTGATTATGGTAATTTTTTTACCTCTGTCAAGCTACGGGAGCACTTGCCAAGGGAGATTCGTCAATCCTATTTCCGATATTTGCTGGTCATGTTTGCTACCGATCTCTATTGGCGGCTTTAATATCGGTAAAGGCAGCACTCCGAAAAAAAGAGATACCAAAAATCCAAGCTCCCCACTTTGTTTATGTACCAAGGCTAATGTACCGGTACCGGGAATCTCTATCGGGTTTTGGGAGCCGGTAAGACTTGTCGATATTACCAGAACTCCGTATTGCATGGTTAATTTAGGTGGGTTGCAGTTAGCAAGCGGAAATTCAAACAAAGTCAGCAGTTACGCCAGAGGTTACGGCGATCATCATTCTCATCGCTCATTTTACCACGTTCATTATTATATCTATCCTTTGATTTACTGGCTTGAGCTAATTACAGATTTTATCTGCTTGGAGCAATCTACCTTTGATGTTGCATATATCAGCGAATTAGATGTTACGTGGAATGACGAAAAACTTCAAACTCTACTTAATCCGGAAGCTTTTTTGTTTGGCAATACTTTAGCTCAAAGCGCATGCGCAATAGATTGTGCTGCCTCTACCGTTCATCTGCCGAGAGACGAGATGTTTTGGTGTGCCGGTTGCTGGGGGAATATTTACCCGTTTTCTGGTGCTAATGCCGATAATGTCGGCGGTATCCAGTCAAGTAGCCTCTATGCCACCAGAATCATTGCTAAAATGCACCGCTTAGGCCTTGCTCAAGAAACCTCTACCGATCAGAATACATCGCTTACGGGCGGCGGAAAGTTATGCCGTAAATCAAGGGCAATGAAAATCAAGAAAAGTCAGTACAAGTTACAGATGGTTAATCCCAAGTCAACGTCAAGCGGCATAGGATGCTTCCCGCTCGGCTTATCAGATATGATTTACTCTTCATTTAAGGAATTTCCATATGACGGGCAGGATTTTGGTTATTTAATTTTTAGAAAGGTTAATTGCTGTGCGTTTTAATTTAACAGTTATAGTTTTACTAATTTTAGGTATCACTCCTACAAGCATAGTTATAGCGTGTGATAACGCCTTATGCAAGAGGAGCGATTCACAGACTGCTTTGACTTATGGTGCTTCGGAAGAAGATGTTAAATGGGCTGCCGATTTAACAAATAGTAGCATTGATACGGTATGGCAAAACTTAAAAGAAAAATTCAAAGAGCAAGAACAACTAGAAATAAAAACCAGTTTTAATCCCAATAGTGATAACGGGTTGCCAAGGCAATTTGCAGGACTTTATATCTTTGTTAGCACCTCGATGCCAAAGCCTTTACTAAAAAGTTACCTGCGGGAAGCAAATAAATATGATGGAGTCTTGGTATTCAAAGGGTTGCCGCAGGGAAGTTTTAAAGAATTAACAAAGCTTGTTATAGATTTAACGGGAAGTAAGGACGACTTACGAGATATAGCGACAAACATGCAGATAGACGATGAAGCGTATGAAATGTTTGGAGTCGTATCGGTTCCAACTATCGTACTAGTTAAAGAGGATGAATATCACCCGAATCAGAGCTCCATTCTTAAGTTCGACAAAATGGTTGGTAATGTCGGTATTAAATATTCTCTAGAGGAGTTTAGTAGGTCGGGAGAACTAACGACACAAGCGGTAGAGTATTTAAATGATTAAACTCCACGATAATTTTATAGGAAAAAGACGGCTAATACCGAACCTCTTTAATATTAGTGCATTTTTGTACATTACATTAATGCCGATCGTCATAATAGCAAGTAGCGGTGTAGAGGTAAATAGGTATCAGACTAATAAGAACGAGATCACTAATTTTTTTGATAAAGAAGTAGAAGATAGGCAGGGCATCGAACAATTCCTTGAGAATTCAAGAAAAGAATCAGAGCAGGGTGTTGCAAGTAAAGGAGCTGTACAAGCCTTAGAGGTATCTGAGAGTGAACTAGAAGGAAAAACATCAGAACTAAATTCTATTAACGCCAACAGTTTAGAAAATAGAGGGCAAGAAGAGAGGACAAAAGAGGAGAACAATTATTACGATCAGTTGGAAGTTGATTATCTAGATCCACAAATCATCAACCACAAAAAGGATATCGATAAAATTACGGACGCTAATGAAAAACTGATGTCACGGTTAATTGAGGGTTTGCGTGATTTGGAGATTGATTGCAAAACAGTCAAGGGCAATGTTGAGATAGAGCCTGAATATCATCTTGAGATTAAAAAGGAACATTTAAAAGACACCATTTACAATCAACATATCTGTGAAGAGCTGCGAAACCGTTACAACTGCAGTGATACCTTAACTTTAGCTTGCAAGGTTAAAGGTATTCAATGGGGAGAGTGGCAAGATAAAGAAATTCATGTTCCTGGGGCAGAGCTGATTAATTTTGGTAAGGAAATCTTTTGGATACATCGTACAGCACCTAGGTGTTTTGAGTACAAGCTATCGCTTCATAAAGCTCCCTATACGAAAGAGAACAGTAACAGTACTCCCGATCCGTATCACGTTCTTAGCATGAGAGAGTTTTTAGCAGCAAAACATAATGCCACAATTGACAATATTAGTACGAAGATGAAGGGCAGTTGGTATGGCGGCATATTTTCCATTAGTGGATGGAATATTGGCGGCAGAGGACTTGGTAGCAAGGATTACTCCTGGAATACGTATGTGATTAATTATCAGTACCGAGAGGGTAATCCGGCATGTTTTGATTGGCAAGAAAAATGGGATGAGAAATGCGCATTAAAATAATCATCTTCACTTTAATGCTAACTATAGTAACTATTGCTCAAGGTTCTGGGGCAAGGTTTATTTCTAGTTATTTATGCAATAATGCGGTGAAAACTTGCACAAGTAGCGGCACAAGAATTGTCGATGGATTTTCCGTGACTAAAGATTGCTGGGAGTGGTCATATTATAAAACCTGTAACTATCCGAGCCGAGATGATTGTCGAAATTTCAGTCATTGTTATGCGGTGGCGGATTTACCGTGCTTACTTCGAGATAATTACGGTAATTGCGTTAACCTGCAAAAGGAGTTTTCTTGCAAAAGCTGGGAACCGGTAACTATCGACAAGGAAATGGTTAGAACGGGACTTGTTGAAAAAGAAGGCAAAGATAGACTTGTATGTAAGGGAGTACCGTGTATTGACGGTAACTGCGTCGATAAAAGTTATTTAACCGACGGTGACATGATGGATTCAGTCTCAAAACTATATGCGGTAAGTCAGATGAAGGGTGCGCTTGATCTTAATTTCAAACTATTTGCAGGTTTTGCTCAGAGTTGCAGCAAGAAGGCTACCTCTTACACCAATTGCTGCTCTACTAGCTTAAAAGGTTGGGGGAAAAACTTAGGCGCAAAATGTACCAAGGATGAAATAGATTTAGTCGATAAACGTCAGAAGAATTTATGTGTTTATGTCGGTAAACAAAATAAACAAACAATGGGTATTACCACGGTAGTAAAACATCATTATTGCTGCTTCGGCTCTCTGCTTAACAAGGTAATACAGGTAGAGGGTAGAAAGCAGCTCGGAATTAACTTTGGTAGTGGTGGAAGTACTAATTGTCGAGGATTGACACTTACTGAGATCATGCAGCTGGATTTTGACAAAATGGATTTTAGCGAGTTTTTTGCCGATATTTTAAAGCGGATGAAAATACCAAAAATAGGAGACATAAGTAGCAGAGTAAATTCTTCGTTACCTAATGTTAGAAAATATGACGGTAATTCGAATAATAAAAAGAACAATATGGCTGGCTGGAATGCTGAAATTAAAGACGATTCATGGGAAGCTATGGAAGAGAAAAGACTAGAGGAAGAGAGAAAAAGAGAGTTGTTACAGTTAGAAGAAGAGAAAAAATTAAAGCAGGAAGAAGAAAAAAGAAAAAAAGAACAAAGAAAAATAATGAAGGAAGAGGAAATCAAGGAAGCACGCAGACTAGAACAGGTTGGTTACCAAAAATTCACTGATGCTAGCATGGCTTTGGCATCAGCTTTAACAGGGATTTATCCTGTGGGATCTAGAATTGGTTTTATGGGAATGTACGCTACAGATGGTCATACAATAATAGCAACAATTGAGCAAATGGATTCAAGATGTAGTCATATTTTAGCTTACAAAAATTGGAAAATTGCTAGAGGAGAAATTGAGCTTTGGCAGAAAAAACGTTGGCAGGCAGAGACTGATTTAAAGAGCGGTAACTACTAATATGAGAAATCTGACCACAATATTTCTAATTCTACTGTTAACTTTTAAGCCTTCTCTAGGTTATGCTCAAGATTTCTTTGATCAGCGTTATCGTGGTTGGCTATGGTTTGAAGATAAACCTGCAACTAAAGACACACTTCAGGGAAAGATCCCTAATGCTAGTAAATCAGAGCAACCAGCTAATGATATTACCACTATGGAAGCAAGAAGAGAAATCGAACAATTTGCAAAAGAACTTGAGGAATTAAAGTTTATGATGCTTGCTCGTCCCTCACCTAAAAATGTTAGAGCATATAGAGAGAAGGAAAAACAAATGTGGGATCAAGCGAATGCCTTACATGAAGCTTGGGACATGGCAAATCTACTTTATCCTGAACAGCGCGACCTGATTAATAACCCGGTAAACGTCCACGGCGTGAAAGCAAAAAGAGCTATGCAGGAAGAACAGAATACGCAGAAGATCAAGGAGTTAGCCAAAAACTTTGATCTAGTATTATTCTTTAGCGACTCTTGTAAATATTGCACACTTCTATCACCGGTACTTAAAAACTTCGGTGAGCAATACGGATTTCATATCGATGCTATTAGTGCAACCGGTAGCAAGCATGAGTATTTTAAGACCGCAAATGCTCCGGAACTTGCGATACGCCTCGGTATTACCGCTTTTCCTACCGTAATTGCCGTAAGTCATGATTCTAAAACGGCATTTGAACTAATCAGGGGGTATGTAAGCGGAT
>Ga0007827_10000480_pt1 | contig 13009 bp, 13 predicted proteins | sample CryBogCBE16Jul07_FD_60332 | JGI IMG/M metagenome (GOLD analysis project Ga0007827, IMG submission 60332) | Freshwater microbial communities from Crystal Bog, Wisconsin, USA - CBE16Jul07 | ecosystem: Environmental > Aquatic > Freshwater > Lake | place: Crystal Bog, Wisconsin, USA | collected...
TCATATTTTTCTTTCGATTTTTAAAGAAATAGTTATAAAACCACTTTATACAAAAATATGAAAAGGACAATTCTCATATTTTTCTTTCGATTTTGAAAGAAATAGTTCTATAACCACTTTATACAAAAATATGAAAAGGACAATTCTCACATTTTTCTTTCGATTTTTGAAAGAAATAGTTCTATAACCACTTTATACGAAAATATGAAAAGGGTAATTATCATATTTTTCTTTCGATTTTTAAAGAAATAGTTATAAAACCACTTTATACAAAAATATGAAAAGGACAATTCTCATATTTTTCTTTTGATTTTTAAAGAATTTATTCTATAAAGCCCTTTAAGAAAGTATCACAAACCAATTCCAATATTTTTCTTTCGAAATTGAAAGAAATAGTTCTAAAACCACTTTATACGAAAATATGAAAAGGGTAATTCTCATATTTTTCTTTCGAAATTGAAAGAAAATGTTCTTAAACCACTTTATACAAAAATATGAAAAGGGTATTTTCTTTCAAAATTACAGTTTCGTATAACACAAATATTTACCATTATCGTAATTCACATCAAAAGATTTGGGTAAACTATTATATCTATCTGTAGTTTCAAAGTGTGAATTTTGTAGCTTGATTTCTTTATCATAATTTTTATAACTTCGATTTAAATACGAAATATAATCATGTGGAACACTTAATGATATAATTCCACTGAAAGTCTTTTCTTTCAAAGGAAATAATTCATTTTCATAAAAGTATTCTTCTGGGAAGTTATTTTGTATGATTTTATACACGTTATTTACCTTTTCAAAAATCATTATATCAATAAACATTCGGTCATTATCCTTTTTCTTAAATTTATAACCAAAAAATGCATTAGTAAAATAAAAATCATCGTCTTTGTATTCATCTATTTTATTTGTATCTTCATTTAAAATACCTAAATCAATATCATCATCAAAAGGCATTAACCCTCCATTTCTTTCTATTCCTAATAGAGTACCCCCTATTGCAAAATATCTAATATTGTTACTATTAAAAAATGCGACCAACTTTAAGAGGAGTTCTCTTAATGTACTGATATCATTTTCTGGTAAAATCAAATGGTCATAATTACACATTGAAAAATTCTCATTCGAAACAGAGAACCAATTGACAAAAAACAAAATCACAAGAAATGCAAGTAATACGAAAATAATAATATATAGTATATTTTGGTAATTCATATATTCTCATCTATATAATAAAATAGACAATAATATGGACAATAATATGGACAATAATATGGACAATAATATGGACAATAATATGGACAATAATATGGACAATAAAATTTATAGGGTATATTGCAGTGGCGTTTTCGATTTATTTCACTTAGGACATATGCTCCTATTTGAAAAAATACACACTATATTATCCAAATCGAATTGCAATTTTGAACTGATTGTAGGAATTCATAATGACAACGATTGTCAATCTTACAAACGAAAGCCTATTATAGAGGAAAACATAAGATATGATACTGTCAAACATGCCAAATATGTTGATAGTATTATAATGAATGCCCCACTCCAAATAACAAAAGAGTTTTTAGAAGAACATTACATAGATTTTGTAATTATTGGGAAGGAATATGAATCGAATCATGAGAAAAATGTGTTCTTTCACAAAGGCGCATTGGAGATGAATAACTACTTATATGTGGAACGCGCAGATATTATATCAACGAGTGATATCATACGACTTGTCAAAGAAGCAGAATAATTCGGTCAATACTGTTTTTAATCTATTCATGTTTGTCGAATTGCCTATCGTGATTCTTATAAATTCCTTCATACTATCTTTATTTCGAACAATAAATCCTCGAGTTTTCAATGTATTAGTCACTATTTCTATATTCTTTCCAACAAAAATGGAAACAAAATTGGCATAAGATTTGAAAAAGAATATTTTGTGTTCAGTTAAAAATTCTTCAAACTCTGTTCGTATTTTAATAATTTCTTTGATAATTTCATTATAATACTCTATATTTTGCATAACATATAATCCGGATATTTTTGCGATTTCAGTCACAGATTTTTGATTATAAATCAATGCAATTTTCTTAATAATAAGTTCATTTGCTAAGATGTATCCTAAACGAATCCCTGCTAAACCAAATGCTTTAGAAAAACTCCTTGTTATTAACAAATTGGGATATTCGCCCAACAGAAACGATGAACTGTTAACTGGATGAGTAAAATTTATATATGCCTCGTCAATTATAAATAAACATTGGTCATATGTTTCAAGTGCTTGTTGTAAATGATTGAGCTTATTACCTATTGGATTATTCGGGTTTACAATATAAATTAATGTATTTTCAACATTTTCTATATTATGGTGAACGAGCAATTGACAAATGTCATATTCCTCTTGAAATGTATTAGGAACCCAGACGATGTTTTCTTTATGCCGCAATAATACTGAAAAGTAATCATATGATGGATACGGTATAATTACTTTTGTATTTTCATTTACAAATGTATTCACAATGTATTCAAGAGCATTGTCGGAACCAGCAGTCAGTAATATGTTTTCCTTCTTCCAATTATTATATATACTAATTTCATTCATTAAATTTGTTGTATTTACATCACATGTGTTGGTATAATGAGTAATATTCAACTTATTCTCGATATTTGTTTTTAATGTAGTATAAAAATCTTCTGGATGGTTAAAATCATATTCATTCAAATCGAGTCTTATATCACTTGTATTTACATGCTTTGAAATAGAGTACATTTTAATTTATATTATATATATTATAGGGCAATAAAAAATCCTTATTATCAATTGAACCATTCGAAATTGAAAGAAAAGTTCGAGTTCGTGATGATTATCAAAAAATGACTGATTTCCTATTATCCCACTCATTTCCAGTCAAAGTGAAACGATGATGAGAGAAAAGATTGGAATCGTCAACGGAAAAATTCAATCCATACTCTATATAATTCATTTATTATTCAATGTCAGGAAAAATGATAGATCTAATTAAAAACATCAATGTCAGCGAAGTATTCCCGTTGTTGAAATATATTGTCATTTTTATAACCTATATAGCGTCGTTTTACTATTGGTTTAATGAAAAAACCCAATATTTTGCCACACTATTAATGGTATTTATGAATGCAATCGTATTTTGTTTAGTGACGAATAATTTTTTTAAAAATAAGAGCAAATACAATAATCAAAAGTGTTTTGACAGTATCGATTTTTTTATTGTAAATATTTTTAATGATACAAGTACTCGAGAAAATATGAAAAAAATTATCAAAAATCCAATCGTTTATTATATTTCTTTTTTAATTTTACATGTTATCCAGTTTATAGTCTTTGTATTATACTTTATCATTCACGATAGCAACGCTGATGAAATAAGTAATATGAATAAGATGCAAAAGTTAGCATATGACGGTTATCGTGCTTTCATCATTGTAAATATCATATTGTGTTGGATATGGGGAGCATTATTAAGTGTTCCTTCAATAATGACGAAAATATGCGAACTTAATCAATTCAAGGGTCCAGTGTTAGCCACATTGGGCTTTTTGGTGATAATTTCAGTGTTTACAAGTTTGTCTATATTTTTTATAAATGTGATTATAACTACATACTCCCCGATACAGTTTTAAACATTTTGTAAGAATAATATGAAACTATATTGTTTCTACCGTATATATCCTCCTTGCAACACCTGTCATGAACTATGCATGTGTATTGATTTTAAATACTCGACAAACATATGGAAATCAAGGGAAAAAGTTGCTTTATAAAGTAATAACCTATGTGGAAAAACAGACATTTTTAGTCCCCTATCAAATAAAATATGAATTTTCAAAGAAACAAAAAGACAAATACGTATTAATACGAGTGGACACTAACGAAAATGTCACCGCGATAATAGAAACAATCGGTGATGTGGACGATGAACATGCTTATTCTATCTACATGTATTATGCAACTTGTAATAAGAATGGTATATATGATTTCTCATCTATCGTCTTTCAATCAAACAAGGCAAATATTTCCTCCACGTCCCTACCCTTCCTCCCAACAACAACACAAGAAACCATGGTCAATCAAAAAACAGAGGTCATTACGATAGATAATCAAGGGACTATATATCACGACGACGCCATAAGTGTCTCGGAAGAACAAGAGGTAGGGAATGAATATGTAACGATAAATGTGTATATAACCCATATATGTCATTTATTGGATGAATCTACATGGGAAATAGTCAAACGTCGACTATGTTCCATATATTTGCCGCACCACCGAAAAGACATGCTCCCTAAACATATTCTACAAACGGGCGATTTACAACAAGGCGAAGTACATTCATGTGTAATAGTATCTTTTCGAAAGAAAGTCACGGGAGAAATTCTATCCATTACAGATACCGTAAATAATGTATACATTTCAAAAAATTACATATATGAAGAACCGGCTTTACTCAACGATACAAAGTATCAACTATTGAAAGAAATGTCCCCGCCAGAATGGCAAACCACTTCAAAACAAGTAATTGCTTACTGGGCAATTCAAACCAATTCCTATTTTGCCAAAAAATACAATACATATCCATTCCTATATACCACCACCACACAAACCCCCACCACCGCCACACAAACCCCCACCACCGCCACACACCCCCTCCCCCCCGCCCCCACCACTGCTGATTTATGGTTGAATAAATATACGAATGAACCCGCCGCACCTACCACTGAATATATACAATTTAGTAGTCCACTACGGCGTTATGTCGATTTATACAATCAATGGGTATATATTCACCAAGGAGCAACGCCACCCCCCACAATGCAACCGAAAATCGAGGATTTGAATATGCATATGGGAAATATACGTAAATTGGAAAATACGACGAAATTAATACATTATTTCTATAAAGAATGGAATAAAAGAGAACATCCGGATGGTAGTGGCATTTTACGGGAAGGAGAAGTGGTAAATTGTGAATTCAATGAGGAAAAGAAAAAATACAAAATAATCATATATATTCCACAGGACAGTTTTTTCGCCTATGCAAAGGCAGAAAATGCATACGAGTTGGGAGAAAAAGTCTGGTGCAAGTTTTTTTTGTTTGAACATGCCCATCATTATCGAAATCAAAAAATAAAGTGTTGTATTTCGTATGAAAATGCGACATTTAAAAGTGCATAAAATTGAAATGAATTGCCGTTTCTTTCATTTTCTTTCATAATCCGTATTATCTAATCAATTGATTGTATTTCGTATATTATATCACTCATTATTCACTTCTTTCTGCAACATGGTAAAAAATATCGTAGGTGGATGCAAAAGTAAAAGAAATGCTCGAAAATTCGCAGTTGAAGAGAATGTGAAAAGTTCACGTATATCTTTGAATGAATACGAACTATATGCAATCGTCACAAAGATGTATGGGAACGGGAGATGTCTGGTAAAAACCGACTCAAATACCGAACTCCAATGTGTTATTCGCAATAAATTCAAAGGAAAATTCAAACGAAACAATGTCATCTCGATAGGTACCTATTTATTAGTAGGTCTGCGGGAATGGGAAAAAATGAGTGGCTACAAGACATGTGATGTATTGGAAGTGTATTCTTCTCAAGATATAGGTATGTTGTCAAAAGTTGCAGACTTTCAAAGATTGGTATCTTACACCAGTACAGAAACGGCAGTAGATGATATATTTGATAATTCCGCCACCGCCGCCACCACGGAGGAAGTGGACGAGACGTTGATGGTAGGCAAACTTGCCTCCCGTGCAACCGCAGAAACCGAATACGAAATGGGGAACAATGGCGAAATAAATGTAGATGATATTTGATGATAATGATGATAATGATGATATATGATGAAATAAAAAAGATGTTACAATTATTAATTAATTAAATTATTATGTGACAAGAAAATAACAAATAACACAAAACACACTCATAACCAATTTCTATCTATTTTTCATTTTTTCATTCTTATTCCTCCTCTTCACATTCGTCATCGCAATCATCGATTTCATCAGTAGCTCTATTGTATTTGCCAATTACGTCATGTGTGTTCTCGTCATATATCACGGAATCACTATCTATCAAGTATGTCTTTCCGTGAATAATGATTCTATGAACATCGACATTGGATTCTTCATCCGCTGCGGGGGGTGCCGGTGGTTTGCGTTCATCATTGACCGCCGCCTTTTTGTGATTGGTTTCTTGCTTTGCTTTACGAGGTTCTTTCAGCTCCTTCGGTTCCTTCTTCTTTTCTTGGGCATCTGCGGGTGGTTTTTTCTTTGCTTCTTTCGCTTCCTTCGCCTCCTTCGCTTCCTTCTTTGCTGGAGTTTGTTCATTGTCATTGATGTTATTTTTTGGTTGTTTTGGTTTCTTTTCTTTGGTAGGTGGTGGTGTAGTAGGTGGAGTAATTTGAGTAGTTGTTTCATGAGTTGGTACAGGTGGTTGAGTAGTGTTTTTTGGTTGTTTTTTTGCTTTCTTTGCAGGTTCAGGAACAGGAATAGGAGTAGACTCAAAAGCAGGTTCAGGAACAGGAGTAGGAGGAGTAGACTCAACTGCAGTTTCAGGAACAGGAGTAGGAGTAGACTCAATAGCAGGTTCAGGAACAGGAGGAGGAGTAGACTCAATAGCAGGTTCATGAACAGGAGTAGCTGTCATTTCTACAAAGTCATTTACCGTTTCAAGTTCGGGAAGTTCGTCAATAAATTCGAGTTCTGGAGGCAAAATGGGAGTAGACGGTCTTTCTTCCTCATTTACCACTACAACAACATCATTTTTGGGTTTCTTGGTGTAGTTGCGTTTCTTTTTCGGGGGAGTGCGTTGCTGTTTGAGTTCCTTTTTCATGTCTTTGGATACGTCTTTGTAAACCGTTTCAAAGTTTTTATAGAATTCCATTTGTGTTTCAACATCTTCATGGATTTTAAAACTATCAACGATTTTCAAAAACTGTTCTTCAGTGATTACCTCTTCGGTTTTCATGTTCTTTAGAACCCAATAGGCAAATACTTTGGAACGCATGACTTTCTGGGGGAGGGTAGGCTTTCTCGGCTTTTTGGGGGGTGCGTCGACAACGACGGGTTCTTCTACTGTAGCAGTGGCAGTGTTTTGTATCATTGTAAGATAGTCGTAAGTATCAATATTGCAATGGCTGTTGTGAGAGTTTGAAATATGACTCAAAAACAAATCAATTTTATGAAATTGTAGCTATTTTATGATATTTTTATTTGTTTATTTGTATGTGAAATATGATATATATTTATAAAATTGATAAATATCATACAAACTGCACTTTTCACCACCCCCTACCCCCATCCCCTACCCCTCTAAACAGAAAATCGTCGAATACAAGTACCAATCAGTTCTTCTTCCTCACCATAATCACCCATAAATGTCTCTCCTGCATCTCTCAAATTGTAATTCGTTTTTATTAGATATATCTTGTGTTTGAAGATAGGATTATCTATATTTTCATGTAAAATGGTTAGGGTAGGGGTTGATTCCAAATTGTCAAGTACCATGATAAAGTACAAACTGCGGATTGTAAATGAGTGTTGTTCCGCCCCCTCCTCCCCTCCTTCCTCCTGCCATCCTTCATTCGATTCCAAAAACTCTTGAAAATCATGACATTCTTTGACTATGTTAATTCCACAATTTTGAAAACAGTCAATCGTAAATACCGGTGTTATATGAACAAACATTTTCGAAGTTTTGGTATTGAGTTCGTTACGCAAACGCTGGACACATCGTTTAAAATACTCGTAATGAGCGACATTTCCCACAATATTATGGTGATTCAACGCCAAACGATAGTGATATGTATGAATAGGATTGGGCATTTCTATTGGTTGGTAATACATGTTCGCCCAAATATCCTCGTCACAAATGAGTCCTTCTGTAATGATATCAATTCTGGAAAAAGTACGCGTATGTTTCTGTTGGTAATTTTCAGTATTAAGAAACTCGCGGAAATCGTCCTGTATACAGTGTTGAATGACTGACAAACGAGATACCAACCAATCAAATGGGAAACTCTCGTGCTTGAGACCCAACTTCTTTAAAATACCCGCCACTGTACATCGATACCCCAATGAGATGATTTTATATTCTGGCAGTGGAGGGGTGGATATATTGAAATCAACATCGTCGGGTTGTTGACTCATTTGTCTTTTGTTCGAATGAATATGAATCTATAAGTAATCTATTTCTATATATTTTACAAAAAAAAACGATGAATTAGTTATTATTATGTGCAATCAATTAAACAAGTCAAATAAGCAAGATAAATATCAAAATAAACGGGACACTTCGAGGAAACTTTCTTGACTATTTGCGTAGAGTTTATCAATCGTACATCTACATAGGGGGCAAATGAGTTGTCTTTGAAGGTCACTACGAGCCACATACTGACAAGTACATTTTGCGCATAGCTGATGATTACAATTGGTAGAAATGGCATGCATTCGTTGAATATCATCGAGACATATGGGACACACTTCTGCATGTGTATGAGTGGTTACCGTATCATCCTCTTCATCATCAATTTGAAAAACAACATGAATATTTCGAGGGAGAATAGTAGTGGGTTCGGGGGATGGAGCAAGGGGGCGATTGCGATTCTGGGCAGTGGCTGTGTGTACATGTGTCATTTCATATATAATAATGCGAGTGAGTCGTCTTTTACTATGGGATGTCGAGTAATCAAACAAACTCACAAACAACTTGATTTCATTCAACAGTCGTACACCCAAGAAGGTTTCTAACGTTGTTTGTAGTTCATCATATCGTAAATTTCTTCTATAAAGTAAGTCATCCATGTCCAAACACATATTGGCAAGTATTGCGAGAGCACTATCATGACAACAATTGTTGATTTTATGTCCATACATATGGCAAAATGAACATCTTTTGTTTCTCAAATTATAACGTGTCGCCCTGATACGCCGATATAACATGTCCTGAAAAATCGGTGACAAATTGTTTATGATAGCAATCGTATCGTCTTCCATTACGCTTATTGAAGTTGTACAAATGCTGTATATAATGATTAAAATATCAATTTTTCATTTATATCTCTATTGCAACTCATAATTGTCGAAATAAAAAAGAATGGACCAAGAGGGTCCTCTTTTTTGACGAATTAGTTAAATTATTACCTCTACCACTACCCCTACATCACTACCCCACACTACATCACATGTTTTGAGATTGAAATGGAACATACTGCTCGCATAAATGACTCATTCCTTTGTCATTACGGACAAGCTCATCTTCAACAAAGTCCATGATACCAATCAACCAATCAATTTCCTGTTGTATCTCAACATCACTCAATTGAGCCAAATACTCCTTCATAGTCCTTCCGTTCCTCTTTTTGCGCATATGTGATAGCAGAATACCAGCTATTTCGCCTTTTCCTGGGAGGACGATGTACATACTAAGCGAGTTCATAAACTTACGCCATCTAACCGTTACTGGGTCAACTGACTGCTCTATCCACTCTGGATGACAAAGGTATGCTTGATTGCTCATTATTTCGACTGATATACAAGTTGCTTTTACAGATTGTTAATAGTTGAAAGAAATTATCAATTTTACAAAATGTTGTTCTTTTCATGTATTATTTGAACAATTATCTATGTTACCACTCAATACCCGTTATGTCGTATTTTATAGAGTAATAAAAAAGAATGGACCAAGAGGGTCCCTTTCTTTGTTTCGAAATGAGTTAGTTAATTAGTTAATCAAACGACACAATTCAAGACAAGTACATGTTTGCAATGTTATAATAACTTTCATGGGAGACTACAGTAACTACATTGATTTCACATCTACAGAGTGGGCAGAGATGGACATGACGTAATTTGTCAGTCATAAATATCGATTGGAAACACCCCGTACAGACTCTATGATTACATTGTAGGGTAGTCATAGAATGAGTAGGGACATGGCTATCCAAGCAAACAGGACAGTCTTCCGGTTCTTTCTCGCCGACTTGAAGGTTGAGGTGGATGTGAATTTTTGCGAGGGGAATGAGTGGTTCAACCGGAGAAGGAGGGCAAAACAGCTCAATAAGTTTCGTGATTATTGCTTCCATCTTATCATCTTTTGTTGGACAATCATCCAAGGAACAATCGATGAAACCGGCAAACACATGAAGCACTTTCATCGAGTGTATTGCGTTTCTATAAAAGTAGACACGCAAGGTAATTCTCAATTGGTAATGATCGATATCACCATTATGGAAAGATACCAAATAGTCATTGGTATTTCGGCAGATGTTCCAGATGATTCGCATAGTCGATTCACTACAACACGTCTTTATTGTGTGACCTTGTGTTCGACAATAACAACAATGTTCTTCTATATCACTCATTTCTTGATTCATGCGAATCGTTTCGCGGTAATAGAGTCTTTTAATGAGCATATCACTGTATATCGGTGATAATATGCTATGAATAGCGTTAACAACGGACATTGGCACTGACGAAGTCATTATTATAGTTGAGTTACAGAACTGATATACGAGTTGACTACAAGTTTAATATACAATCAATTTTATAAAAATGTCGTTATTTAATGTATTTTATTAACATTGTGACGATGTACTATGTACTATGAAGTAATAAAAAAGAAGAGACCAAGAGGGTCCCTTCTTTATTTAGAAATGAGTTAGTTAATTAGTTAATCAAGACAAGTACATGTTTGCAATATTATAATAACTTTCATGGGAGGCTACAGTAACTACATTGATTTCACATCTACAAAGTGGACAGCGATGGACATGGCGATTTTTGTCAGTCATAAATAGCGACTGGAAACACCCCGTGCAGACTCTATGATTACATTGTAGGGTAGTCATAGAATGAGTAGGGTCATGGCTTTCCAAGCAAATAGGACATTCTTCCTCTTCTTTCTCGCAGGTTTGAAGGTTGAGATGGATATGAATTTTAGCACGGGGAATGAGTGGTTCAACCGGAGCAGGGGGAGGGGGAGGAGGAAGACGAACCACAGGAGGCACTGGGACGCGAACGGGTTGTGGTGGGACGCGAACGGGTTGTGGTGGCGTTGGTGGTGGTGGGAGAGTCGCATTTATCGGTCGAAACATCTCAATGAGTTTCGCGATTACTGCTTCCCTCTTATCATCGTTTGTAGGAGGACAATGAGTGAATGAGCAATCGATGAAACTGGCGAAGATACCAAGCGTTTTCATCGAGTGTCTACGAAAATAGTCAAGCAGGGTAATTCTCAATTGGAAATGACTGGTATTACCATTACGGAAAGACATCACAGATTCATTGGTATTTCGGCAAATATTCGTGAGGATTTGGAGGGTCGAGTCACTACAACACGTCTTTATTGTATGACCATATTCGCGACAACACGAACAACGTCGTCCGCGAGCATTACCATGCATTTCTTGGGTGAAACGATTCACTTCACGGAAACTGAGTCTTCTTAATAGAATATCACGGTATATCGGTGACACTGTGTGAATCGTGGTAACAGTGGACATTGGCAACGATGAAATCATTGTTAATTTGATGTTAATATATTGATATAGAACTTCTGTGCAAGTAGACTATAAGTTCAAAATGAAATCAATTTTACAAAAATGTAGCTATTTTAATGTATTTTATGAACAATGCCTATATGTCACTCATATCTCGTTTTGTCACTCATTTCCAGGTATCCCATATGTCACTCACACCCAAAGGGGGAAGGGGTGTATAATAATTTAGGTACATATAACGCCAACAATCGAGTCTTCATCCGGATATTTATTAATTATAACAATATACGTGAACTATGCAACACTGGCTTGACCTCCTTGTTATGGCTCATTCACAAGTTGTGCATCGTTGAAAGAAATAATCAATTTTACAAAATATCCCCTATTTCGGGGTAAACGCTGCTACTTCTCGCTCAATATATATTATGTTACTCATTTACGGTTATATGACTCATTTCTCGTTACGTTATACTATTCATATATAGTATAAAGTAATCATCAAAATGTCACTTGGAAACAACGAAAAATAATTTGGAACAGTTTCAAAAACCAAAGCACAAATGAATCGACAAACCAAATCACAAATGAATCGACAAACCAAAGCACAAATGAATCGACGAACCAAAGCACAAATGAATCGACAAACCAAAGCACAAATGAATCGACAAACCAAAGCACAAATGAATCGACAAACACTAATTGACTAATGTACTATCTACAAAAATTTTGACAATTCCACTCCCTCCACTTCCACTAATTTTATAAAATGAGCCAGAACCTGCCGCGCCTCCACCCCCACCACCAAGACCTGTAAAGCCATTATTGGCAACTGTGTTATTACTTCCACCATTACCTCCACCTCCTGTTCCACCTACTGAATAGTTGTTGCTATTCCAAGTTCCACCTCCACCTCCTCCTCCATAATAAGTACTGTCTATAGGACATTTATATCCAGCTCCACCATATACACTGGTATTATTTCCATTATTTCCAGATGCATCATATCCGCCTCCAGCACCTCCGGCACCTCCACCCCCACAACCATAATCTGTATCTATTTTACTATTGATAACACTCCCCCCATTATATCCTTGTCCAGTGGTACCCTGACCACCTGTATACCATTCGCGTCCGCATCCTGCTCCGCCTCCACATCCACCATTTAATTGACTCGTACTTGTAGCTAAATGACTACTATTTCCCCCTCCACCACCCACGGCTGTAATTCCATAAAAAATAGTATTACCCCCCACATTACCTTGTACAATACTACTGCTTACATTTGCCCCTCCTTTGCCAATAACCACCGGATATGTTCCAGATGGAATAGTAAATGCACTGTAGATTACACCTCCCCCACCTCCACCTCCACCTCCATCAAATCCACCCGAACCTCCACCTCCCACTAACAAAGCAGTGATTGGACAATTACCACTAAAACTTATATTATAA
>Ga0007827_10000482_pt1 | contig 12994 bp, 16 predicted proteins | sample CryBogCBE16Jul07_FD_60332 | JGI IMG/M metagenome (GOLD analysis project Ga0007827, IMG submission 60332) | Freshwater microbial communities from Crystal Bog, Wisconsin, USA - CBE16Jul07 | ecosystem: Environmental > Aquatic > Freshwater > Lake | place: Crystal Bog, Wisconsin, USA | collected...
GCCATCTGGCTGATGGCGTAGTTCTGGCCATAGCGCTGCATCGCGAATCCTGAATGGGGCATGTACCCCGAGCGGATCACCTTCCCTTTCACGATCCGGTCGGGCTTCTCCTGTTCGTGGACGATGAAATCGATCTCCTTCCCCTCGTTGAGCGAGAGGAGGAGTTGCTGGGTGACGGGATCGTTCCGGTAGTTCTGCTCACGCACCCGGAGGGGTGAGCCGTCGGGGAGGCGTAGCATCACCGAGTCGGGTTCGACGTGGATGGTCGCCCCGTCGAAGGTCACGTCGTTGAGGCCTTTTTTCAGATCCAGCGGCACCGTGTCGCGCACGACGGCAAAATTCTGGTTATAGATGGTGAGGGAGGGGGTGGCGGCATGGGTCACGATGGCAGCCGGAAGGAATAGGAGGGGGAGGAGGCGGAGGGTGTTCATGGAAAGGATGGGGGGTGATCCCGATCTTGTGTGGGGTGCGGCGGAAATCAAGCCCGCCATACTCTGTGAGTCAACACGCTGTCGCTGCGTGTTTCCCTAGCACTCTGGAAAATCCGTGGTTTACTGAAGGGATGATGAAGCGCCTCCTTGCCTCCCTGTTTTTGATAATCGCTCCTGCTGTGATGGCTGATGTCTCCACCTGCCCTGTCTCGGGTGAAAAAGTCGGCGAGATGGGCCCTCCCGTGACGATCGACTATCAGGGAAAAAAGGTTTCCTTCTGCTGTGATTCCTGTGCGGCAAAATTCCAGAAAGATCCTGCCAAATATCAGGCCAAGCTCCCGGCCACGCCAAAGCCCTGATCGCTTTTTCCCAACAGTCTTCAGCCTAGACCCCTTACTCCATGTCCGATCCCCGTTACGATTCACTGGCCCGCGTGCTGACGAGGCATTCCACCAAGCTGAAAAAGGGTGAGCGCGTCCTCATCGACGTCTCGGAAACGCCGGAGGAGTTCGTGATCGCCCTGATCCGCGCCGCGCGCGCCGCCAAGGCCGAGCCCTTCGTCGTGATGCATTCCAACCGCGTCAGCCGGGAACTGGCCCTGGGGGTGACCGCCACCCAAGCCTCAACGATGGCGGAGATCGATCTGGCACGGCTGAAGAAGATGCAGGCCTACATCGCCGTGCGCGGCTCCCACAACATTGCCGAGATGGCCGATGTGCCGCAGGAGAAATCAGCACTCCTCTCCTCCAAGCTTCGTCCCGCCCTCGATTACCGGATCAACAAGACCCGTTGGGTCGTCCTGCGCTGGCCCACGGCCTCGATGGCCCAGCAGGCGCAGATGAGTTCGGAAGCTTTCGCCGACTTCTTCTTCCGAGTCTGCACGCTCGATTATTCCAAGATGATCCCGGGCATGAAGGCGCTCAAGGCCCTCATGGACCGCACGGACCGCGTCGAGATCACGGGGCCGGGAACCAACCTGCGCTTCAGCATCAAGGGGATCGGTTCTGTCATCTGCGGGGGCGAACACAACATTCCTGACGGCGAGGTTTTCTCCTGTCCGGTGAAGGACTCAGTGGAAGGACATGTCACCTTCAACGCCCCGACGCTCAACCGAGGGATCGCCTTTGATAACGTTTGCCTCGAGTTTTCCCGGGGGAAGATTGTGAAGGCAACCGCCAACAATACGAAGGCCCTCAACGAGATCCTCGATACCGACGCGGGGGCGCGCTTCATCGGAGAGTTCTCTCTCGGTTTTAATCCCCACATCCTGCACCCGATGCGCGATATTCTTTTCGACGAGAAGATCGCCGGATCGTTCCACTTCACTCCCGGTCAGGCCTATGAGGTCGCCGGCAACGGGAACAAGAGCGCCATCCACTGGGATATGGTTTGTATCCAGCGCCCCGACTACGGCGGCGGCGAGGTTTTGTTCGACGGCAAGCTCATCCGCAAGGACGGTCTCTTCGTTCCGCCGTCACTGCAGTCGCTCAATCCCGAACGATTGCTCGGCAAGCGTGTCCGGCGCTAAACCCGGCCCATCGAGCGATGATCCGCCGTCACATCCGGGAATACCTCCGCAAGCTCCATGAGCTTTTGGACGCCAAGGACGCCCCCCACTCGGTGGCCGGCGGAACCGCCATCGGTGTCTTCTTCGGCTTCATCCCCATTTTTGGCCTCAAGACGGTCAGTGCCATGGGCGTATCGATGGTCACCCGGTGCAGTGTCGTCGCCTCGGTGATCGGAGTATCGCTCCATGACATCCTCCTGCCCGTCTGGCCCCTGATCCTGCGATTCCAGTTCCAGATCGGCTTCTGGGTCTTGAGTCATCCTCATCATTTCGCTCCGCCTCTCTGCAAGGATGACTTCCGCTTCTCCGAGATCCTGCAGTGGGACAATTTCGTCAACATCGGCCTTCCCCTGATGGCGGGCGGGGTGATTTGCGCCCTTCCTTTCACCGCTCTGTCCTACGGGACCGTTCTGGTCATCATGAAATGGCGCCAGCAACGACGGCTCGTCCGGAAAGGTGCTGAGACCTGAGATCGGGCCTAGGAGCAGCCCTGATCGGCTTCATCAGGGTGTGCGGTAGTCGTAGTGCCAGAGAGCGTCGTGGAAGCGCGTGATGTCTTCCGTGTCCTCCATGTCGTCGTCCCCCTTCCCGATGTAGCGCGAGATCTGCTGGCCGCACTGGAGCCAGTAAAAGACCATCATCACCATCATCCAGCGGCGATGACGCCAGAGTGCCAGAACGAGACCTGGAAGAAGGATCATGTACCAGTTCATGACCCAGGAGAGGCTCTTGATCAGCAGCCAGAACGAGGCGCTCGGCAGGGCCTGCGGGATGCGGCGCAACGGGTAGCCCCGGCTGACGAAGATGGCCAGTATCATGAGGGGTAGGATCGACACGGTTTCGTCCCAAACAATCCGAAGGAACGAGACGCCCTCGAAGTGATCAACCGGATGATGTCCCCAGGGCAGTGGCCAGAAGAAGGGGTTGAGCACGTTCTCCTGATTCTGGAGTGGGAGCAGCCAGAGGTCGGGCCGCCACCAGTAGAAAGGTAGAAAGGGTAGCATCGTCACGAGAAACCCCGCAAGGAAGCGGGTCCATGCTGCGCGCGGATCGAGGTGCTTGCGGATGAAGAGTTCGTAGAGCAGGTAGGGCGCGATCAGGACGGCGAGCTGCTTTGTCTGCAGGGCCAGCATGAAAAAGGCCCCCGCCCCCATCCATCGTCCCGAGCGCACCGCGAGCACCGAGAGGACGACGAGCAGGGTGACGAGACTCTCATACTGTCCCTCGTGGGAGGTGTACCAGACCGAGACGGGCGCGGAGAAGACCAGAAGCCCGGCCCACGGCGTGGTCACCCTTCCGATCAGGATCGAGGAAGCGAGGTCAAAGAGCGTCAGGGAGAGCTTCACCCAGAACAGGCCGATTCCCAGGGTTCCGAACACCGTGAAGAACAGCAGGGCCACGGGAGGATAGATATAACCGACCTCGGTCCAGAAGGTGCTCCAGTGCTCGTTGGGAAAGAGCTCCGGAGTGATCCAGTAGAAAAGCTCCGGGTGCTCCCAGAAATGGCTAGTGAAGCCGAGGTGGCGGAAGAGGTCCGAGCTGTCGTTCGGAGCAAGTGCACAGAACCAGAGTCTGAGCACCGTCACCCCTGCGAACAGGGCTAGGAACCAGATGCGGGCGCGGCCTTCCAGACGACGATGGACAAGCAGGGCGGCCAGACTCACGGGTGCTATCAGGGGGTGGTCCGTCAAAAGATGCAAGGGGAAGATGGGGGAATCCCTTTTGTTTGCCGATCGTTTGACTCGTTGGTTCCCGATCGGATTACCCTTCGGGTCCCGCCTCCGCGGGATCCATCCGAGGCGTTCCCACGCCTGTATTCCGACCAGGCATCCCAGGATCTGGTGATTCCTGGACTTTTGAACGGCACTTTGCTCCCGCAAAGCAGTGCCGCCCGATGAGTTTGCCTTTGGAAACTTCTCCCCAGAGGCTTGGTTCGGCCTAAACCTCGAATGACATCGCTTCAGCGAGGCAAGCAACGCCGCGTCCCGGCGCGTCTTTTGACTTGTGGAGGCAGGTTGGGGAGGCCTATCGTCCCAACCCCACAAATTTATGGCGGACAGCATTCTCAAACTCGGACTTCCCTCGGGCAGCCTTATGGAGGCGACTGTCTCCCTTTTTCAGAAGGCGGGATTTTCCATCTCGGGCGCCAGCCGTTCGTACCGTCCCGTCGTCGATGACCCGGAGATCAGGATCAACCTGCTCCGTGCCCAGGAGATGAGCCGCTATGTCGAGGGGGCCTTCCTGGACTGCGGCATCACCGGCCGTGACTGGGTCGAGGAGAACGGATCCCAGGTCGAGGTGCTTGCCCAGCTTCCCTACAGCAAGGCGACCTCCAACCCCACCCGCTGGGTCATCGCCGTCCCCGAAAATTCTCCCTACAAGTCGGTCAAGGATCTCGAGGGCAAGCGCGTCGCCACGGAGGCCGTGGGTCTGACCAAGCGCTATTTCGAGAGCCACGGGGTGAACGCCGAGATCGAGTTCTCCTGGGGTGCCACCGAGGTGAAGGTCCCCGATCTCGTCGATGCGATCGTCGACATCACCGAGACCGGTTCCTCGCTCCGGGCCAACAAGCTCCGGATCCTCGAGACCATCATCGAGTCTTATCCTGTCTTTGTGGCCAATAAGGGCGCCCTCTCCGATCCCTGGAAGCGTGCCAAGATGGAGCGCCTGACCCTCCTGCTTGAGGGGGCTCTCCGCGCCCGTGACAAGGTGGGCCTCAAGATGAACCTTCCCCGCACGAAACTGCAGAATCTCCTCGACGCGCTTCCCGCTCTGCGCAATCCTACAGTTTCGCCTCTGGCCCAAAACGACTGGGTGGCTGTGGAGACGGTCATCGACGAGAAAATCGTCCGGGAGATCATACCGCAACTGAAGTCACTCGGTGCCGAAGGCATCATCGAATATCCTCTGAACAAAGTCGTCTACTAACGGACCGCTTCGACAGAACCACACACAAACCGCCCGATGGGATCCATCAAGAAGAAACGCAAAGCCAAGATCGCGAAGCACAAGCGCCGCAAGCGCATGAAGCTGAACCGCCACAAGAAGCGCCTGCGTTACAAGTCCTAAACGGCCTTTCCGGGCCGACGGCCCACCGACAGTTTTCTCTCACGACAAAGCTCCCTTTCCGGGAGCTTTGTTCGTTTGTAGCACCATCACGATTCCGCCGCCATGTCCGCCACGAAAACAATTCCCAAGAATCTCTACCCGCTTCTGGGCTCCCACGTGCCGACCACGGGCGGTGTGGCCTCCGCCATCGACCGCGCGGTAGGCATCGGCTGTACGGCGATGCAGATCTTCGTGAAGAACAACATGCAGTGGTTCGCCAAGCCGCTCGCGCCCGAGGATGCAGCCGCCTTCACCGGCCATCCGTTGCGCGCAAAACTGGGTGCGGTCGTCGCCCATGCCGGCTATCTCATCAACCTCGGCGTGGAGGGAACCGAAAACCACGAGAAGTCGCTCCGTTCCCTTTCCGACGAGATGATGCGGTGCGAGCAACTCGGCATCCGCTCGCTGGTTCTCCACCCGGGCTCCCATCTTGGCAAGGGGGAGGATCACGGGATCGCCTGCGTCGTGCGCAATCTCGACCGCCTCCATGCCGAGCACTCCGATCTGAAAGTTCGCATCACGCTCGAGATCACTGCAGGGCAGGGGGCCTGCCTCGGAGCCCGCTTTGCGGAGATCGCGGAGATCCTCTCCGGGGTAAAGGATGACAAGCGGCTGGAAGTCTGCTTCGACACGGCTCATGCCTTTGCCTCAGGGTATGATCTCTCGGCGCCAAAGGGTGCGGAACGGGTTTTTGACGAGTTTGATCAGGTAATCGGCCTGAAGTATCTTTCGGTCCTTCACCTCAACGATTCCAAGGCGACCCTTGGCTCGCGGGTCGACCGCCATGACAACCTCGGCAACGGGAAAATCGGCCTCGAGGCCTTCCGCTGGATCATGAACGCACCGGAGTTGGAGCGTCTTCCCAAACTCCTCGAGACGCCCAAGGGAAAGGACCTTGCCGAGGATGTCGCGGCGATGGCGCTGCTGCGCGGATTTGTCGGGCTCAAACGGGTTTGATTTTCCGTCCGTCCGGACGTAAAACCGCATTCCCATGTACGAAGAGAACGAATCCTCCTATTCCCAGGCCTACCGCCAGTATTCCCGCGACAACGTGTTGGATTCCCGTGAGCTCCAGGTGGAGAGGAAGTTCTTCCGCCTCGAGGTCCGCGAGAACGACCGGGGGCGTTTCCTCCGCATCACCGAGGAGAATCAGGGGCGCCGCAACACCGTGATCGTCCCCGACTCGGGATTCGCAGATTTCGCCCGGGTCATCGGCGAGGTGCTGGCCGCGCAGGCCTGAAGCCTTTTTCAAAGCCTGCACCCCTTCCTCGGGTTCTTCTTTGCGCTCCTCGCAGGTGCCCCTTTTGGGGCAACAATCCTCGTGACCCTTTCCGGCCGGGAGGGGTAGACTCAAAAACCATGCCCGCCAAGAAAACCATTTCCCCGAAAACCGGCGGTTTCCGCATCGGAAACCTCACGATCGGGGGCAAGGAGCCTCTCTTCATTCTCGGTCCCTGCGTCATCGAGGGAGAGAAGCATCTGCTCAAGTCGGCCAAGGCCATCAAGGCCATCTGCGACGATCTCGGCGTGCGTTTCCTGTTCAAGGCCTCCTATGACAAGGCCAACAGGACTTCCGGGACCTCCTACCGCGGGGTCGGCGTGCTCGACGGATGCCGGATGCTGGCCGAAGCAGGGGATGCCGTCGGTGCTCCGGTGACGACCGACATCCATACCCCGGAGGAGGCCGAGATCGCCGCCGATTTCATCGACCTGCTCCAGATTCCTGCCTTCCTTTGCCGTCAGACCGATCTCATCGAGGGAGCCGCCAGGGCGGCCGCATCCGCCGGCCGTGCGGTCAACGTGAAGAAGGGGCAGTTCCTCGCCCCTTGGGATCTTGCACCGATCGCGGGCAAACTCCGCGCCGCGGGATGCAGCCGCTTCTGCTTCACCGAGCGAGGTACCACTTTCGGCTACAACAATCTCGTCGCCGACATGCGCTCTCTCTATTGGATGCGCGAGCAGGGATTTCCCGTGATCTTCGACGCCACCCATTCTGTGCAGCGTCCCGGCGGCGGCGGCGGCCACACCACGGGCGACGGCTATCTCGCACCCGTGCTGGCACGGGCGGCCATGGCGGCCGGGATCGACGGCATCTTTCTGGAAACCCACGAGAATCCCGCCAAGGCCCCCTCCGACGGTCCCAATCAGATCCCCCACAAGGAGCTTCCCGGCCTGCTCCGGTCGCTCCTGGCTATCCGTCGAGCCGTTGCCTGAGATGAGATCAGTCGTTGTGCTTGCACTGCTCGCGCTAGGCGTCCCTCTCCGGGGCGCGGATCCGAGCCCGGTTCCCATCGACATCCCGATCCCGGTCGGTGAGCCCGTTTCGGGCATCAAGATCCCCCAGTACGATGAGACAGGAAAGCTCTCCATGACACTGCTGGCCGGGAAGGCCCGCAAGCTGGACGACCGGAAGGTTGAGTTCGAGAACCTCAAGATCAGCTTCACTGACAAGGAGGGGAAGGAGATCCTCGTGGAGATTCCCCACGCCCTGCTCGATACACAGACCAAGGTGCTCTCGGCGGATTCCAAGACCGTCATCACCCGGGAGGATTTCGACATCGACGGGGAAAAGGCCGAGTTTGACACCGTGTCACGAACGGGCAGATTCAAGGGCCGGGTCCGTGCTTCCTTCAGGAACAGTGCAACCTTTGGCCAACCATCTTCATGAGACGCCTCCTATCACTGCTGACAGCCGCCCTGTTGCTCGGGACGGCTCTTGCCCAGGATTTCGGCCCGATGGCTCAACCGGCGGGTCCGATTCAGGCGCCCGCTCAGGGAAGCGGCCCGCTCGCCATGGCCGGGAACGTTGACCGTCCTAGGAATGCACGAACGGTCATTGAGAGCGACGACGGGGCCACCTTCGAGAATACGAGCAACTCCGCCGACTTCACGGGTCATGTCGTCGTCAAAGACTCCCAGTTTGACCTTACCTGCGACAAACTGCACGTCATCCTGCGCTCCGACCACAAGGGACTCGAGAAGGTCGTCGCAACGGGGAACGTCGTCGTCGTTCAGGAAAGAAGGAACGAGCGGGGTGATCTCGTCAAATCCATCGGCAAGTGCGGCAAGGCCACCTACGATGCGGCCACGGGGGATGTGACCATGGAGAACTGGCCACAGATCCAGCAGGGAATCAACAACCAGGTGGCCACCCAGCAGAACACCGTCATGATCCTCAACGCCAAGGGACGCTCCCGCACCATCGGCGGCCAGCGCACGATGATCGTCGACCAGGGTGGGGATCACTCCGTCACCCCTTGATCAGAACCATGATCTTACGCCGCATCCCATGAGCGAACCCGCAGTAACAGCGCCGACACCCGCCGCCGAGGAGACGATTCTCCGCACGGAGGGACTCGTGAAAATCTACAACGGCCGCTCCGTGGTCAACGGTGTCGACATTCATGTGCGGCCCGGCGAGATCGTCGGACTGCTCGGTCCCAACGGCGCGGGCAAGACGACGACCTTCTACATGATCGTCGGACTGGTACGGCCCGATGGGGGACGGGCGCTTTTCCGGGGTAACGACGTGACCCGCGAGCCGATGTACAAGCGGGCCCGTCTCGGCATGGGATACCTGCCCCAAGAGGAGTCCATCTTCCGGAAGCTCACCGTCCGACAGAATATCATGGCGATCCTCGAGACCCGACCGATGAGCCGCGCCCAGATGAAATCGCGCTGCGACGAGCTGCTTGAACGCTTCGGCATCGCCCACATCGCCAATAACGAGGCGCTGACCCTCTCCGGCGGCGAGAAGCGCCGTCTGACCATCGCCCGCTCCCTCGTCACCGAGCCGAAGCTCCTCATGCTCGACGAGCCCTTCAGCGGCGTCGACCCGATCGCCGTCTATGACGTCCAACAGATCGTCTCCGATCTGCGTGACATGGGTCTGGCCATTCTCATCACCGACCACAACGTCCGCGAGACGCTCGCCATTACCGACCGCGCCTACTTGATCTACGAGGGGCGAGTGGAGAGCCAGGGCGACAAGGATTTCCTCCTTCACGATCCGATCAGCCGCAAGCTCTACCTGGGCGAGTCCTTCGCCATGTGACCCGATGGCCCGGAAGCCCTCCCAGAAAGCCTTACTTGCCAAGAAGGACTCCCTGACGGTCGGGCGTTTCTTCGCCGAACACGGGCAGGCCCTCGGCATGGAGCTGATGGGGGATTCCGAGGGGATGGACCGCACCATTGCCGAGCCGACCATCAACCGTCCCGGCCTGGCAATCGCTGGATTCTTCCGTTACTTTGCATCCAAACGGATCCAAGTCATGGGCCATGCCGAGTTGAGCTATCTCAAGGGCCTTTCGGCACCCGAGCGCATCGAGCGGATCCGCGCCCTCTTTACCCAGAAGATCCCCTGTTTGGTGGTGGCCCGCTCCCTTCCTCTACCCCCGGCACTGCTAGATCTTGCCGCCAAGGCTGGCACACCTGTCTTCCAGACCCCGCTGGTCACCATGAAGTTCATCAACGCGGCGACCATCGCGCTGGAGGATGACTTCGCCCCGATTGCCTCGGAGCACGGGAGCATGGTCGACATCATGGGCATCGGCGTGCTCATCCGGGGGGCTAGCGGCATCGGCAAGAGCGAGTGTGTCCTTGGCTTGATCGAGCGCGGCTACAGCCTGGTCAGCGACGACATTACCCGCTTCCGCGTCCTGGAGGGCAGGGAACTCATCGGCACGAGCAAGGAACTCACCCGTTTCCATATGGAGGTGCGGGGCATCGGTATCATCAACGTGGCCGCCGTTTTCGGCGCGGGTTCCGTGCGCCCCGAAAAGCAGCTTGATCTGGTCGTGACGTTAAAGGATTGGCACGAAATGCCCGACATCGATAGGCTCGGCCTTGACCGGGAGAGTTATGCAATCCTGGGAATCCCGTTGCCGCACGTCACCATCCCCGTCCGCCCAGGGCGAGACATGGCCCGCCTCGTCGAGGTGGCCGCTCTCGACCAGAAGCTGAAGGCGATGGGTCATGACACGGCCCGGGAATTCAACGAGCGCCTCCTCCGGGCGATGAAACCCTCTTCCTGAACCAAACCGCAATGACCATGCCCAACGAAGGATTCCAGGTATCCAAGGATCTCCTCATCGAGAATCGAAACGGCCTGCATGCCCGTCCTGCGGCGCTTTTTGTGAAGACGGCCAGCCGTTTCCGGGCTGAAGTCTGGGTCGAGAAGGATGAGGAAAGGGTCAACGGCAAGAGTATCATGGGACTCATGATGTTGGCGGCCGGCAAGGGTTCGGTGCTCAGGGTCTCCGCCGAGGGCGAGGATGCCGAGTCGGTGATCACTGAGCTTGAGGCCCTGATCCGGACGCGTTTCGGCGAGGAATAGTTCCCGAGAATCCCGTGACTTCCGGGAAAAATCCGGGTTCACCCGGTCACAGTCGCCGAAATCGATACCCCTTGACCACGGGAGCGGAAGAAGTCACATCTCATGAAAGTAATCTTTCCATCAATGAATGTCCTCTCCATCGATATCGGCGGCACCCATGTGAAGATCCTCCTCAGCGGAGCCAAGGAAAAAAGGGAGGCCGTCTCGGGACATGATTTCACTCCACGCCAGATGGTCGATGTGGTCAGGAAAATGGCCGAGGGATGGAATTACGACGTGGTCTCGATCGGTTTCCCGGCCCCTGTGCATAACAACCAACCCGTGGCGGAGCCGTTTAATCTCGGCAAGGGCTGGACCACCTTTGACTACGAGAAGGCTTTTCGTTGCCCCGTGAAGATGATCAACGATGCCGCCATGCAGGCGCTGGGCAGTTACAAAGGGGGCAAGATGCTCTTCCTCGGGCTCGGTACCGGACTGGGCAGCGCCTTCGTCAACGACGGTCAGCTTTTGCCGCTGGAACTCGGTCATCTCCCCTTCCGTAAGGCGACCTTCGAGGATTACGTCGGCGTCCGGGGCTTGGAGAAGAGCGGCGACCGCAAGTGGAAGAAGCATGTCTTCGAAGCCGTCGAGCTATTTTCCGCGGCCCTGCTTCCCGATTACGTCGTTCTGGGCGGGGGCAACGTGAAGAAACTCAAAGAGCTGCCCCCCGCCTGCATTGCCGGGGACAACGGGAACGCTTTTCTCGGCGGATTCCGTCTCTGGGAAGGCGTCGCTGACAGCCGTGCCAAGCAGCATCCGGCCGTCAAGAAGGCTTCCCGGAGTGTCGCTCGGAAAATGAAGAGGGCTTAAAGGGGGGGAGGGCTTCAGGACAACGGACCAAGGGACGGGGCAATCTCTCTAAACCGGATGTCTCCCCACTTGCGGGTTGCATTCCGGGCCCTCTGAGGGGATCTTTAAGGGCTAGTCCGACAACGGGATCTTACCATCGCATGAGCATTGCCACAGAGACACCTTCGCGACCGGTCACGGAAAATACCCGTGTCCGCGGCGTCACGCGCCTTGTCTCCCCCAACGAGGTGAAGAGACATCTTCCCGCTTCGGCGGAACTTCTGGCCAAGGTGGCGGAGCACCGCGAGACCTGCCGACGCATCCTGCGGGGAGAGGATCCCCGTCTGCTCGTGATCGTCGGTCCCTGCTCGATCCACGATCCCGTTTCCGCAATCGATTATGCCCGGCGGCTCGCCGCCCTTTCGGAAGAGGTCTCCGACCACCTCTTCCTCGTGATGCGGGTTTATTTTGAGAAGCCGCGCACGACCGTCGGCTGGAAGGGGCTCATCAACGATCCCCGTCTGGACGACTCCGGCGATATCGCCAGCGGGATCATGGTCGCCCGTCAGCTGTTGCTCGACGTGGCGGCGCTGGGGCTTCCCGCCGCCACCGAGGTGCTCGATCCGATCATGCCGCAGTACATCGCCGACCTGATCAGTTGGGCGGCCATCGGTGCGCGCACCACCGAGTCGCAGACCCACCGCGAGATGGCGAGCGGTCTCTCCATGCCGGTCGGCTTCAAGAATGGAACCGACGGAAGCATCCAGACGGCGATCGACGCCATGCGCTCCTCCCGCAGTCCCCACGGTTTCCTCGGCATCGACCAGGACGGGATGACCAGCATCATCAAGACAGCCGGCAATCCCGACTGCCACCTCGTCCTGCGGGGCGGCCGTGACGGAACCAATTACCACCCTCACCAGACGGCCGATGCCTCCGCGAAGCTTAAGGATGCCGGTGTCCCGACGGCCATCATGATCGACTGCAGCCATGCCAACAGCGGAAAAGATCCGGCCCGACAGCCGGAGGTCTGGCAAAGCATCCTTGAGCAGCGCGCCGCCGGCCGCGCCGACATTGTTGGCGCCATGCTGGAAAGTCATCTTGAATTTGGTGCCCAGAATCTTGGCGACGACCCGTCCAAGCTTCGCTACGGCGTCTCGATCACCGACGCCTGTCTCGACTGGGAAGCCACGGCCGCCCTGCTCCGGGCCTCCTGACTCCTTCCTTTCCCGTGCTCAATCCCGTGCTTAAGGTCCGGGAGATCAGTGTTGCCGCCCTCGACTTCGAATCGGCAGGTGAGCGTCCCGACGAGGCGGGGATAGCGATCCAAATAGGCATCGCCGCCATGGAAGGTCTCGAGCCACAGGCGGATGCGTTTTTCCGCAGCTATCTGAATCCGGGACGTCCCGTCACCTGGGCCGCCCGGAAGGTTCATGGTATCGGCGATGAAGTCCTCGAGGGGGCGCCCTCGCTCCTTTCCCTCTGGCCGGAAATCAGGGAGCGCCTCGCGGGCCGATGGATCGTGGGGCACGGTTCCGGCACGGAAAAGCGCTTCCTGAGAGCCTTCCCCTTGCACGGGTTCGGCCCGTGGGTCGATACGCTGACCCTAAGCCGTAAAATCCTTCCAGACCGCTCCTCCTACGCGCTTTCTGATCTCTGCGGGGAGCTCGGGCTGGAGTCAGATGCGGCGGCCATGCTTCCCGGATTCCGCTGGCACGAGGCCCT
>Ga0007827_10000489_pt1 | contig 12902 bp, 11 predicted proteins | sample CryBogCBE16Jul07_FD_60332 | JGI IMG/M metagenome (GOLD analysis project Ga0007827, IMG submission 60332) | Freshwater microbial communities from Crystal Bog, Wisconsin, USA - CBE16Jul07 | ecosystem: Environmental > Aquatic > Freshwater > Lake | place: Crystal Bog, Wisconsin, USA | collected...
AAATAATCCCCAATTCCTAACTGCCAGCGTCATATTTGCCGTGCAAAAATTTCCCACCAAAATCCACGACGCCTTCCTATTGAAACCGAAGGTCTTCGGCGACGCCCGGGGCTTCTTCCTTGAGTCCTGGAACAAGGCTACCTTCCGTGATCTGGTGGGTGACTTCGACTTTGTTCAGGACAACCATTCACGCTCCTCCAAGCACGTTCTCCGAGGGCTCCACTATCAGTCGGGTGAGGCAGCCCAGGGAAAGCTCGTCTGGGTAACCTCCGGAACGGTCTACGACGTGCTGGTTGATCTCCGCAAAAGCTCCCCGACCTACGGGGCCTGGGACGGATACTACCTGACGGCCGATGCCCATGAGCGACTCTGGGTGCCGCCCGGCTGTGCCCACGGATTTCTGGTGGTCAGTGAGACGGCCGACTTCCACTACAAGGTGACCACATCCTATGCGCCCGCAACAGAGCGGGCTCTCCGATGGGATGATCCGGAACTCGGCATTACCTGGCCCGTCGAGATCGGCATCCAGCCGATCGTTTCACCGAAAGATGCCCTGGCCGCCTCCTTCACCGACTGCGAGAAATACGACTGATTCCCTGCATCTGCGCCGTTTTTCCTAACAGTCCTCAGCCTCACAGCCCTTTTCCCATGCCCTCCATCCTTGTCACCGGCGGCGCCGGATTCATCGGTTCCAACTTCGTTCTCGACTGGATCGCCCTTGAGAAAGATTCCGTCCTCAACCTCGACAAGCTGACCTACGCCGGCAACCTTCAGAACCTTGCCTCCCTCGAGGGAAATCCCCGCCACATCTTCCTCCGGGGCGATATCGGCGATGCGGAACTCGTCACCAAGCTTCTGGCCGAACACAGGCCCCGGGCCATCGTGAACTTTGCCGCCGAGTCCCATGTGGACCGCTCCATCCATGGGCCCGCCGAGTTCATCCAGACCAACATCGTGGGAACCTTCACGCTGCTCGAGGCCGCCCGCGCCTACTGGAACGGGCTCGACGATCCCGCCAAGAAAGCCTTCCGCTTCCTCCATGTCTCCACCGACGAAGTCTACGGATCGCTCTCCCCGACCGACCCCGCCTTCACCGAGACCAAGCAGTACGAGCCGAACAGTCCGTATTCCGCGAGCAAGGCCGCCTCGGACCACCTCGTCCGCGCCTACCACCACACCTACGGTCTGCCCGTCCTCACGACGAACTGCTCCAACAACTACGGCCCCTACCATTTTCCCGAAAAGCTCATCCCGCTGGTCATCCACAACGCCCTTGCCGGCAAGCCGCTCCCGATCTACGGCGATGGCCAGCAGGTGCGGGACTGGCTCTATGTGAAGGATCATGCCTCCGCCATCCGCCGGGTCCTTGAAGCCGGGAAAGTCGGCGAGACCTATAATGTCGGCGGGTGGAACGAGAAGCCGAACCTCGACGTCGTCCACACCCTGTGCACCATCCTGGATGAACTCTCCCCCCGCCCGGACGGCAAGAGCTACGCCGGGCAGATCACCTACGTGACCGATCGTCCCGGCCACGACCGCCGCTACGCCATCGATGCCACCAAAATCAGCCGGGAGTTGGGTTGGAAACCCTCCGAAACCTTCGAGACCGGCATCCGTAAGACCGTCCGGTGGTACCTTGATAACAAGGCTTGGGTGCAGAACGTCACCTCCGGCGCCTATAAGGAGTGGGTCACCAAGCAGTACCGTGAATAGCTGGCATCTAGGTGTGAAGTTTCAGGAGGTTGTTCATGCGGAGGAGAGTTGGGAGAGTTGGGGTAATGGCGGACTCATTGTCCTTGCTGCCTTGATCTCTTTATACGCTTCCAAAAGGGCTATGGCCCGCACTCTTGTTGGCAAGGGTCAATTCATCGAGGTGTTCTTTGATAAACCTTTGGAGATTGCTGAACAACAAGATCTCAATGGACTCTATCGCCTTGTCCGAAGAAGAGAAATCAAGAATTTTGCAAGAATTGACGCTTCATATGAGGCACCTGAGAATCCTGAAATGCGTTTGATCGCCCGGAGTGAATCCGCTGAAGAAATGGCTGATGTAGTCGAGAATAAAATCATTAGCATGCAATCACCATTCAAAGATTAAAAATCAAATTATAAAAACAATTTATTCTCTAATACAGTCATAATTTTCCCGCATTGCAAACTAATTTACCTAAAAGAACAGAAATCCGGATTTGGATCAGTTTTCTCAAAAATAAATTCCCATGGTGAACATTGGATTTATCGTTGGGACCGGTCGTTGTGGCACTACCCTGCTAGCCAAAATGCTTAATGCGCATCAGAGCATCTGCGTTCCTCCTGAACTGCAGGTTCTGATGGAAGAGGACGGGAATGGCGGTCGACTCCTGGAAGTATTCCGAACCGGTTCAAATGAAGCATTTGCTGCTGAGGACTACATACGTTTGATCGAGGAACGATGTCCTTACAGAATTAACGAATATTTTGATTTGGAAAGTTTTTTTAAGGCAAGAACTTATCCTGAAAAGGATGTCCGCCAACTCGCCTCTGATTTTTTTTCAGAAATTGCACGCAGCAAAGGCAAGTCATGGTTTATTGAACAGACGCCGTGGTATGGTCAACACATACCGACAATCAGCAAACTCTTTTCGGATGCGAAGTTCATTCATCTGATTCGGGATGGAAGGGATGTGGCGATCTCATTTTCACGCACGCCCTGGTGGAGCAAGGATGTGTTATCAAACCTCAATAGGTGGGAGCAAGAAGTGTCTGTTATCCTTCGCGATTCCGCGCTGAATCTCAAACCACATCAAGTGCGTATTATTCGTTATGAAGATCTTGTATTAATGCCCGAAAACACCCTCTTGGAAATATGCTCTTTTTTAGGCGTTGAATATAATGAAAGCATGCTTGATTCTCAGTGCTATTTTCGATACGAATTATTATCCAAAAATAGTGTAGATGGAATTTCCTCTAGTGAATTTAAAAAATGGGATAGTAACGCTGAGCAACCAACGTTTTCAGGACGCATAGAGGCTTGGAAAAAGGAGAAAAAAGTAGATTTTCGCAATTTAGATGGCAAAATCGACGATTTGCTTTTCCGGTTTGGGTATGAAAAATCCAGTTCTCATCAAACAACATATCAATGAAATCTAATTTTGAAAGTTTGTTGAAAAACATCTTAACCTTCTCAAGGCACGAAGATTCAATCAAGGAATCATCTCCATTAAAGAATGGCCATCATGCAGTTACCGAGCCTTTCTTTGATATCCTTTTGAAGTTGAATTACATTCCCCGGCACATCGTTGATGTCGGAGCAAACCGCGGAAACTGGACCCGAACGGCAATAAAGTACTTTCCGGATGCTCATTATACATTGTTTGAGCCACAGGAAAAGATGCGCCAAGAAGTTGCGGATCTGTTATCCCATCCTGGTGTTGAATTTCATTGTATGGGTGCCGGTCCTGTGAACTCGACCATGAAACTCACCCAGCACGAGAGAGATGATAGTCATACGTTCGCGTTGTCACCTGAACAGGCGCAGGAGTTTGGCTATCCGCAGATTGAGGTGCCGGTGGTCGCTGTGGATGACTTTTTTAAAGGCAGAGGGCTTCCTAGGGTCGATATTCTGAAAATTGATGCAGAGGGATGGGATCTCGAGGTTCTTAAGGGAGCCCGAAAAACCGCAACGGAAGCTGATATTGTGCTTATGGAGGCCGCTGTTCTTAATCCCGTGTTCCCAAATACAGTTTCAAGGGTTGTCGGAGCCCTGTCCGAACTGGGATTCGACTTATTCGACATCACCGATTTGAACCGGACCATCAAGGATGGGGCCCTTTGGTTAGTGGAGTTGGCATTCGTTAAGCGGGGTGGTCTTCTCAGAAGTGCTGTACAGACTTATGCTTAAGCTTGTGCATGAATCGAAACCTGATTTGATATTCGCAAAAACGGTTATCGAATAAACATGGGATTTCTGAATTCAAGTCAACTCCTTGCTATGGGGTTTCGCTCATGTGGAAAGAATGTTCTGATTTCGGACATGGCGTGCTTTCATGGGGTGTTTCAAATATCGCTGGGAGACTCGGTCAGGATAGACGATTTTTGCATTCTTTCTGCCGGCGTCGGGGGTATTTACGTGGGAAATCATGTCCATATAGCTTGTTATTCCAGTTTAATCGGAAGGGAGGCAATCACGGTGGAGGACTTCTCAAATATCTCTTCACGTGTGTCTATCTACTCAAGTAGCGATGACTACTCTGGCAATCACATGACTAACCCGATGGTTCCTGATGAATTCAAGAATGTGGATCATCGTCCGGTCAGCATAGGAAGGCATACAATTATTGGATGCGGTTCGGTGATTCTTCCTGGTGTAACTATCGGTGAGGGATGTGCAGTGGGGGCCATCAGCATGGTTAAAAAGGACTGCAAGCCCTTTGGAATTTATGCTGGAATTCCTGCCCGTAGGATGGGTGAGCGAAGCAGTGGTCTTTTGGAGAGCGAAAGACGTTTCCTGGAGGTAAACAAGCGTGGCTAACAGTCATCCAGAGTCTTTTTCCGGCAGTTATTATCGCCAGGAGTTCCCGGAACCATTGTACGTGGGGCGACCCAACATCGGGGACCGGGAGCGCTTCCTGAAGAGGATAAACCAAATGTTGGATCGTCGATGGTTTTCGAATGACGGTCCGCTTGTACGGGAATTTGAAGCGGCCGTTGCCGATTATGCTGGTGTGAAACACTGCATCGCTCTCTGTAACGCAACAGTAGGTCTGGAGATAGCGGTTCGAGCACTAAACCTAGCGGGAGAAGTCATCCTCCCGTCCTATACATTTATTGCCACGGCTCATGCCCTCAAATGGCTTGGACTCGGCCCTGTATTTGCGGATATTGATTTAAGAACACACAATATTGATCCCAAGAAAGTCGAAAAGCTGATCACTCCGCGCACCTCCGCGATTATCGGAGTTCATGTTTGGGGGCGACCATGCGATACTGATGCTCTGGAAGATATCGGATACAAGTACGGTTTGAAAATAATGTATGACGCGGCACATGCCTTTGGAAGTTCAAGGAAGGGTATCATGGTTGGAAACTTCGGTGAATGCGAGGTTTACAGTTTTCATGCAACAAAGTTCCTGAACAGCTTCGAGGGTGGGGCGGTGGTGACAAATAATGACGAATTGGCCGAAAAAATCCGCCTCATGCGAAATTTTGGATTTAGCGGATTTGACAATGTGGTTTCGATTGGAATAAACGGGAAAATGAATGAGGCGTGTGCTGCCATGGGTCTTACGTCGCTGGAATCAATCGAGGACCTAATTGCCATAAATAGAAGAAACCATGAAGCATATCGGGAAGGCCTAGTAAAAATCCCAGGCATCAAGCTCCTGGAACAAAGAGATGAGGGCGAACGCCACAATTACCAGTATGTCGTCATAGAAGTAAATGAGCGATGTTATGGGAAGACGAGGGATGAACTTTTGGAGTTGCTACACAATCAAAACGTCATAGCACGAAAATACTTTTGGCCAGGATGTCATCGTATGCAGCCCTATGCTGCTGAAAATCCTAATGCATACAAAGGGTTGCCAGAAACCGAATTAGTTGCAGCACGTGTGCTGGTACTTCCAACGGGTCAAACAGTCGATCGGGATATGATCTCGCGGATTTGCAGTATCATTTCAGGTGAATTTCGAGGACAGGCTGCATGAAAAATCTTCAAGATGAAAAGATTAGCGTGGTAATGAGCGCATATAACCATGCTCCTTATGTGGGGGCTGCCATCGAGAGCGTTCTATCCCAGACTCATGAGAACATCGAGTTCCTAATAACGGATGATGGGTCATCAGATGGCACCGTTGAGGAAATTACAAAGTTCAAAGACCCTAGAATCTTGTTTACACCCTCAACATTGAACAGGGGAGCATGCGAAGCAACCAATAGCCTAATTAAGCAAGCGTCTGGCAAATACATCTGCATAATGAATTCAGATGATATTTGGTGCGATCCATGGAAACTTAAAAAACAAATCAATATCCTTTTGGATTCTCCAGGGATAGGCGCTTGCTTTGGAGGAGTAAATTTTATTGATGAAAAAGGGTGCAAAATAGAAACATCAAATCAGCACTTTCCTATAGCAAACTATTCAAAGGGAGGTTGGCTTAAAAGATTTTTTGATGAGGGCAACTGTTTATGTCATCCAACAATAATGATCCGATCCAAATGTTATGAAGAAATCGGGCTATATAACAATTGTTTTCGACAGCTTCCTGATTACGATTTCTGGGTAAGGTTAGTAAAAAAATACGACATATACGTTTCTGACAATATCTACACAAACTTTCGAGTGCTTCCAGGGAGGAATGCAAGCAGCCCAATAACAAGCAATGTTATTAGAGATTTGAATGAACACTATATTATCAGGAAAAACTTTTTCGCCAATATAAGTGACAACGATTTTCTGGAAGGGTTCGGTGATTGTTTTGAAATAGCTGACCTCAACAAGGCAAACATTGAGATCGAGAAATCCTTAATATACTTTAATCGCGGCAAAAGCTACAAGCTAATTAATGAGATAATTGGATTGGGAAAAATTGCTAATTTATTCAAAGACGAAGAAATTAAAAAAAAATTGCGAAATGAATATGGAATTGATGAGCTTTGGCTACATAAAAAAACTGGCGAGGTAGCCACATTTCATCATCCGACAATCAGTATCGATGAGGATTCCAAAAAAAGTATTCCCCAATTGACCATTGGGGATCATGCATACTTCTTACAAAGGGAATTGATTCGAAGCATTTTAAAGCCATTAAAGAAATTTAGAATTAGAAACATAAAAAAAACAATATCGGGAGCGAGAAAGATTATTATAATATATAATTCAGGGTTGCTAAGAAAAGATTTTATTTCAAACAGGAAGAAAAATATTTTCCGGATAATATCCCAGTTTATCTCAAATTGGGAAAAAAGACAGGGTCTAAAAAAACCCATGCCAGGATTTCATCCTGGGATCTACGAGTCCATTAAAAAACTAAAAACCGAAGATCCATTTATTCACTATATTGAACATGGGACCCCTCAAGGCGAGTGGAATTTTCCTGTCATCACTCCATCCGATAAAAGCGGAAATATTAACCATAAAGGTAGTGTGGCATTACAACTGCACGTATTCTATCCTGAGATGGCAGAAGAAATAATTTCAAGACTAACAGAGGCAAATGAAAAACCTGATTTACTTATTAGTGTAACTTCTCGGAAAAACCTTGATTATCTATCTGATGTAATCAACAAAAGATACACAGGTAACGTGACAATCCGAATTGTGCCTAATAAAGGACGTGATCTTGGCCCATTATTTACTGAGTTTGCAGAAGAAATTAGAAAGTATGATATTATAGGCCATTTTCACACGAAAGTCAGCCCGCATTTATCAAATAGAGGGGAAGCAATGGAATGGTATAAATTTCTTTTGGAGAATATTATAGGTGGAAAAGAAGCAATGATGGACGCAATAATTTCATCAATGAATTCACGTCCGAATCTGGGAATAGTTTTCCCTGAAGATCCTCATGTTTTCGGTTGGGATCAAAACTATGATGAGGCATTAAGGCTCGCAAAAAAAATGGGGATTAACTCCAATCTTCCAAATCAATTCAATTTCCCTGCCGGAAGCATGTTTTGGGCGCGTACAGCGGCTCTATTACCGCTATTTGAACTTAATCTTGACTGGAGGGATTATCCGGAGGAGCCGATTCATCACGATGGGACAATACTTCATGCAATTGAAAGGGTAATTCCATTTGTGGTAAAGCATAGGGGTTTTAATATTGCTGTTAGTAATGTACCCGGAGTATCATACTAAAAACAAAAACTAATGTTTTCAAAACCATCAAAATCAAAAATCTCATCGGAGATTTCCACCATTCGAAAACTCTTCGGATTTCTTGCGCCTTATAAATATCGTTTAGCGCTTGGTTTGCTTTTTGGCGTAGGATTTGCGGCGGTCAACAGCAGTCTTCTCCTGATCATACGTCATATCGGTGACACAGCCTTCCATGGTCACATGGATCAGGGTGCCATGATGAAGGGTGCTAGTATTGGCAAAGGCCCAACGATCGAATCGTTCCTCTGGATGGCGCTTCTTATACCCGCAGTAATGATCATTCGAAGTCTGTTTTCCTATGCGAATGTTTACTTCCTGACATGGGTGAGCATGAGCGCCATCAGGGATATGCGTCGTCGCGTATTTTCCAATCTCATGGCGCAGTCGATGGATTACTTCAACAAGTCTCGTTCTGGAGTGCTTATTTCGCGCGTGCTGAATGATGCTACAGTAGCTCAGCAATCGGTAGTGCAGATTGTAGGGGATTTGGTAAAGCAGCCGCTGACGGGATTGGGGGCTATGGGTGCTCTTTTCTATATTGATTGGAAATTCACAATCGTTGCCTTGTTTCTCTTCCCGGTATGCATTGTTCCCGTAGCAGTCTATGGGCGTAAGGTTCGGAAAGCCTCACAGACCATGCAGAGCGAATCCGGTCTCATGGCGGTGGTGCTGCAAGAGTCCTTTGCAGGCATCCGGATTATCAAGTCCTTTTCCCGCGAGAACTTTCAGCTCAAGCAATTTGATAAATCTCTCCAGGAACAGTTTGGCATTTCGATGAAGGTGACCAAAAACTCGGCGATTGTCCAACCGATGATCGAGACAGTATCGGCGTTCGGCGTCTCCTTGGCGCTTTTCTATGTTTACTTTTCGCATCTGACGGTTGGTAGCTTCATTGCCCTGCTGGGCGGCATGTTCCTGCTCTATGATCCGATCAAGAATATTAGTCGTATTCACGTTGCAATTCAGGCATGTATTGGAGCTGCCATGAGCATTCTGGAGCTACTGGCAACCAAACCGACGATCCAAGATCGTCCAGATGCCGTGGTGCTTAAGAAATCAGAAGGACGACTTGCCCTCAAGAATGTGAACTTTTCCTATGATGCCACGGGTGTCCACGGGAATGCCCTTTCGGAGATAAACCTTTCCATTGAGCCAGGAACTAAAGTCGCCCTGGTCGGGGCTAGTGGTGCCGGGAAGAGCACGATACTTTCCCTATTGATGAGGTTTTACGATCCTCAGTCGGGTCGCGTCCTGATTGACGGTGTAGACTTGCGTGATGTCACTTTGCATTCCCTGCATGATCAGATCGGAATCGTGACGCAGGAGAGTTTTCTCTTTCACGATACCATCCGGGAGAATATTCGCTTTGGCCGACTTGATGCTACTGATGCCGAGATCGAGGAGGCAGCACGGCTAGCCCATGCCCATGAGTTTATCATGGAGCAGCCTCAGGGCTATAAAACGCTTGTGGGAGACAAGGGATGTCTCCTCTCGGGTGGTCAACAGCAGCGCATTTCAATTGCGAGGGCGCTCCTGAAAGCGGCCCCCATCCTTCTGCTGGATGAGGCAACCTCAGCTCTTGATTCTGAGTCCGAGAAGATGATTCAGGATGCCTTGGAGAAGCTCTCTAAGGGTCGCACCGTTGTTGCCATCGCTCACCGTCTTTCAACAATTCTGGGAAGTGACATGATCGTGGTGATGGATCAGGGAAGAATCGTGGCAACAGGAACTCATGCAGAGTTGCTTGATAGGTCAGAGCACTATTCCAAGTTGTATAGTTTACAGTTCAGGGATGCGTGAGAAATGCAGAAGTATGGACGGTGCAAGCAATTTGCCACCTGCAAATGATGAAATCGATGTTTCTGTCATCGTGGTTACCTATAACTCCGCGGACTGCATCAAAACATGTTTGCAATCGGCACTTGGTCAGGAAGGGGTTGCGATCGAGGTGATAGTCGTTGATAATGTCAGTGCGGACAAGACCATAGAAACAGTTAGGGGTGTCGGGGAGAGTGTCAGACTGTTGTTAAATCATCAGAATATCGGGTTTGGTCGCGCATGTAATCAGGGTGTCGCTTCAAGTAGAGGAAAGTATATCATGCTGCTGAACCCGGATGCTGCATTTGATAACAAAGACAGCTTGGCACAGCTATGCCAAGCAATGGCAAAAAATCATCGTTGGGGTCTCGCCGGAACAAGAGTGACCGAGGCGGACGGTGCCGTGGACTGTCTCCCTTCACTCACCTATCCCAAGCAGAATCGGACTAGTCGTGATTTTTCGGCCTTGCCCGGCACGATTGCCTGGGTATTTGGAGCCAGCATGTTTGTGAGGCGGGAGGTCTTTGCCGAGGCAGGGGGATTTGATCCTGAATTTTTCCTTACAAGCGAAGAGACGGACTTTTGCCTGCGCATCCGTGAACTTGGTCACGAGATTGGATTTGTGTCGGATGTCACTGTGCGGCATATCGGTGCGGCCAGCGAGCGTGGCAGGGACCCTTATGACACTTGGCGACTTCGAGTGCCTGGGATTTATCGATTCTGGGCGAAGCATTACCCACAAAAAGATGCACGGAAGTTGGTGAGGAGGGATTGGTTGCGGGCTAGATATAGGCAGGCAGTCTACCAGGTGCTTGCCTACCTTGCCGGTCATGAATCCGCATTCTGGCAGAAGTATCGCAGGTATATGGGGATTGGCGATGCGGCGTGGGTGTTTCTGCGATCGTTGGACGAAGAGCCCGAAGTTGTGCCGACAGCCTTCCCTCAGATCTCTAGCGGATCCACGCAAGATAACACTCCGGGACCGCCATGACTTCCCCGAAGATAAGTGTGCTCATCCCCACGTATAATTATGCACGGTATCTACCCGAGGCCATTGACTCGGTTCTTGCGCAGGACTTCGAAGATTACGAATTGATCGTTTCTGATGACTGCTCTTCGGACAAGACGGAGGAAGTCATGGCTCGCTATGCGAATGACAGCAGGATCCGGTACCATCGTCAGCATGCCAACTTGGGCATGGTCGAGAACTGGAACTGGTGTCTCTCGGAGGCGCGCGGTGAATTCATCAAGTTTATTTTCGGAGATGATAAAATCTCGGCACCTGACAGCCTAACAAAACTGCTCCAGTTGATAGAAAGCCATTCCTCAGCCACGCTGGCAGCCTGCGCGCGGCATCTCATTGATTGCGAATCGGAAATCTTGGACACATGGAATGACTTGAATCGGACCGGATGTTATCATGGGAGGGATGTGATCTACCGCTGTCTGGACAAGAATCGCAACCTGATTGGGGAACCGACGGTCACGCTCTTTCGCAGGCGTGACGCCGACACTGGCTTCAGCCCGAGGTACCGGCAGCTTGTGGATCTAGAATTCTGGTTTCGGTTTCTGGAGAAGGGAGATCTCGCATATAGTAGCGATCCCTTGTGCAGCTTCCGGCAGCATGCCCTCCAGCAAACACAAAAGAATGACGCCACCGGAATCTCCGATCTGGAAAGCCTATGGCTTTTTGAAGATTACGGCTACAAGGTTGATGGAATAAAAGGGAATCTTCTATGGAGGCGTTTCAATAATCTCTATTATTTAAGAAAAAGACGAAAGCAGGAAGGGGGACTTTCTAAGGAGATGGCAGGAATGGAAAAGTCCCTGTCCGAACGGATTTCAAGATCACGGTATGTGACTTATTGGGTGTGCCGCAAAGCAAGGCGCCTTATAAAAAACCTGATTTCCCTGATCACAAGATGTGATCGTTGCAAGAAAAACCAGAGAAATTGGAAACTCTCACATAGGGGATAGCATGTAATTCAGAATTGGATTTGAATGAATAATAACATCACATTTCTTTTTTATCATTACGGGAAAATACCAAAATATCTCGAATGTGCTATTGAGCATGTTCGGCTTTTTAATCCACGGGCGGAGATTTATTTGATTACAGACGGTATTAAAGACACATCAAAAATCGATCGATTTAATGTGTTAAGATTCCAGATGGAGGAGTTTCAATCAGAGGAACTATCGCTATTCAAAAATTTTTATCAGCATGTCTCCTGCTTTAACGAGAAATACGAGAGGTTCGTGCTAGAGCGATGGTTTGCGACTGAAATTATCAGGAAACAGCGCCCGAATCGTAGCTATGTGATGCTGGACAGCGATGTGGCAGTTTTTGGGAGAGTGGATGATCTTATAAACAAGTTGCCCGACTTTCCCATCGTGCTCTCCGGCAGAAATCCACATTTCACTTTCATCAATGGAGAGATCTCGGAATTTCTACAATTCATCACAGATTACTATCAAGACGACCAAAGGATCTCGGCTGCGCGCTTAAGATTCAATGAACAGAAAAATGACGAGCAGTTATATACTCTAGGAGAAATGCAGTTCCTCTTTGAGTATTTGGACTTGGAGAGAGGGATGGGAATGTACGATGTCGATACCGATTTCGGATTTGTTGATGGAAATATTCACGAACCTCAAGGTTTTGACTGTCTCCAACTCCGTCGGCGCCAACGTAAGATAGTTTATTGGAAAACGGAAGATGGCCGTACCATTCCTTACTTCAAAAGGGGGGGGCAATTTGTGAATGCCTTCATCCTGCACTTCCAAGGGCCCGGGAAGCGGGTTTTCTTTCGATTCAATGGAGGGAACTTTTTCAACTCAAAAATTGGCCTCTTTTTGCTGAACCAAGTTTTTCAGAGTCGCTGGCTGGCGAATCTGATGTGAGCATAAACAGGGAGCTAGTAGCAGGAAGCTAGAAGTTGGGGCATCAATTAAGGGGAAAGGAGCTGCAACAAGGCCCCGATTCCCCTTTTTGATAGAGCGACATCATCTCCTCCCAGAGGCGATCGACGGAGACACCTTGGATGCAGGGGGCGGCGGATGTGCAGACCCTCGCGTGCACACAGCAGGTGCATTCCCGGCCGAGCAAGGCACGGAAGTTGCCTTCCAAGGGGGCGACGCGTTCAGGGAGCATGGGGCCGAAAAGGCCGATGGCGGGGGTGCCAAGCCCCACGGCGAAGTGGAACGGACCCGAATCGGAGCCCAC
>Ga0007827_10000492_pt1 | contig 12872 bp, 16 predicted proteins | sample CryBogCBE16Jul07_FD_60332 | JGI IMG/M metagenome (GOLD analysis project Ga0007827, IMG submission 60332) | Freshwater microbial communities from Crystal Bog, Wisconsin, USA - CBE16Jul07 | ecosystem: Environmental > Aquatic > Freshwater > Lake | place: Crystal Bog, Wisconsin, USA | collected...
TTAATATATTTTGAATATTGTTCAAAATATGTTAATTTCTGATAGGGATTCTATGGCAAAGTTACAAAAAATTATAAAAGCAGTTGATGTAGAGAACGACAATCATAAAATGCTTAGTTTAATTAATAATATATATAGTTTGCAACAGTTTGCACCTTATATGAGAGAAAATATTAAGTTACTTCTGGACAATGGCGAAGTTAGAAGTGCTGTGCAATTTGTATCTCTATACAATGACAAAATTTTAAGCAAAATACACTTTATTTATCAGTTTGAAGATGCTCTAAATAATATTGATCAGATTGAAGGTATACCAAAGAATATTGGTCAGTGTGTTGAGATGCGGCTTAAATCTCAATTTGGATTACTTATTCAGACTATGCAGTTTGATGCTGCGGCTAAATTTGTAATAAATTTTAACCAGGAGCTTTTAGAAGGACTAGTGCAGGATGATTATGGCCTATCTGTTGCAGAGCTTTGGTTACAAGACAATATTGCTGAACTTTTTAAAATCGGAAAGTTTGATCAGAGTATTCAGTTTATAATAAAAGATAATATAAAACTCTTGGATCAAATTGGTTTGTATGAAGGATTACAACATACAAAACCAGGTATAGAAACAAATATACAGATGCTTGCAAGAATGGGAAAGTATGATTTAGCGGTTGAGTTTGGAATAAAGTATATACAGAAAATTTTAGATCTAGTAGATAAAACGATAAATATAGAACAAGCACGACAATACCTTAAATCCAGCGTTAATTTATTATTAAGCTATAAACAAATAGATGCTTTTAAACCCTTAGAAAGAATACTGGTTGAAGATAAACAGCAAGCGGTACAAGATTTGGACAAAATATTTAATAATTATAAATACGATAAACAAATAGAAAAAGCACTAGATCTCGGATTAGGAATAGCAGGCTTGGCATATATTGTAGCTGGCTATTTAGGGGAAAATGATAAAATTCCTATCGTTGGAGAAGAGGCAAAAGCAGCAGAATAAAATTCTTAATCCTTTGATTTATCTTTGTGATGTTTTTTACCATTAGAAAATGCAGTACAAATAATTCTTTGCCTCTTTTTACCTGCTATAACCTAGCCTTTAATGTATGTCTTTTTTCTTACCTGCACTTACATATTCTTAAGGGCTTCCAAATTATGCTCTAATTTTATTGGAGTTTATTCAGTAATTAAACTATAGATTTTTGTTAAATAATTTATTGAACCATTGGTTGCTATTATGGTATTCTAATAATATCTAGGTTTAAATTATGAGGTAAATTATGGTAGCTAATGGCAGATTATATACAGCTATTATGGAAAAGTTTAATTTTGAACCAAGACTTGATGCTTCAAACATAACTGTCGCTATTCAAGGCAATCATGATATTGTGCTGCTAGCTGGCAAAGTAAAAAGTTTTCCTGAGAAACTGATAGCAGAAACTATTGTAAAAGATATACAGATTGGTAAAAGCGGTAGTTAATGAAATTACAGTAGACATCTCTATGCAACATAAAAGAAGTGATCCTGAAATTGCCACAGATGCAATTAATGCATTAAAAGCTAACGTATGGGTACCCCTGCAGAAAAAATCAAAATAGTAGTAAAAGATGGTAGTGTAACTTTGTCTGGTGATGTTGAATGGCAATATCAGAAAATTTCTGCTTTCTCAGCAGTGAAGAATCTTTGGGGAGTAAAGTTAGCGATTAATAATATTACAGTTAAGCCTTCTATTGCTATTAATGAAGAAAAAGTGAAGCAGGAGATTACTAAAGAGTTTGAACGCCATGCACGGCTTGATGCTTCAAAAATTAGGATAAAAGTAGAAGGAAGAAAAATTACTCTTGAAGGTGAAGTAGCCAATTTTGAAGAGATGGATATGCAGCATGGTCAATACCTGGCGTTGCAGAAGTTAAAAATGAGCTAATGATTTTTTAAGAAGAAGGATTATTAGTACTCAACAAATAAATGGAGTTATCAAATTGATATTTTAAACTAATTTCTACACTAAGCTGAGGAATAAAATTAAATTTATATACCATGTGAAACGAAAATATGCATTAGAACAGATATGATCAATCAAATCAATCTTGCTTTATTTAAAGAAAAGCAATTAGTCTTTTTTAGGGGGTTTAGTCATTTTTTTTGAATATTGATATATCAGTAAAGCTACTAGCGCCAATATACCGCCACTAATCCCAAGAGGTCCGTAGTAATCAAGTTGCTTACTTTTTATAGTGGTCTGTTCCAATATATTTTTTAGTAAATAATAGCCTTCCAACAAAGGTTGTAAAACTTTATGCTCATTACGTTGCTTGGTATAATAATTTATACTATAAATTATTATAGAAATACTGAGGCAACAAGAAGCGCTAATGAGCAGGATAAATGCCGTATCTCTAGTGACAGTAAAATATACGAAATCGGTTATAATCAATAGTGTGATGCTTGAAAATGCAAAAAAGTAACTGACACATCTTAAATATATATCCATCTTTCTTTCTGTTTTAGACCTTAAGTAACAGCTCAATATTTCTGATAATAAGGTTTTTAACATGCTTTTATCACTTCTTCTTAATTAAATAAGAAGTTAGTATTCCTATACCAAAAGCGCATAATAGCATTCTCAAAGGATGCTTCCGAGTAGTAGAATATATAATCGCAGCATTGTCTCTTCCTATTCCTATACCCTTCTCCTTTAAGCTTCCTATTGCTGAGGATAAACTATCTATTTGTTCATTTAAAGCTTCAATCGAATGTTCTTTTAGATTACTCAAACGATGTACAAGATTTTCTATATCCATTTTTATGGCTTCCAAATCTTCTTTGGTATTATCATCAGAAAAAATATTTTTCATTTTTATCTCCCCTGTTCTATGTATATATTATATTTCCCTGGTCTCATTTATTTTATTTAAGCAGTAGTAAACTTCACTTCGACACCTTATAACGAAAAAGAGACCTTATTTAAAGACTAGATCCGTAAAATAAAGCCTCACTGATCTCATCTCTTAACATTAAGCTTAACAAACAAACAATGATAAAGTCAACCATAAATTAATTGCAATAACTTTGAAGCAACTATAGGTATAGTTTAGTGGCTGGTTATTGCTAAGAAAGGGAATTATGTATCTTAAGCTTTAAACATCTATCATCATTTTCCAAATATTTACGCTGTTGATATTATTAAAAAGGCTCCTTTTTTAACAAGAGCCTTTTAAAAGAAATATCACTTTGAAAAGTGTAGTTAGTTATGATCTATGATGTGACCAGTTAATTCACTTGATACTTTATCATGATTTTCAGGTGGGATATTATTATGCACCGGCAAATTGTTATGAGCTACATTAGTTACTGTACTAATTGTGGTATGAGAAACATCTTCTATTATTTCCTTAATCTCATTTGGCATATTAGAATTAGTAATTGCTTTTTCGATCGTTTTATCAAGCATATGACCACCTAAATCGAAAAATTTTAAGAATACTTTTTCAAGTACTGGCCCTAATTTTCTTCTGCAATATTTTTTATTACTCCCTTGAGTTTGCTACCTAAATTAACAAAAAATTCTTCGGCTTTATTATCAAAGAGATGTTCTTCACTTTTAATCATTTTCCAAAGTTCATTTTGCTGTTCTTTGTTCAAAGATTTAAGTTCTAAAATAGTTTCTTCTTCTAAATCATATTTAATATTTTCTGGATGTTTCATTAAGGCTACAAAATCACTCTTATTTTTTACCTGAACCTGAATATCTTCCATATCATCTATTAAGCTTTCAGCGGTTTTAACAATAAAATTATCGAGTTTTTGATCAGAGCTGTTAGCAAATTTATTTTTTGCTCCTTCCAGAAATGCTTTCCACATTTGATCTTTTTGCCAATCTTTCAGCTGCTGGATTGCATGTACTTGCTCATTACTAAGGTTATATTCTTTAGCATGCTCCTCAGGGTGGTTTAATAAAGCTTTAATTGATTTTTTAACTCTGGCTTTAATTCACTAAATTGATCTTTCGACATAAAAAATACCTCTATAAATTAAATTAATAATTAGCATGAAACAAGGAAAAAATTTCCTCCATTTGCAATTTTAAGTTACTTTTCTGAAGAGAAATATAATTTTCTATTGAACAACAATTGTTTTATTAAATGATGTGATAAATGCAGCATTTCATTAATCACTGCTTTGTATTAGTCTTTTGTAATAGAATCAATATATGGCAATAAAGAGAGTGAGATAGAATAAGAGATGATGTTTTAGTCTGTATGAATTCTTAATAAAGTAGCAATATTCTTCCAAATTTAACTTTTTTCTCTTTCATTATTAGTTACCTAACTAATTTTGGTAATATATCTAAGACAGGCTTAGGTTGCCAGTCTTCTGTCCATAGCCCTCCATAACCCCCCGGCGGAGATTTAGCCCTTGCAAAAGGCATGTCAGTAGAAAAACTCCATATAAATGGAATATTATATTCCAATAGCTTTTCATAAAAAATTCTTTGATTTTTATAACTTTGTTCTTTAGTAACTCCTTCAGGTACGTTATCCCCGCATGGCCAAGTTGCTTCATGCACAATTACCGTCTTATTTGTTGGCAATAATGGATTTTTAAGTATTTCTTCATACATTGCTTTGATCCAACCAGCACCATCTATTGGATCACGCCTAACGTTAACCCACCATGTCTGTAAGTTATACATAATATAATCACCAAGTTCTAATGCCAATTGAGAATCGAGGTTATATTCAATTCTATGTAAGCCAGTGGTAATTGGAATTTTATATAACTGCTTTAATGTTATAATTTCATTTCTTAACTTATCAAAATCAGTGTTACCTTTATGTATTACTTCATTACCCACCAGCAAACTGTCAATATATTGTATATTGCTTTTAAGATTATCCTTTTCCAACTGGTAGAGTTCATTATTAGGCCACCAAAGTAAAGAAACAACTTTTTCGAATCCTATTTCTTTAGCTATTTTAGGTATATTTTCTAAACCATTAAAGAATCCATAACAAGACAGACCTCGAAAGCCAGCTTCATATAATATAATTAATTCATCGTAAAGTTGTTTGTCCGTAGCTTTATCATGGCTGTATAAATTAAAGGGTTTGCCTGGAGAATAATTGATCCAATTGCGTTTCTGAAGTAAAGACTCTATTAAATTTAAAGATTTCATATACTTCCCTATAACATAGAATTAACCGCAGTTTAATACTAAATAATAAAATAAATTAGCCCTTTATTGCTATAAATAATATTATTACAGGAGAGAGTGGTTTTAAGGTAAGCTTTTGTTACCAGGATTAAGCTTATAAAGATTTGTATCATCAGGAAACCTATTCTAGCACAGGAGTAATTGAATATACTAAATAAGATTTTAAGGATAATTTCTAGATATCTAATTATTATCTAACTATAAGTTGTAATAATATTATATTTTTATCTTGCTAAAAATAGAGGAAGTATGAAACATTTTTTGTTTAATTTATCCATATTTTGTGAGAGAGTTTGTTGAACTTTCCTTTACCGAAAATTGCTATCAAAACATGCTTTAACTTGACATGGCCTACAATAATTATTACAATTAAATAGTTAATTGAAATTAGAGTGATATGAAAAAAGTTGGGCATCAAGTTTATCTAAACAATCTACAAGATTTATATAAGGTTGATAGAAATCAGCAAAAAAAACCGCAAACGCAGAATTTGCCACCGCTTCTTAAAATTACAGAGCAAGGTCTACGTCGAGGCGAAAAGCCATTCATCCCCCTCAATCTTTCGACCTACTCAGAGCAGTATTAAAGGATCCTGCTTATACTGACTCTGCTAAAGAGTCTGCAAAATATATAATAGCTACAGCGCACGAAAACAAGCACGCACTCCCGAACGATTTATTGGCTGATTATGTTAAACCGCCGCTTAATAAGCCTGGTAATATACCTGCTGTTGCTAAAAAAAGCATTGTCAATTCTGAATTTTTAGGAATAGTAGCCAGAGGGTTTAATGATAATCAAGTTGGGGTTTCAGAGTTTTCTGAATATCTAACCACTCAATTACAAGAGGTACTTTCTAATGCTAATAGCGCTTTAGGCGATAAAAATAATGCTTTATTTATACTTAACGAAGCCTCAAAACATGTAGGAGAAGTTGGCCTTGAGAAATTGAAAATACCGGCTAATTTAGCAAAATATGTTGCCGTAAATATAGATGATCAAAAAATTGATGATCCTGTTCCAATCCAACCTCCTCAATTAAAGCAACAAATAGATAAATATCAAATATTAAATACTCTAGCGTCCAAGTTTCGTGAGGGAATCAATATACCATTAACAGCAAAAACCATTAACCTTTTAACGGAAGCATTGAAGGATCCATTAGCCCCTCAAGCTAAGCAAAATGCAGCGAACATAATTCTTGCTGCATATGGGAAGCCAGGACAAAATTTAATTACAATTGAACTATTAGTATCAGCTCAAGATGATTAAAAGAGAAAACATATGGATTACATGATATCTGCAGCCAAAAGACAGTTTGAAATAGCAGTAGATTTAGGAGATGTTACCATACTGGAAGAGTTGTTGAAACGATTCAAATACAGCAGAAAATGGATAAACCAAAATGCAAATTTATTCATAGCAGCGAAGCGATCAGAGGACATGGCTATTATCCTTATTCAAAATGGAGGCGATGTTAATAGAGTTTATAGCTCTGTAAGTTTAAATAAAGAACAAACAATAGCGACAGAAACTCGCCTTCCTCTACTTGCCTATGCTTTAGTCCACGAGCAAAATGAATTAGTAGCAGAGCTGCTATCTCATAAAGAGATATTGCTAGATCATGTGGTAGATGTGATGGTAGTAGATTCATTAAATAATACAATTGCAAACGAACGAATGCCTTTGCTTGCTTTTGTTGCTAAAAATAATTATAAAATTGCCGCTGAATTAAAACAGCAAGAGAATGTAAATTTAACTAATTGTATAACATCAACCTACATTGATTCGACAGAAGGTAGAGAAGAAAAATATTTACCTCTAATAGCTCATATAGCTGACTATAATATTGATTTGGCTAGGTCACTTTTTAGTTCTCCAATTAATAACTTGAAAAATTACGTGCCTAATATTCTTTTCATAAAGAGAGATTTTAACAATGGTGAGATAAAAAATGAGATAACTTTAAAAGAATATATAGAGGAAAAAATTTTAGTAACGTAACCAAATAGTAAAATTTTTATAACCGTTCAAGCGCCTTTTCAATTACTCACAAGTTATTTTCATGGAAATGTTCCGAGTCTGAAATTAGTCAAGGTGGGTCTTATTTTATGTTCGTATATCTACCAAGTTTGGCCATACTGGTTAAATAATCTCTCTGTCAAAAATTCTTGTAAATCTTATACTCATAGTGGATTTATTCATGCAACAAAGCTTTTACACGAATATTCAGTAAGAATAATTGAACTACTCTTACTCCGATGCATCTTGTCCAACTAACTCTATATTATTGTTGTATAACTCTCCTTTATATTCCTCAACAACTACTTTGGCATTAATGGTTATATCATACTGGTTACTGTGCTTCAATTTACCTTCCGAAGATAATGCTTCTTGCACCGCTTGGATTATTTCTTCACTAGGATCGCGCCATACTAGCTCGGTAAGGCTTTTTGACTTAGCAAGTGCTTGTACAATATTCAATGCATATTGCATATCTAGATTTCTTGACTTAGCAAGCTCCTTTTCGGAATCAAATCCTGGCTTTTTCATTTGAGCTCTTTTGCAATAATCATGTTCATGTATTTGTAAATTATTATAACTAGCACCGAGAGTAGTGAGTGCTGGTAGTTTGGCGATTTCTTTTGAGCAATCCAGTGCATACTCGCTTAAATTATTATGACTGAGATCGAGAATCTGAATTTTTGAATTAACTAATCCTTTTATAAAGTTTAGCGCATGCCTTCCTAATGCATTATGAGTATTGTTTAGAACAATAAGTTTTGGTAATGCTGCAATTGCTTTCCCAAAATCTATTGCGTAACTGCTTGCTTCTTCAAAAGTTACTACACTATCATCAAGTGGCTTACCATTACCCATTACTCTCTTGCCAATAGGCTGATAATTCTCTATTTCAGCCTTATCCCTCCGTAAATAACAATCGAATTCACTGTTCCAGCTATAATCCATTATATAATTATTACTAATATCGAGAGCAGTAAGAACAGGTAATTTAGCCAGCGCTTTTAGCCATCCTGGAGCACATAACAGATCTAATTTATTATGATGAGACTAGTAAGCGCTTGTAATTGTGCAATTTCCTTCGCTACTTGTATTTCTCTTATATTGGTATTAGTAATTATGAGAGTAGATAGCGTATTTGGGTCAGCAGCTTTTACCACTAACAACAGTACTTCAGGTGAGACTGATCCATTCAATTCCAACCACACTTTACCTTTCATTATATTGTCAAGAACAGTAGTGTTATTTTCTTTCTTTGGCTCTAGCGCAACTTCTTTCTTTGATTTTTGTGCGGCTACCAATGAATATAATTCGTCTAGTGTACCCACTGCCCGTAGGTCACAAAGACTTATCTGTTCTAACTTCCTGATATCCATCTCACGTCCATAACGAGAAACAACATATTTAGACATTTCTTCTTTCGTTTTCATAAATTAACTCTTGAGATTCTTAATTAATAGCCACACTTTCATGTAAGTTGTAACAGGTTTCCAATATATTATAGTGATTTGAGTTGAATGAATACTAAAGGAAAGAACTGTTTTATAGTTTCGTAAAACTGGTTAACTCCAGGAGTTTTATCTTTCATCTATCATTTCACATTCTTAAAGTATACTAAAGATAAATTATTGATAGCGAGCATAGCATATGTTGGTACAAATTAACTGTCAATGGACATTGTTGAATATTTATTAATGATACAAGAACTTTAAACACAGTATGGAATTTTACCTAACTCCATGAAACAACTTTACCAAAAGCCAATTAATAATGCATTGTTAATAAACGGACCATATAACACTTAAAGTTACTAACCATAAACCCGCTCTTGTATCATATTTTCAACTTACAATATGTAACACTGCTTGGCTTCATGAATGTAATACTAAAGAATAATACTTTTTGGAATAATAACTATGCTAATCCTTAATTTTTATTGACTCCTATTACAAATGCTGACGTCAATACATCTCCCTACCTGAATCAATATTATTAATAAAAACTACTAATTTTATTATAAATTTTTTCTTTCCTTTTTTATTATCTGATTTGTATTTAATATTAGAGAAATATTAAATATGCAATTAAGCGCAGGGTATAAAACCGCATGTACATATTATGATTAGCGCGCTAGCTTCTTAAAAAAGTGGTAAATTTACAATTAATTAAAAGAATTTTACTTATCTTTAAAATTTCTCTTGTGCACAATAAAATAAAAAGGTTAACTCTTGCTAGTAGAATTATATTGTTGATGTATTTATTTTATATGTTATTCCAGTAAACTTTATTACAGACTAATTAGGAGAAAATTTATGACGAATCTAATGCACAAAATACAAAATCGAACGTTTGCTGAGCATATTAAAAATGACAAAAACAAACACAAAACTTATTTGAAACGTAAAGATGCTCTATTACTAAAATCTTCTAAAGAAGCCAATGAAGAGGTTAGAGCTATTGATACATACGAAAGAGTTCATAAACTTATTAGTAACACTGATCTAACTATTCAGTCTAAAAGTGACCAGAATAGTTATACTTCTACTAAAGAAAATAACTTACCAGCAGAAACTTAGCTTTCTCACGGTGGAAGGGTTACTGTTGAATTACCTGTTGGTTCAGATCATAGTTTGTTCAATTGGATTGCTTCAGGTAATAGCAAGCTTGATGCATGCTCAAATAATCGAAATGGGTCTTTATATAATAGAGCAGCTGCAACTCATGGTATTTCAATAACTAAAGATGATGATAAGTTTGTTATACAAGAAACTAAAGGTTTGTTGATAGGTGTTAAAAGTGCTATAAGTTCAGGAGTTTATAGCCTATTTAGTAAAATTCCGGGTGTTAGCTACCTAACAAATGCTGACTCTAATAAAGTTAGTAAACATTGGGGAATGGACCTCAACTTAAACCGTTCTAGTAAGGATTTTAGCCCTATTAATGGGGAGAATGGGCATCTATATGTGCACTATAAACCTGCTACTGCCGATAAACCTGGTGGTATGTTAATAGGAGTGGAAGCTTACTCTCCAAATAGCTCTAATCACTCTAAGATTGGAGCTTCAGACCCTTATAGCGCAGTAGAAGGTCTTTTATGGGATGATTTGGTAAAATGTAAAGATCTGCCGCATGATGTTAAAGTACCTATTAAATATAATGGTATGTCTGGTAAACTTACTCAAGAAAAAATATCAGCCATTACTGGAAAAGGGTACGACGTAACAAAGAGTATTGAGGAAGAAGATTATGATATTGTTAACGAACTCGATAGTCAAGAACATACTCTAGATCAAACTTCGTCTGGTTTAATGGGTATGAATATTGAAGAAGATTATTGCTAATACTGATTTGCTTCGAAAATGTATATTTGGAAGTTGTCAGATGAGTGGGCTGTAAGTGCAATATCAGTAATATGTTTACATTAGATATGTAATATTTATAATTATTCTTTACACTTATGTGAGTAGAATTTAACTATATGAAACAACTTTATCAAAAGCCAATTAATAACGTATTGCTAATAAACGGACCAGATGCCAATCACTATAGTGTGTTTATAAAGTCGATGCAAAACCCAAAGTATAGTGGGCAGCTTAGTATAACCCCAGCTTCTGAGTCTTTGATAAAAAGTGCTAAATCTCCAACACTTGCTAGTAAATTGATCATTAAACATCTTGAACTTAAGCTTGATATACTAGGAGACTGTGATGCTGGTATTAAACCTGAAGATATAGCTAAGTATATAGGTAGTTCAGTATCTAAGTTAGGTGCAACTGATCCATTGTTAATTATATTTAATTTCCATGGAAAGATTAATTCTGACGGAGACCATTGTTTTTTAATAGATAGTGATTACGATATTATGGAACCAAATAACACGGTAATGAATACTAAAGAATTTATTAAAATTTTAAAAAACTTGGAAATTAAACAGGATGTGATTATTATACTTCACTCTTGTTATGGTTATGCAGCAGCTCATAATTTTAAAGAGTTACCGTCTAATTTCCTAACTTTCTCTTTCGATGCTTCTGCAAAGGTGGTGAATGGTGGTTTGGTATATAATACATGGGAAGAGCTTTTCGAAGCAAAGGCAAAAAACCTTACATTTGGGCAATTTATTGACGAGTTTAATAAACAAGTTGATGCTAATGAGAAAGCAAATCTTATTCACAAAGTTGTTTTGGAATTTTTTACTGAGCTTCTTGATAAACAAGGCGCTGATACTGTTAAAGAGTATCTTACATGTGCGTTAGATTTTAACTCCGGTTCTGTTGGTATGTTATATAATGCTGGACGTGAAATGAAACCAACAAAAAAGCTTGAGGCTAAAAATGTATTATCAGATTACTTTCATGGTTATGAAGGATCAGAGTCTTGTATAAAAATAATAGGGGAATACACAGTTGATGGGGACGATTTGTAATTCGCCTATAATTTATAGTATTTCATGGATGATTCTTTTGATAGGCTTTCCTTACTTTAGATGGCGTTGTGGCATAAATCGAAATGGTATTAATAGCTTGTCATCACAAAACCTATAAAGGAGACCGTTTCGCTTAGTGAAAACACTGCCCGTGGTCAATCAAGACTTATCTATTTTAACTTCCTAATATCTATCTTACGTCCATAAAGCAACATATTGTGCTAAACGCAATATCTTACTGGTTACTATTAATCATTTGCAATATGGGCAGAAAATACATTATGAATTGCTATTTCAGTTATTTATTGATTAATAACAAATAAAATGTTATATAAATTAATAATTAATTATTATAATGTTTATGTCCAAAGACCCTTTAGAATATTTACCTAGATCTTTGAATGATCAATATGAAGCTTTTATAAAAATTGCTAATAATGATATCAAGCAATTATTCAAAAAAGCTGATTACGAATTAATGTATTATATAATGGGTTGGCAAAAAATTGAAAAGTTACTTGCCAATGATTATGAATTCTTAGCAGATTTATTTGAAGCTGCTTCTATATTAGAAATGCCTGAGCAATTATTTGGAACAACAAAGATTAGTAACTTAATATCTGAATATGTTGACGCATCGCTAGGTTCTTTTCCCCATTTAACAGATCACTTGGCAAGGAAATATTTAAAACTTGTTGAATTCGCTAGTAACAGAGAACAATTCGTTCAGAATCTATTTAAATTAGGCGCAGGATTGGGTAAAACTAAATTTGAAGATTTTGTATCCTTAGTTTGTTCCAATGTACCAGTTTTCCCAATGAATTTTTCATTGGAACATGATTCTGTAGATAAAATCAATGCCACAATCGCTTCCCCTAATCTATTTTTCTCTACTATGGTAAAATATATAATGGAGCAAGAAGGCCTGCATCTTTTTCAAAAGTTCCATGCGGATGAAAAATTTGTACGTATTTATGATTATATGTCTAAATACATATCTATGGATACAGTAAAATACTTCGACGCTTTTTTACAGACCAACAGCGTGGTGATATCTAATAGTTCAACGACTCTAAGCAAACTATTAGCTATTATCGAAGCACTTCCTGTCGATAAACTATTATTAAGCACGGCAATCAAGCAAATTATGCAACAGGGAACTTATATAGTGATGCATGAGATCCAGCCAGAATATCTTAAAAAGT
>Ga0007827_10000501_pt1 | contig 12806 bp, 13 predicted proteins | sample CryBogCBE16Jul07_FD_60332 | JGI IMG/M metagenome (GOLD analysis project Ga0007827, IMG submission 60332) | Freshwater microbial communities from Crystal Bog, Wisconsin, USA - CBE16Jul07 | ecosystem: Environmental > Aquatic > Freshwater > Lake | place: Crystal Bog, Wisconsin, USA | collected...
CTACCCGTAACCCTAACATAAAATTATTGTCAGTACTATACCCATAATTGATGGCTTACCTAAGCGCTTTGTTTATGTTATTACGCAATGCAGAGCATTGCGTTTGGTGCTTCTATCATGAAAGGTTCTGAAAACGATTTTAAAAAAAGGTTAATTGATAATTCTCCGCATATTACCATAGTTGATGAATATAGAAATCCGACCGTACAACCAGCTAACTTAAGCTACAAAAATGCTTTAGTGGAAATAAAGCATTTAAAGCCTGCAACGGAAAATAAGGGTATCAGGAATTATTCGTGCATAATTAGATATCTCAAAACTTTGCCTGGGTTATTATCTTCTTCTGTGTTATCTGGTCAGGCGTTAATAAATTCCGCTGGTAAGGTTTTAGCAGTAAACCTGAATGGTATGATCCCAGAGCAAATAAAAACTGTAACCACTATTGAAGAATATATGGTAATGGGATCAGTAAATGATTTAATCGCTAATCATAGCGGTATTATCATTGGCACTGAGCTAGCAAGAAAATTATCTGTTTCTCTAGGTAATAATATAACTTTAACTTCAACAAAGGGTAATGTTGAAATATTTAAAGTAATCGGACTCTTTCAAACCGGGCGTTCAAGTATTGATTCCTCTCAAGCATATATGGATATTAAAAAAGCGCAGTCTTTACTGAGTAAACCGAATATAGTGAACTCAATCATAATTAAAATAACCACCCCATACGAGGCAGAAGATTTAGGGAATGAAATTGAAAAACATGTCGGTTATAAAAATATTTCATGGCAAGAAAATTCTAGAGATCTAATGAATACTATTAATATTAGAAATAAAATTCTATTTACTGTAGTTAGTGCAGTGCTTGTAGTAGCGGCATTTGGTATTTATAACGTTATATTTACAGTTGTCATGGAGAAGAGGCGAGACATAGCGATTCTTAAATCAGTTGGATTTTATTCAAACCAAATTCAATATATTTTTGTGATTCAGGGGGTAATTCTTGGTATTGCTGGATGCTGTCTTGGCATACCGCTGGGCTGTATATTCATATTTGGGTTATCTGGAATAAAAATGAAACCTCCTGGAAGCACTGGGGTCATCCAAATGCCCGTAGATTGGGGGCTAATGCAATTTGTCATTGCTTGCGCATTTGCTATTATAGCTTCAGTTTTAGCAGCGTATTTACCAGCTAGAAAAGCCGCAAAGGTTGAACCAGTGGAAATATTGCGCGGGGCAGGGGCATGAGTATTATATTAAAAGCTGAAAATCTATCAAAGTTTTTAGAAGGGGAAATTCCTGTTACGTTAATTAACAATGTGAATATTGAGATTAATTCAGGTGAATTTGTTGCGATAACGGGTCTATCTGGTTCAGGAAAGTCTTCCTTATTATACTTACTGGGTTTATTAGATAAGCCTTCTCATGGTAATATCTTGCTTGAAGGAAAGAATGTTTGTAAATATGACGATAAAATATTAGCTGATATAAGATTATCCAAAATAGGTTTTATTTTTCAATTTCATTTTCTGCTTCCAGAATTTACTGCACTTGAAAATGTATGCTTACCAATGGAACAATTAGGCAAATTAAGCAGCTCAGAGATCGTAAGAAAGAGCAAAGAAATATTAGTCAGCCTTGAATTAGAACAACATATACATAAACTACCCAACCAACTTTCTGGTGGACAAAGCCAAAGAGTAGCAATTGCTCGAGCGTTAGCTAACGATCCATTATTAATATTAGCTGACGAACCTACCGGGAATTTAGATAGCGCATCGAGTAAGAATGTGCAAAAAATCTTGAGGAATGTTGCCACTCAAAATGGACGAACTGTTATTGTGGTAACTCATGACGCAGAATTCGCTAATTTAGCTGATAAGATCATTCATATAATAGATGGTAAGATAATTAGTTAGAAAGACTCTATTTTACGTACTCCACCGTGATAACAATCAACCTCAAATGAATTTGGATGAATTCTTGAGCCGGTATCAAATGACTTTATGTCTATAATATTTTTATTATTATCAATAATTTGTAATTGCTGTAATAACATCATCAAATATTGCTCCGATTTTTCTGATTCATTACCGCCAATTATATGTACCTTTATTAACTCCTGTTCACTAAGATTATTAGGATTCATTTCAGAGAAAAGTTTGATTAATTGCGTAGGAGTTAGATTTCTTCCTAAACAGACTCTCTTAAATTTCATGGAAAAAAAGCTATAAGCTATCTCTTCATTTAGATCATTTGTGTATAAAATCAAATCCTCTTGAATATTAACAATTTTATATTCATTGCTTTTTACTTCCATTCTCTGCATATTTCACCTTTCATTAGATTTATTTTGCCTATGCTTACCAATCGCAATGTTAGGATTTGGGGTTACCTTATCAGTTTTGTGTGCAATCTGAAACTTTTGAACAACTTTTCCTATATCTTTAGGTATTTCAAGTTTAGTGCTTTGTTTAGTGCTTTTTGTATGTGTTACTTCTTGTGGTTTTAAAAGTGAAGGTTTTTCGGTTTTTTCTTTTAGAGGAGGATTAAATAGATTCTTCAATCCGTTTGCTGCTTTATTTACATACTCACCCACTACCTTAACCACTTTATCTATATACCCGTTTACTATCTTAACTGCTTCATCTATGGCATTTCCAATAGCATTGAAAAAATTCGTATTTCTAGAAGAAATGATAATTGGTGATTTTTCTTGAGAATTTGTTACAATTGCTGGGCCTGTGGCAATTTTCGAAACATTCTCTCTAATATTTTTCTCTATTTCTTGGCCGATAATCATAATTGGCTTATCTGCTTGTTGCAAAGACTCTTTAGATGCTTTTAATAAATTATCTTTAAGTTCTTTTCTCTTTTCTCCATCAAATGTTCTGCCTTGCAAGCTTTCGTTTATTTTTTGATCTATATGCTTTTCTATAGCTGATTCTATTATGGAAGGATCAGTTTTCCTAATTTTTTCTGCAACAATAGCTCTAGGTTCTGATATTAAATTTGCTGTCCATGTTTCACTCCCAGCAACTCTATAAGATAGGTGCTCTAACACAACTTGCTCTTTTTGCTGATTAGTAAGCTCAACAGCAAAATTTAACTTAGGATTTGTTGAAATGTTTAATAATAATTTTCTTTCTGGGGTAGTTTCATGGTGTTTACCAGGTACTCCATGTTCTAATTTACCAGTTTGCGGATCAAAGATAATTCCCGATGGAGCCCCTTTATCACCAATATCAGCAGACTTAATATCTACCGATGAATGCTTATTTAGTTCAGCTGTAACTTTCCTAATATTTTCATCCGAAACTTCTTTGGATTGTGATGATCTATCACGTCCACCAACCAAATGTGCATTAAGTTTGGTACCTGGGGGAAATTGGCTTATTACCTCAGATAAAGATGTCGCATCAGTAAACTTATCCACATGCGCTAAGGCAGTCTTTTTGGTTACCGGATCATAAAGGATTACTGCCACACATTGCTGAATATTATCTGTTCCTATCTTTTCTTTATTGGAAAAACCAACCTCATGCTGCTCAACTCTGTGGGCATCATAATCAATTTTACCCTGTTGTAAATCATAGGATTTTGAATATTGTACAACTGCTTCTTGATGATCTCCCTTTATCCTGCTGATCCCACCTAAGGCTAATCTTGCTTGTAATTCTCCTTGGTGGTCCTTAATTTGCTGGCTTTTTTCTAGAGCATTTTTAGTTTCGGTTTCATACTCAGATAAAGTGCCTTTAATCTTATGAAGGTTAGCAAGGCTTTTATACCCTCCTTCAACCCTAAAATTTTCTTTGGCATCTGAAGCAAAAGCTATACTATTCTTAAACCTTGCTTCTGCTTCCTGATGATTTCCTAATGTTTGGTGAGAATATGCTATAACATTATTAATATCTGACAGGAATATGTTATTTGGCTGATTTGGAGGTAATTTCTTTTCAGCTATAGCAAATTGTTCTAGCGCCTTTGCATGCTCACCCTTAGGCTGTAACTCCATTCCATAGTTATAAGACGTTACAACATCATTGGGAAGGAGCGGAGATACTTTTGTGCCAATGTAAATCCGGGAAACTGGAATTTAATGATGCAAGCTGGATTAACAGTGATGCCGTATCTTGCTTTGCTGGTTGTCCATTAACTAACATAATATATTCTAAATTATTACAGAATTTGTTTATCTGTATTTTTATAAATATACTACAAGACTAATAGCAATCTCAGAACAAATAACTATGTAGAAACATTATAATTTCTTAGCAGAGCTAATGTGGTAAAGTAAACTTAAATGTAGCCCCTCTTTCTCCATCGCTTTCTGCTTCAATTTTACTACCATGCAACTCTATTACTTTTTTGCATAGAGCAAGCCCAATACCTCTACCACCGCTTGCGTTTTTTGTTTTAGAGCTTATCATAAAAGCATTAAAGATATCATATATTTCCTCTTTAGGTATTCCTATTCCTTCATCAGTAACAATGAACTCTATTCCGCAATCTACCCTTTTCAAGTTAATAACAATCCTACCCTCTTTGCAATAATTAATAGCATTGATGATTAAATTATCAAAGGTTTGTCCTATGTAATATTCGTCACAGTTTGCTATGATTTTATCTGCAATATTAACTGTAAATACTCTTGTCTCTTGGTCTTTTATATATAATTTTCGACAAAGGTTTAAACGATCATATAATAGTTTACTTAAATCCACTGCGGTTATTTTTAGATCTTGATTTAAGGACGATAATCTTGCTATGTTGATTATATTATCATAATAACTATCAAGCCTAATCGAACTTTTAAAAATAATCTCAGCGGCCTCCTTGCGTTGCTGATCATTAAACTTATCGTAGCCTTTGTACAAACTTTCAGCCATACTTGTTATACCAGTCATTGGCGTATGAAATTCGTGCGTTATATTATTAATAAATTCCTCGCGCGCTGCCAAAGCTTTTTCTAGAGCTTTTTCTCGTTCAGTTATACGCTCCCCTAAGTGATTAACTTTTTGTTCTGCTAATTCCTGCTGTTCTTGTTTGGGTTTTAGAAAAATAACTACCGCCGTACCAACTAATAGCAGTGCATATAAAATAAACGAACCAGATCCTACCTTAAGCTCAAGATTGCTTACACTACCACCATAATATTGATAAAATTGAGCGCCTAATATTAACCCAACCGTAATCATTCCTAAAGCAGCCCTCCATCTAGTTAAAATTGTTACTACTATCAGATTAACTGTAAATACTACAGCCTCTAAAGAGCCAAAATTACTCAACATAACAAAAAAACTACTACAAATTATCAATAAATAAAATATACCTATATTCCAAACAACATGTATTACAGCGTCTTTTTTTAAAGGAGTTGGCCAAATAGGATAAGTAACAATACATACTGAGAGGACGAGCATACTTTCGTAAATATATATTAATGATTTTAGCTCGTTCAATCCGGGAACGCTAGATATATTGTACATAGTACAAATAGTAGATATAATGCAAAAAATACCAAACCCTGTATAAAATAGTTCATCTTTGGGTGAATTATTTTTACAAAAAGTTAAAAGGTTAAAGTTTTCAATCAATCTCATAAAAAATAGTTTACGATTTTGCTCCAACCCATCCCCCACGCTGCTTTAATAAATAATGGCTTCCAATGCAGAATACTGCATTAGTAACCCATCCTGGTACAAGACTATCGATTCCAGTGGTATCCATAAAAAACTGACGCCAAATTGGTACACAAATAAAATGAGCCGCAATACCTATTAACACTGCTTTTTCTGTGGTACGAAATCCTAAAATAGCTAGCATTAATGGAATAGCCACCAAATTATAGCTTTGTGTCATAAAAACTAGAGAAAGCAAATCATAATCTAATGATGCTAGAAATATAGCTACTGATCCTATTAATAACGCAATTACTTTAGATAGAATTAACTCGCTTTTAAATTTAAAACCTAAAGGGGTAAGAAAATCATGGGTTAGTATTACTGAGGAAGAGTTTAAATTAGCATCTGCATTGGACATACACATAGCGCCAAGGCCTACTAATATAAATCCTTTAAGCCCCACATGAGCGTAATTATTGATTATATAATGCACTAGATTGTCTGGCTCTAGATTTGGGTCGACATTATAAAGTAAAAATCCAATCCACGACATCCCACATAAAATTAATAATAATAATAGCGAAGAAATAGTAAATGCTTTTTTAACTTGCTCGGTAGAGCGACCTATACTTATTCTTTGAAAAAGAGTTGCATCAAAACCAGGGAGTGCAAATAGAATAAATAAGAACGTTAATGACCAAAATTTGGGATTTGAGAAACCTAGGAATTCTTCATAATTAAATAGCGGATTGCTGGTTATAGGCTCAAAGCTAAAACCGCTAATATTTATATATTCATGCCAAATAATAATACTAAGCACTGGTATTAAAACGCCAAATGTAAAAAACTGGATTACATCAGTAAAAGCAACTGATCTAATACCACCAAAAGCTGAGTAAGATATTACTATAAAACCCGCCAGATAAATTGCATAGTCACTTGATATTCCTAAGTAAGATTTAAAAATTGTAGCAAAAACCTTAAATTGTAATGCTATAAAACCTGCTGCGACTACTGAGCCACAAATTGCTGCAATTAGTCTTACACGTTTTCCGTACAAATCATTCACAGCCTCAGCTATAGAAACTTTTCCTAGAAATTCTTCCATCCTTGGAACAAAAATACGAGCCACTAACAATAAACCAAATGCCATTCCTAAACAGCCAATAGCATAATGCAATCCGGTAGTATAGACTTGCGCTAAAGTAATAAAAAGATAATCGCCCCCTAGGTAACCTGCCATTATGGTAGAAACAAGAGTGCCGGTGCTAAAATTCCTTCCGCCTAAAGCATAATCTCGGATATTTTTATTACCTCTTCCCCAATATAACCCAAAGCCAACATTTGTTATTAAATAAACAAGAAAAATAGCTACATCAATGTCAAAATTCATAATTATTACTAATAATTTTGTTGTTACAGTTTAAATCAATCTTCCATGCTACAATATCAAGTTAATTATAACTTTACAACTCTAGATTTAAAGAAATAAATTAATACGAAAAGAAGAAATTAATCAAAACTAGATCTTTCGTATAAACATAAGAAAGCTCAAGTTTTCAATCAATCTCATAAAAAATAGTTTACGATTTTGCTCCAACCCATCCTCCACGCTGTTTCAATAAATAATGGCCTCCTATCAAGGATACTAAACTTGCAATATCTCCTGGAACCATACTATCTATCTCTGTAATGTCCATAAACCAAGTGCGCCATATTAATACGCAAATAAAATTAGCCCCCATAGCTATTAAAACTACTTTCTCTGTGGTACGAAATCCCAAAATAGCCAAAATTAATGGTATAGTAACTAAATTATAGCTTTGTGTCATAAAAACTAGAGAAAGCAAATCATAATCTAATGACGCTAAGAATACAGCTACTAAACCTATAATTAGAGCTATGCCTTTGGTAAGCATTAATTCACTTTTTAATTTAATATTTAAAGGATTTAAAAAATCATGAGTTAATACTACTGCAGCAGAATTTAAATTAGCATCTGCATTAGACATACACATAGCACCAATGCCTACCAATATAAACCCCTTAAGCCCAACATGAGAATAATTATCTATTATATAGTGCACTAGATTATCTGGCTCTAGATTTGGGTCAACATTATACAAGTAAAAATCCAATCCACGACATCCCACATAAAATTAATAATAATAGCGAAGAAATAGTAAATGCTTTTTTAACTTGCTCGGTAGAGCTACCTATACTTATTCTTTGAAAAAGAGTTGGATCAAAACCAGGTGTTGCAAATAGCATGAAAAGGAATATCAACGACCAAAATTTGGAATTTGAGAAACCAATAAATTCTTGATAATTAAATATTGGAGTATTGGTTGCATTCTCAAAGCTAAAACCGTTAATATTAGTATATTCATGCCAAATAATAATACTGATTACTGGTATTAAAACGCCAAATGTAAAAAACTGGATTACATCAGTAAAAGCAACTGATCTAATACCCCCAAAAGCTGAGTAAGCTATTACTATAAACCCAGCTAAAAAAATTGTATACTCACTTGATACTCCTAAGTAAGATTTAAAAATGCTAGCAAAAACCTTGAGCTGCAATGCCAAGAATCCTGCAGCAACTATCGATCCACAAATAGCAGAAATTATTCTTACACGTTTTCCGTATAAATCACCCATAGCTTCTGCTACAGAGATATTACCTAAAAATTCTCTCATCCTTGGAACAAAAACATAAGCAACTAACCATAAGCCAAATGCCATTCCTAAGCATCCGATAGCATAGTGTAAACCGGTAGTATAAACCTGCGCTAGAGTAATAAAAAGATAGTCACCGCCAAGCCAACCAGCCATTATGGTAGAGACAAGAGTGCCAGTGCTAAAGTTTCTACCTCCCAAAGCGTAGTCTGCTATAGTTTTATTACCTCTTCCCCAATACAAACCAAGACCAACATTTATTAGTAAATAAGCAACAAAAATAGCTACATCTATGTCAAAATTCATATTCATATTATTACTAATAATTTTGTTGTTACAGTTTAAATAAAACTTTCATGCCACAATATCAAGTTAATTATAACTTTACAACCTTAGATTTAAAAAATAAATCAATATGAAAAAAGAAATTTATCTTCGATAGTTCATAATTAGGTAATTAATAATATAAGCTTTTAAGTTAAGTTCTTTTAGTCATTAGTTTAATAAATTTTATCTCAATTATAAGTGATAGGAATCTCTCTACAGCGCAATTATCGTTGCTACTTGGATAAGATGGTGGCCCATAGTGGATTATTTTCTAACCCATATGGAAGTTAGAACAGTTTTGATTCAGTACTCTTACTCATACCACTGAAATGCTGATAAACTTTGCCTTTAAAACCTACAAAACTTTGAGAAGTTCTGAAATATCAAGAAATGTACAATGTTGATCTTTATATTTCAGGACCTCAAACTGAGTAATCAAGGTAGAATAGCCTCTCTTCATTCTTTTAGGCTCAGATCTCATTAATCTGATATTGCATGGCAACTTCCTTACCTAAAAAACCAATAGCAATTTTTATAATTTTTTTAACATGCCGATATTCTTTGATATTAACATCATATTGCTTATTTACGATTTGGTTTAGTCCCATTCTAGCGGTAAGTACTAGATCTTCTCTAGTTTTAGAAATTTTATGCTCAATGATTATAGCCGTATCCCCTCTATTTTCTCGTGGAATTAGCATATGGTCAAATCTTCTATGCCCGGATTCCCTATTAGATTCTATTATATACCTCCTTGCTAAAGGAGCCAAAATTCCACCGATGAGATTATGATAATCACGTTCCTTGCATAAATCGTGATAACTAGTAGAATTCATCAGATAATCACTGAATTTTGTCTTAAATTGATCTATTTTCTGGCTTGTTAATAATCCAATAAAATCATCATAGTCACTGACTCTGATATTCAATTTAGCTGTGACCCACCTTATAACCCTCTCTATATAAATATTGCGCACCTCTTTATTAGGAATAGTTAGACTATACATTGGATATTCTTCATCGTCATTAGCAAGCATTGGATTCAAATAACCAGCAAATACTAATAAACTATAAAATATGTCATGGTTATCATTAATATCACTTAAGGAAATCTGTTTATATAATTTTTTGACTATTCCTTTGCCTTCCAATAATTTCTGCAACTCATGTTGGATATCATCAGAAAGTAACGCTTTATCACTAATCCAGTACCTCCACTATCTAGCCAATAATGGTCAAGTTTTCCACCGCTAGATAAGCATAACATGATCGACCATGGATTATAGATGATCTCATTGCCAAACGTATAACCATTATACCAATCTTTAATTTTTTCAGGTGAAATAACAGCTGGCATTTTTGTCAATAATTCATCTACTTCTTCTTGAGTGAAGCCATAGAATTTACTAAACTTATCGTCAAGCAGTGTATATTCACGAACATTATTTAAATCGGAAAATAAATTAGCTTTAGATACACGTAGAATACCGGTTAGCATGCCTTTTTCTAAATATGGATTGCTTTTTAAAGCAGCACCAAACATACCACGAAACAATTCCAACACCTGTTCAAATTCATCTGATTTATTACCAAACTTCAAGTCAAGAGCTGTTAATAGGCGTGTCATATTCATCGATGAGTATGTATGCTTTTTGACCAAAATGTTTGAATAGTAACTCATTTAGAATACGTAAACTACTTTTTAGATCCTGTTTATCAATCTGACCAGTAAAATATCTTTGCATCTGCTCCTTTTGCGCATCATCAAGCAATAGTATATTTTGTTCCACATAACTATTTAAGTATTGGTACTGAGCAAATAAGCTTATAACCTGATATCTTATTCCAGCTTCAATTTCTTGATAACTATTACCTTTGACTTCCTTGAAGTTGAGTTGAATGACTGGAAATTGCCCTTGTTTTACCATTGCGTTTTTATTATGCGCAATCTTAAGTGGTCTCAATATTTTATTTTCACCAAACCCTAAATCTACCTCCCCACCAGTAAAAAGTTTACGATTAACTCTCTGCTCTAAAGGCAAAACTGCTCCGTTATTATCCACCTCAATTTCTAGAAACTTATGTACCATATCCATGTTCAGGCTCTTACCCCAACGTCTTGGACGAGTTATTAATATAACATCACCGCTATCTTCTATGATATCTTTTACTAACAAGCTTTTATCAACAAACACATCGCTTTTTAACAATAATTTGCTAAAATCATCAGAACCAACCAAGATCCTAGGTTGACTAGTGGCATCTGTATTATCATTTGTTGTCATAACTATTAACTTTTTCCTCATTTTTACTTGAGCTTACCGTTACAAAGTGCCCAGCTGAAGTATCAAGAGCGCGGCAAGCAATTAGTTGTACTTGCTGGGTCGCATTATCTGCTTTATCAGTAAGTTCTTTTATTCGTACCTCTTGCTTATTAATTTTATCTTCAAGGTAATTAATGCTCTGTTCTTTTAACTTTAATATTCCATCATATTCTTTTTGCTTAAATTGTTTTTCAAATTCGTACTGCTGTATCATTTGTGTGCGTAGCAACTCTTCCGCATTTGCTACCGTTTCCTTTATCTTATCTGGAACTTGCTCTACTTGTATCTTTAAAAAATGATAATCTTGTTCTTTGGCTACTAAATCTGCTTCTCGTTTTAATAAGTTATTTTTTAAGTCAGATAATTCCTTTTCCAGACCTGCTTTCTTATTATTATATTCATCAGTTTCTTTACGTCGTTTTAGTTCCAAACCGTAAGTATATTCTTCTTCCTCACGTTTTCTAGTTTTTTCTAAGCTAGTTTTTTGTTCTTTGTAATCTTGCTCAAGCTGGGTGCATTGTTGTTGCCAATGAGACTTCTGTGTAGCCATTTCTGCTTGAAAATCCTGCTTTGCTTGCTCTATCTCTAGCTCAAAACGTTCTTTTTGCTGGGCTTGCGCTTGCAGCAAAGCAGATAATGTATTTGCTGTCTCGTTAATTTGGTATAATTCCTGTAAATGCTTTTGCTCTAAAACAATAGCCCCGCGTATGTTAGCTAATTTTTGGAACTCAACCAAAAGCTGCTCTGATAGACTATCAACTTTTTTAATAGTTTTTGATTTTAAGCTACTTAACAGTTAAGATATCATCAGATGAATGACTAGCCGCTTTAGTGACTATCTCTTGTTTTTCCTCTTGCTTCTTTTTTTCCTCTGGAATAGCAACTTGTTTTTCCGTTAATGTTGCTAGTACTTCATTGTAAGCTGTTAAGATCTGATTCTTAGTGCTTTTGATTAAAACTTCTGGAATATCGTATTTTTTTGTTACCATATGTTACCATAAAAGTATAATTTTAATTATATGTTATTTAATTTGTAGGTGGTTTTAAGCACCAGCTTTTTGAACGTATTATCTTATTCAAAGAACTAGTATCAGCAATCTACGCCTTATATTATCACAATATCTGATACTGTGATAGTTGAAAAATTGTTATGTATACAGGGCTAACTAAATTCAAACATTGGCGTACTAGCCATAACACCTAATAATGGGACTGTTGAAAAAGTACAGAAAAGAAGAGAGAAAGAATTAAAGTGGTCTAGTATGATGCTATAATATAGATTATGTTTAAAACAATAAGAAATAAGCAAATGAGTATAATAGAACCAAAACCAAATGGTATATGGGTTTGTTACTAGCCTTGATTCTTTTAAAAAAGAAATTGATAAAGTGAAACATCAATTAGAAATTATTCAATGACGGGGGAAACAAATATGACCAGAAAATACCTTACCTATTTTAAAACCCATTATAAACTAATATCTTCATTAATATGGATATCGATATTAATAATTTTTTGGCAAAATATATATCATAGCTCTAATATCCTTCTTAATGATATAAATGAAAATAGAGCCATACTTAAATCATTGTTTTTCTTACAAGGATTGTCCTTTGCTCTACCTGTTATAGCTTTAAAAGGTTTTAAAAAAATCTTTGGTTATAACAACATTATTTACAGGACTTACTCAGAAGAAAAAATTGCTAATTCAAAGTTTCTTGCTGCATTAGACAATCTACTTGATGGTGAAAACCTATTGTTTCTTACCGGAATTATAAGTGTGATTATTTACTATTTCTTGCCAGATTACGGAAATAGTTTTTTTCTTCAACTAAAATATATTTTTACTCAT